>Ga0157373_10001541_pt1 | contig 17581 bp, 12 predicted proteins | sample C65metaG_FD_113460 | JGI IMG/M metagenome (GOLD analysis project Ga0157373, IMG submission 113460) | Corn rhizosphere microbial communities from Kellogg Biological Station, Michigan, USA - C6-5 metaG | ecosystem: Host-associated > Plants > Roots > Rhizosphere > Soil | place: USA: Michigan... | reverse complement strand
GCAAGAGCAAGAGCAAGAGCAAGAGCAAGAGCAAGAGCAAGAGCAAGAGCAAGAGCAAGAGCAAGAGCAAGAGCAAGAGCAAGAGCAAGAGCAAGAGCAAGAGCAAGAGCAAGAGCAAGAGCAGGTCAAAGCCTAAGGGCTTTGACACCAAAAGCCAGCATGTCTAGAAAATTCTCGATGTGAGCATCCCCAAGCTGGATGGCCTCGAAGTACTGGCTCGCTTCAATGCCATGGGTTCCCCGTTAAAGATCCTGATCCTGACGGCACAGTGTCCGACGCTGTTCGGCATTCGCTGCATGCAATCCGGCGCATCGGGTTATGTCTGTAAACAGGAAGACTTGAGTGAACTGGTCAGTGCGATCAAAGCGGTACTGTCCGGTTACAACTATTTCCCCAGCCAGGCATTGAATCCGGTGCGCAGCGACGACATCCGTTTTGCCGAACTTGAATTATTCAAATCCGTTAATGATCGTGAGTTGATGGTCTTGCAACTTTTCGCCCAGGGTCGCACTAACAAGGAAATAGCCAAGGGCATGTTTCTAAGTAATAAAACCGTCAGCACCTACAAGCAATAATTTCCTATGTACACATAATACGAACTTTCACTATGGGGGCTGGGCAAGCCTGAAGGCATTGCCGCTAAGCGCTGATCGCATGGTGACTCGCGACAGGGCTACCGCAGTCTCCAGCATTGAGTGACTGATTAACCGACCGCGGCTATCATCGCTGGCTATTTGCCACGAATGGATCACGGCTAGGTGCCAGAGGGTTAGTAATGATGGGGTTATGGGAGCCAGTGAATGGAGTTTTTTGGAGTACCCCCCCTGCTGTGCCGGGTGAGGGGTGGCCGCTATCGGTGACCATCATCGCTGCATTGGTAGCAGCGTTTGCTTTCGCGGCAGCGTTGAGATTCCTCGTGCAGAAGATCAAGCCAGCAGGGTTGCATTTACGCGAGCATCTGGTGGAGATCGGCGGCGGACTGACCCTCACTTATTTGGTCATAGTTGTTGTGGTGATATGGGGGCGTGCAGACACCCTCATGACCATGCCGTTAAATGAGGTTGGCGATTTTCTAGCCGGTGCGTTCGGGCCAGTGGCATTTCTCTGGCTGGTCTTCGGCTTCCTCCAGCAGGGCGATGAACTGCGGCAAGGCACCAAGGCATTGGAACTACAGGCTTTTGAACTCAAGAATTCCGTAGAGCAGCAGTCAATTATGGCTGCCGCTGCAACCCAGCAAATAGACGCGCAACGGGCCGCATTGCAGTTGCAGCTGGATGAGATTGACCGTGTTAACCGGGCAAACTTTGTTTTCAATCACGGCTCTCGAAGCGCCAGCGGTGCGCCGGGCTCTCGGGTTGAAACAAGTGTGGAAGTCGGCTGTTCCGGTGCCAACGCCTACGACGTTCGTGTTGTGTTTGAGCCGCCAATAGGAAATACAGCCTTAGTCGAGCTCGAGCAGATAAGCCAAAGCCGAAAGTCTAAAATCGTACTTGTCTTCCAGAATCCGTCTGAGGATGTTTTGGGATTTGTCACACTTAGCTACAGAGGCGCTGATGCCAAGGAGCGAGAAGAGAAATTCGTCTACTCCATCCGCGCCGCCGACCCTTGGGTAAAGGTCAAATCCTAGATTACGTCTTGGTATTTTAAGTAGGGGCATCCTCTGCCCCCTCCGCTCACTTCACCTTGCCTTTCTCGGCTGTACCTATCGGCTGTTTGCTTGCGTTCGCCTGCGAGAAGTGCTCCTGTAAATTAACCGGTTCTTGCTCACACCTTCACGTATGTCGATCACTTCATCATCCCGTCTTCATTGTCGAACTCGCACATTTCGTTTTTTTCGTAAGCGCTGGCTGGGCAAGCATTCCCCAACCAACTCAGCCCGCAATGCCTGTGCAATCCCATAAAGGGCTGAACGGTCGACCATCATCGATGGCTAGGGAACTGTGTTAGAGCTGTCACCGCCCCGCTGAAAAATTTCCGGTGCACTTCGATAACCGGCGGGGTTTCCAGTTGGAAAGTAATCTGGTGGTTTTGTCGGAGGTGCTTAACCAAGAGCGTAGTGGGCAGGCGACGGGGGACGTAATCTGAAAATAACCTTTTTGCTCCTGGCTTTAGATCTCCGGCTCAGCACAGCAGGTCTAGAGCACTCCCCCCCTTACGGCACAGTCGAGCGCCAGAGAATCAACCGATGCTTGAGCGAGTATCGCGAAGCTGACCGCAAAATTACGCCGGCCTTGGGTATGCCTACGGAGCTTACGAAAAGAAGTGAGCATTTCCGCCCATCGAAACGAGCACTGATCGCGCCTTATATATAGAGGGATTTTGTGAAAGGGTTCGTTTGCGCAAAAAAGATGTACAACCAGAAATCAGTGACAAAGGGTCAACGCCAGCGGATTGTCGGCTTTCTCACTTTCGTTACACAGGGTTATCCACAGGCAGTACGTTGCAACGCCCACCTAAAACACACTATCTTGTGGTCGCCTCCCTACGAAACCCTACATGCTGGGGTTTACGCCTCCTCTGACTCTCATTTTGTGAGAAAGCTCTTTTATCGGAGGGAAGTTGCTCGACTCAACAAAGCAACGAATGGCGTCAATAAAGGCCCATTGAGGCCCTCGAAAGGCCCTCAGAGGCGTTTTGACATAGTTATTAGGGGTCGGTGGGCGGCAAATAAAAAAAGATGCGGAGAATGCCCCGCAGGGGCTTGCACTAAAATCTTGAATTCGACTAAGATGAGCCAACGCAAAAACCGCCCATGAGGGCGGTTCCGTTGAAGATGTTCACGAGCAGTTATGTCACGTTTTCTGAGGACAGACGTAACTGCTCGCCCTCTTCCACATGCGTTAGCACGGTCAAGAGAAGGACGCCATTAAAAGCCAATTGATGCAATTGCGTCAATCGGTGATTGATCGGCGGTCGTCTCCAGACAAGTGCGACTTAACTTAACGTACTGGAGACTGCCCTAATGGACATGTCGATTGGCTTCACCCGCAACACGACCGTCGGCGCTAAAACTGTGCCGGTTCGTCAATATCGCCGGTTTCGCTTCGGCGAATGGGAGGATGTGTGCCATCACCACCGTAGCCCACCACGCTAACGGTTAGCGACAAGCCACCAAGCTTTTGCTGATTTGGTGGCCCTACCCGCACAATATTTCTAGAACCGATCCCCCGCCAAAATTCACTGAGCACTCTCGCTCAGCTTCTGTGTTTCTGCCTGAAAAACAAGATCGGCTCGGTCTTGCCCGCGCTGCTTAACAGCTTGCGATAGGGGCTCATCCAAACGCTGGAAAAGTAGAAATAACCCGACGCCCTTTAGCGCTCTCAGACGCTGTCAGAGGTGAACAACATCAGAGACAATTCACGGCTAGAGAATCAACAAAGCCCGCTCAAGGCAGGCTGATGGACAGTCTCAGCAAGGCTAGTTCTTCATGGCACGTTGCACGCTGCTCAGGCTTACGCCAAGGGCCTTAGCCACCTTGCGAAATGATGCGCCCTCCTCTTCCATTGCCTTGCGAATGGCTCCGTCATCCACCGTCTTAACGCGTCCTTTGTAAACACCTGCTGCCTTGGCCTTCTGGATGCCTTCTGCCTGACGCTCACGGATCAATGCACGCTCGAACTGAGCAACACTACCCAATAGACCGAGCATCAGCTCTTGCATGGGATTGGCCTCACCAGTGAAGTGAAGCTGTTCCTTATGGAATGAGACCGCTACGCCCTTGGCAATCATCCCTTTGACCATTGAGAGCAGATCTTCGAGTGATCGAGCCAGACGATCGATGCTGTGCACGTGGAGAACATCGCCTTTACGGATGTGGCGAAGCATCGCCTGTAACTCAGGTCGGTCTGTTGTGGCGCCTGAGACTCTATCTGTGAACACCTCATCCAGTGCAACGCCGTCTAATTGGCGCCCAGTGTTCTGATCGACCGATGAAACCCTGATGTAACCGATGCTTGCCATAATGTGCACCCCCGTATTCATTTACCTCTAGAGTCTAGGAGTATAAATGTACTCATTATCCAATATCAACCCTAATGAATACAGAATCCGTATTCACCGACAAGTGGTCGCAAGGGTATACCCATAGGAGTACGCCCTAATCACAACAGCGTAACGCCCCCCAATGGATAGGGATTAAGTGCGCCCGTTTAGGCAGAAGCGTCTTTTCGCGTCGAGCTACTTTGATTGCATCTGATCAAATTTGCTCAAGAACTTACTTACATCCTGAGTTTTTCTTTGTTTCTCAGACTCTAATATTTTCTGATCCAGAATGAGTTCAATGCTAATTTTCAGCAACGGAAAAAACTCTAGACAGTCAGCCTCTGAAAGTTCATGGACTCCACTGCTCATCACACTGTAAATCTTGTGATGATCAACCAGAAAGCTTGGTAGATGATCCTTTAATAGCTTCACTCGGTCTTGCATTCGGCCGTTATTGTAAGCCACCTCATCCCACTCGGGCTCCTTCGAAGCAATTACCTGTGCTTCCTTTATCAACGACTCAAAAATTCGCCTCAGATAAACCAAGGAGCCGGCACCTATTCCGTGGGCTGCAAGGCCAATTGCTTTAGTGAATCCTTTAAATTCTTCAGCCCCTAAAACTTTAGAATATTTTTTGACATCGAACAAGTTGGATTCGGCAGTAGACGGGTACTGCCCAATCTTCTGTATGCCAGAATCCTGGCTTGCCCTAAAAGTGTAAATACTCACATGACTTTTATTTCTTGAGCAATTAGAATATATATTAAAAAAAAGATCTCCATACCAGTTTTCGTCATGAATCCAAGGGGCTTTGATGCTGCTCTTGCAATTGGAAACCGTATGTGACTTACACTGGGGACAGTACGCATCCAAATGCCCTGCGTACAGCAGCAGAGCGGACACATTCTCAATATTATCCTTACTTACTTCAAATTCCTTATACAAAGGAACTTTGAGACAAAACTCCTCGGGCGAGGGAAAGCCAGCCATTTCGCTACTCCATGCACAATTAAACTAAAAAACCACAGTTAACTTTCATTTTACTACATTAAAATCATGTAAACACAAATGATATTAATTTAAAAATATAACCGATTTACCCCCCATCAGACAGCTTCTATAAATCGTGAGGCTTGGCTTTCTCGATAACGATTGCCTGCTGGGACAGCCTTTCAGTTGACAGACGCCACTCGGGGACATTCATCCTTTGCAGGGGGCGTTTTGTTCGAGACCTCCCTCAGGTTTGATGATCGAGATGACTGCCGCCGGAGCCTAGTGCGGTGATAGAGCTATTGCCGGAGCTTGAGAATCCCTGCGTTGATGGCTGATGCGTTCGCATCGAGAGTCTGCAATGCGGTGAGGGCGTTCTCATGGGCTTCGCTTGAGCCACTGGCTTTAGCCCACAAAGCCACTTCTTCGATCGCTGATGCAAGCGCGTGCTGGTTGTGCAGCAGGAGAGTTAGAACGTCCGCTGTGGCTATATGGGCTTCTGTGATGTCTGGCACGGCTCATTTCCTTGAGTTTGTGTGTAGAAGTCGTCAGAGCCCTTGTAGCAGCTCTGACAAGGTCATTCCCAGTCCATCCGCAAGCACCTTGGCCGCGTCTAGGCTGGGGTTGGCTGTGCCCGTCTCAATTCGTGACATATACGTTCGAACGAACCCGCACCGATCAGCAAAAGCCTCCTGACTGAAGCCCTGACTAGTGCGTAGCTCTCGTATTCGCTGGCCGAAGCCCTTTCTCAGATTCTGATTTGGTTGCATCCCAGAATGATGGTCGCATGCACCCCAATCGTGAACACACCAACTGATGACACACCAATTGATACATTGGTATTCTTGTCGCTCACCCAGAGAACACCTGACAGGGATGACCAATGAACGAGAAATTGTTTGTACTGACTACCCAGAAGAAGAAAACCAATCACATTCTGCACGTCATCATGACCGTTCTGACTGGAGGGCTTTGGTTGATCGTGTGGGGAATCACCATGCGGAGCAATGACAGGCACAACAGAAAGATTGACTGGCAAATCAGTCAGATCATGGAGAGCAAGGTACAAAGTGGGAAACAACACAGTTGGGTTGAAACTGATCTAACATCCAAATGGTAGTCCTGATCAGTAGCGGATTCATCTAAGCGACGCATCGAGGATTTCAACTACTGTGACTCTGTCTGTGTGCTTGCACCGAAAACGAGAGTTTTCAACGGGACTCAGCCATGGCGTTACCGCCGACAATCCTTTGATGTACTTCAGTAACAAACGAAAGCCATACAAATCCAGCTCTTCGCTTGTGATTTTGATCATGCTCTTGTCTGTTGGTGCAAAATCGAATCGGGACGTATTCGGTAGTATTCCCGTCAGCGTTCGCTGAAAGTTATCGCACGTTACCTTCGGTGGAGCAGATCAAGAGCAAGAGCTTGGGTGTGTGTTGATCCTTTTATTTTACTGGTGTACTGATCCGAAATCGGGACGTTACAAGGATTATCCTGACTCATGCCGCACATAAAATGGTATTCCGCCCAATGCTTCAATGATACATGCGGCCGAATTAGCCCCCCCTTCCTTGGGACAGGCCAATTATGCGGCCTGCAACTCATCCTGAACGGTTTTGATCTCGTCACGCCACTTCCTGATGGTCTTTGCCGATACTCCGGCGCCTCGTTCAATTGTCTTGACCGCCACACCTTGTGCCAGCATCTTCAATACGTCGAGCTTCTTCGGGTGCTGATGCCGGTTCTGTGGCTCATGACGAACCGGCAAGGCTACGACATTAACGAGAGCTGGCTGTATCGGATATTCCGATTCGTACTCTTCTTCAGTCTTGAATTCGGTGAAGGTACGCAAATCATTTTGCAGCTTGGCCAGTTCCTCGGCACTTGGTTTGCACAAATCATCCCGATCATCCCACTCACATGCTTTTGGCTCAGGATCGATACCATCCATCTCGTTGATCAAGGATCGCGGACGGCTTTCCATCATCCATGGAACGATCATTTCGATTGCTTTGACGTAACGTCTTGCGTGCCTCTCCCCAAGTTGTAGCAACTCCTGTACTGCTTCGTTTGTCACGACAGGGAGGCTTTCCAGAGTTACGGCAAGGTTACGTACAGACAGCGGCATAGACTTCCCCCCAATACCAATGGGGCGATCATGCCAGTCAAGTCGAGCGATGCCTTCGATGATGTCCAGTGCAAACACTGGGTAACGCCCCCAGTACGTTGTACAGCCGATGAACCCATAAAACGGATTCTCAATCACCTTGGGCTTTGGTCCTCGCGTGCTCTTCGGCTTTCGAGGAAGCTTGGTTTTGGTTTTCGGTGCATTGTCTGCCAGCCACCGATCGGCGCTAGCGGCGATATGTGCATTCAATGCTTCCAATTCTGCTGGAGAGAGTAGGTCGGAAGTGGAGAGGGATTTATTGGAGGCGGCTGTATCGTTGGGCGATTTAGAGGCGAGCGAGTGCTGCATGGATGGTTCTCCTGTATTCAAGTTCATTTCATAGGCTTGTGCCTCGATGGGTATGGTTGCCGCAGGCCAAAGCCTGCGGTGGTACTTGGGTGGTGCGTAATTCAGTCCCGGATGTGTCGGGAGCAGTTTCGTAGTCGGAGGATAACGCGTGCGTCGAGCTTTGATTCGTAGATATCTGCCAACTGATTGCAGTACGCCCGGTGGGCCGACTGGTACGCTCTGAAGGCTTCCGTGATGTCATCGAATATTCCCAGTACATCAGCCTTGCCGAACCTCGAAAGTACAGAAACAAAACCGACTCCACCTGACGCAACTGACACTCCGATAGGCAGAACCCCTCGACGACTTCGGGTGTCCCTGAAAATCTGATTGATCACCTTCGGAACTACCGAGCAATGCTCTGGTGAATACACGCAGTTCAGTTGGTCCAGAATATCTTTGTCCAGCTCTGCGTCCGGTTCGAAGGCGTATGGCTGCACGGAATACCACGCGGCGAACTCCTGATAGTCCCACCATTTTCTACAGACGCTGCAACCTTCATAGGCGGAGCTCTTCTTCGGGTCGTAAGCTCGTCGCATCATGTTGTGCCAAGTTTTGTATGGCGCTCCCTTCCCTGACTTGAAGAAGGGCATCCCCAACGCCCTACGACGTCGCCCAGAGTTGTAGCAAACGCCGTAGGTCAGCGACCCGCCCGGGGGAGGGGGAAATAGCGGCAGCTCTTCCCCAAGGCTGTAATCGAGGTGAAGCCCTGCTACGTAAGAATCTACGTGGATAGTCCTGGTGATGTCAGTGATGCTGTGTTGCTCCATGTTGTTACCTCCGTTCAGTTGGAAAAAAATGGGCGAAAAAAAACCGACACATTGGTCGGCTTCGGGCTCGTCATTCTTCTCTATACGGAGGAGCAGGAACTCAGCTATTCGATTTCGTCGACCTCAATGTTGGTGGTGCTTCTACTGCGTTTGTCATGGGGCTTCTCATGATCTGCTGTGACCGTCGGTGGTGGTCAGCCAAAGTTCAGGCGTTAAAAAACCTCCTGCGATTTCTGGGCGATTTGTCCGCACCGTGGTCGCGTAGAGGCTTCTAAGTTGTCTGTCTACCTACTGGGTAGACCGCACATTCTACAGATTTTCTGCCGTTTGTCAATCCTCTATTGACAGGCGTGTTTTTTGCAAAAAACTGATTCCGTGGTGCGGAGTACGCGCTTTGCTTGGTGCAGAGGCTCGTCCAGTCCCGTAAACACGGGATGAGACTGATGTTGGTGGTTGAAGTGTGGCGAAAGTACGTCGCGCTTTTAACGAGTTTTGGAGGGTTTTGAGGGGGTTTTCGAGGCCCCCATCTCCTGCCCTAGCATCCATTTCACTTTGGTGTTTCGTACAAGCGTCTCAGGTCTTCGAAATCCGCCTCATCCCACGTCGATTCCCCCGCCAATTCATCAAACGGCTCCCAGTACGGGTAATCTTCCTCTGGCCCTTTCTGGATTAACCTGAGCTTGTCACCCTGCATCAGCCTGTATCGGTTTTCCTTTCGATCAACACCAGCGTACCGATATGCACCAGAGCCCGAAACGAGGCGACCGTCAGGATGAATCGTGATTGTGTAACCGACGCTACGGAGCATAGCGGAGAGACGCTGAGGATCGTTTCGCTCAAGCTCCCACACTTTGCCCTGCTCGATCCATCCTTTGGCTGACGGAACTACAGTGGCTTTGAGCAGTGCTAATTCTCGCTCGGTGGCTTCCCGTTCTCCCTGCAGTTGCTGGAGCTGGGACAACACTTCAGGAATGGCACCTACAGTGAGAATTGCAGAGGATAGCTCCTGCATCTGCTTTGAGATTTCAAGTAGCTTGACCTCGGCCGCAATGATCGCCTTCTCATTCACGCCGCTGTGGCTACGATTCACAACTTCCAAGGCTGCAGTGACAGATGTGTATTTGTAAACCGCATCAATGATTTCCTTCGGAATCACTTTCTTGTTGTCGCAACCTTTGAGCTCCTGCCTCTTCCTGCACCTCATGGAAACCTGAACACCTCCGATGGTGCGCATGATGAAATTGTGGCCGCAGCATCCACACTTCACCAACCCCACAAGAAAATGAGCGGCTGTCTTTGTCCTTGGGGTCGTCTTGCGTTTCTCGCCCTCAATCTGTGCGAGCTGAAACAGCGAGATGTCTACGATTGGCTCGTACACGTGAGACCCATTCCAGCGCCCTATCGCAGCCTCATTGCGAAGCCAGCCCTCGACACCTGGCCCAGACGTTTTAGCTAGTGCAGCGATACCAGACTCACGCATCCGTTTCGCGATGACAGCCTTACCAAGCCCTGACGCATACAACTCAAAGGCCTGTTTCACCTGATCTGCAATCTCTTGGATCACGACACCATGTGAAGTAAGCCATACGGGCGTAATACGTTTGGGCGTCTTGCCCTCGGCCGCAAGCTTACGGCGAGAGTCATAGGAGGCCGTAAGACGACGACTCAAGTTATCGCTGTACTGGCGGGCTGCTTGGATTTTACCCAACAGAATATAGATGGAGCCGCCGTCCAAGCTCTGGCGTGTGTAAACAACGTTATCGTCAAGGGTAATGATGGAAACGCCAGCGTCCAGAATCGGTGCGATCACTCTTGTAAGCATATCCAGAGTGTCTAGACGTCCCGCCCTATCGATCGACTCAACTAAGACAGCATCCCCCGTTTGAATCACACCAGCCTTTACAGCGGCCAGCAACTCAGCAAAGCCACCGCCATCCTTGATGTGATCTCCCTTCCACCCGCTCCTGCCCAAATCTTGGAACGTCAGGTTACCTAGAGCGTACTCAGGATGCCGAAGAATCCAGCTACCAACCATCGCCTGCTGACGCTCAAGGCTTGAACCCTTCTTTTGAATGGCACTCGAGAATCGTGCGTAGCTAAATGCTGTAGGCATGGCGCCCTCTAGCTGATTTTCGTGCGTCTAAGTATACATATGAAAGTTTTACAAAAAACGTCTGATGCAAAAACTCAAGGCCAAATCCCTTGTAGAACTTATCGAGATGGCCAAACGAAACGCACTCGTGTGAGAGCCCGCATGCCTAGCCGTTTAAAGGACTATTTAATTGCGTTGAGCGCAGGTTTTTACCTGAGCGCCAATGTGTTCGCCATGCCCGGCACGTCACCTGACTACGCCTTGCTCAGCCGGTCGGCGGACGAGCCAGTGCCGGTCACGCTCGAACACTCCCAACGGCAGTGGCTGCTGACACGTAACGAACTGGTCGTGGGCACCTCCGCGCCCGACTACCCGCCTTTTGACATGACGACCAGTGGCAAGGATTACGAAGGTCTGACGGCCGACTACGCCGGGCTCCTCGGCCAGGCCACCGGTCTACCGATCCGGGTGCAGCGCTTTCCCTCTCGGGACGCGGCGATTAGCGCACTGGTCGATGGCCGGATCGACCTGCTCGGTACCGCGAACGGCTTCGAAGCGGGCAATGCCAACCTGGCGCTGTCGATACCCTATGCCATTGACATGCCGGTGCTGGTTACCCGCGAGGACGAAACCCGCTCACTCACCGAAGGCCTGGCCGGGCTGCGATTGAGCATGGTCTATCACTATCTGCCGTTGCCCGAAGTCAAGGCGCTGTACCCCAAAGCGCTCATCACCTGCTACCCCTCCTACCAGAATGCAATCAACGCCGTGGCGTTCGATCAGGCCGATGTGTTTCTCGGCGACACGCTTTCAACTCACTACATGATCAACAAGGGTTATCTGAACAACGTGCGCATGGCCAATTTCGGCAAGCAGGAAGCCCAGGGATTCAGCTTCGCCGTGCGCCGCAACAACCCACAACTGCTGGCGATCATCGATGCAGTACTAAAAGCTGTGCCGGCCAGTGAGCGTGACAATATTGCCAAGCGCTGGAGCGCTGGCAGCGATCTGCTGCTCACCGACCGGAAACTGCAACTGACCCAGCGCGAAGAAGCGTGGCTCAAACAACATCCGGTGGTCAGTGTGGTGGTCAATGAAGCGTTCGCGCCGCTGACATTCTTTGACAACGACGGTAATTTTCGCGGCATCAGTGCCGACCTGCTCGAGCTGATCCGCCTGCGCACCGGCCTGCGTTTCGAGATCCGTCGCAGCCGCAACGACGCGGAAATGATCCAGCAGATCGACCGTCATCAAGCCGATCTGATCGCCGCATTACTGCCGACGGCGGAGCGCGAGAAAACCCTCAATTTCAGTCGTCCCTATCTGGAAAACTCCTACGTTCTGCTGACCCGCAAAAGCGCGGATGGTCCGACCAATCTGGGCAAGCTCAAGGGCAAGCGACTGGCGATTGCCCAAGGCAATCCGATGGTCGAGTACCTGCGTCGGGAATATCCGCGCATCCAGTTGATCGAAACGGCAGATACGTTCAGCGCGGTGTCCCAGCTCGCTGAAGGCCATGTCGACGGTGCGGTGAACTCGCTGGTGATTGCCAACTACTTCATTTCTTCACGAATCTTCAATCAGGCGCTGCAGATCACCACCACGATCGGCACGGGCCAGGCGGCGTTTTCACTGGCGACCGCGCGGGACAACACGGAACTGACGTCGATCATCAACAAGGCGTTGTTGAGCATCGCCCCCGACGAACTGGGGGTGATCAATGGACGCTGGCGCGGTTACTCGACTGTCTCGCAGAACATCTGGCACAACTACCAACGCCTGTTCTATCAAGTGATCATCGGCGCTTTCCTGTTACTGCTGTTGCTGCTGGTCTGGAACGCTTACATGCGCCACCAGATCAAAAAACGCCAGGCTGCCGAACGAGCGCTGAACGACCAGTTCGAATTCATGCGTTCGCTGGTCGACGGCACACCGCATCCAATTTACGTGCGCGACCGCCAGGGCCGGTTGCAAAGTTGCAATGAGAGCTATCTCGAAGCATTCAATGCCCGCCGCGAGGATGTCATCGGCAAAAACGTCATCGATGGCTCCCTGAGCAATGCCTTCGAGGCCCAGGCCTTTCAGGCCGATTACCAGCGTGTCATCGCCGAAGGCACGCCGATGGTCGTCGACCGGCCCCTGCACATCGGCAACCGGCGTCTGACGATCTATCACTGGATACTGCCGTACCGCGACTCCAGCGGTGAGGTGAAAGGCATCATTGGCGGCTGGATCGACATCAGCGAGCGCCGCCAGTTGTTCGACGAGTTGCGTACGGCCAAAGAACGGGCGGATGAGGCCAACCGGGCGAAAAGCACCTTTCTGGCGACCATGAGCCACGAGATCCGCACGCCGATGAACGCGGTGATCGGCATGCTCGAACTGACGCTCAAACGCATGGATCCGCAGCATCCGGATCGCTCATCCATCGACACCGCGTACCACTCGGCCAAGGACTTGCTGGGTTTGATCGGCGACATTCTCGACATCGCACGGATCGAATCCGGGCGTCTGAGTCTTTGCCCGGAACGGGTCAATCTGGTCGATACGGTGACGTCAGTCGCCAGGATCTTCGACGGTCTCGCCCGGCAGAAAAACCTCTCCCTGCAAGTCATCTTCAACCCACCGGATCTGGCCGTCGATGTGCATCTGGACCCACTGCGTTTCAAGCAGGTGCTGTCGAATCTGGTCAGCAATGCGATCAAATTCACTGAGCAGGGGCATGTGCGGATCACCCTCGACCTCATGAACACCGATGTACCTGCCCGCGCCCTGATGCAGTTGACCGTACAGGACAGCGGCGTCGGTATCAGTGCCGAGGATCAGCAGCGCTTGTTCGAACCGTTTGCCCAAGCGGAAAACAGCAGCCAGCAAGGCAGAGGTGGTGCCGGCCTGGGGCTGGTGATCAGCCGTAACCTGTGCGAAATGATGGGCGGGCAATTGCAATTGAGCAGCCAGCCTGGCATCGGCACCCAGGTCTGCGTCTCGCTGGCACTGGAAACGCTGCCGATACAGCTGAGCACGGTCAAAAGTGAATCCCCAATCAAGGCATCGCAGACCCCCTTACGCGTGTTGGTGGTGGACGACCATCCCGCCAATCGCCTGCTGATGTGTCAACAACTGGAGTTTCTCGGCCATCACTTCAGCATTGCCGAGAACGGTTGCAGCGGCCTGGAACTGTGGAAGACCGGTCACTTCGATCTGGTGATTGTCGACTGCAACATGCCGTTGATGAATGGCTATGATCTGACCCGCGCCATTCGTCAGCAGGAACTGCAGGCGCGCTGTCCGCCATGCACCGTGCTGGGTTTCACGGCCAATGCGCAGCCCGAAGAAATCCAGCGCTGCAAGCAGGCCGGCATGAACGACTGCCTGTTCAAACCCCTGAGCCTGAGCCTGCTCAGCCAGTGGGTCGATGGCATCACACCGACATCAGCGCCGCCGGCTTTCAACCTGCAAAACCTGAACATGCTGACCGGTGGCAATCCGGCCCAGGCTCGCCGTCTGCTGGCGGAATTGCTCAAAAGCAGCCGTATCGACCGAGAGGAACTGCTCGCACTGTCGCCGGAACAGGATCGCGGGGCGCTGGCGGTGGTCGCTCACAAAATCAAGGGTGCGGCACGTATCGCGCAGGCATCGCGCGTGATCGAGTGTTGCGATGCCCTTGAGCAGGCCTGCGCCGAGGCCATGGCGACAGACGAAGTCGCTCGCCGTTGCGAGGCGAGCAACCGCGCCATGCTCGAACTGGAGCAGGCACTACAGCAACAATTGGCGGTGTCGGATCGAAGCACAATGAGCTTGCCTTAACTATGCTTGGCGCTGAGCAGTGAGTTAACCATCATGGAGAGTCCGAAATGCCCAGCCCACTGCGCCCGGAGCAACGCCGGTTTCCGCTGCATGTGCACATCAGCGTCATGTTCACATTCCTGTTGCTGCTCACCGGGGTCGTACTGGGCCTGTTCAATTATCACCAGACCACGCAGATCATCCTGTCGAGCAGCGAAAAGCTGTTCGACAGGATCGAACAAGACGTACGTCTGGACATGTCCGCCACCTATCAGCCGATTCGGCACCTGCTGAGTTTGCTGGCGGATGACCCCGCCACTCAGGCCGCGCGCCTTGAACAACGCTTGCCCTTGCTCCGACCGTTTAGCCAGTCGCTCAGCGACAATCCCAATCTGGCGTCGCTATATCTGGGTTATGCCAATGGCGATTTTTTCATGGTGCGTCCGCTGCGCAGCGCCGCCATCAAGACATTGCTCAAGGCCCCTGAAGCGGCGGCGTATCAGGTCTGGAGTATCGAACATGACCCGCAGGGCGCGATGCACTCGCAATCGCTGTTTTTTGACCAGACATTGTCGCTGATCAGCCGTCAGGACAACCCCGACGACAGCTACGATCCGCGTAGCCGCGCGTGGTTCAACCATGCTCGCCAGCAAAACGAACAAATCACCACCGAGCCCTACGTGTTTTTCTCCACGCGCAATGTCGGCACGACGCTGGCCCGACGCAGCGGCGAGAACGCCGTCATCGGTGCTGACCTGACGCTGGTCGCCCTGTCGGCGGCGCTGAGCAAACATGTCGTCACACCCTCCACCGAAATTGCCCTGTTCGATGCCGAAGGCAACGCTGTGGCCTATCCCGACAGCGAACGCCTGATCGTCGACAGTAGCGGCGCGCATCTGGCCAAAGCGGCGGATCTGAGTCCGGGCTTGCATGCGCTGTTGTCCGGCGCAGCCACAGGCAATCGCCTGGAAGCCGATGGTCGCCAGTGGATCGTCGCCCGCAGCAACATTCAGGAGGGCGGTCCGAAAGGTTTGCAGTTGGCGCTGCTGGTGCCCGAGGACGAGTTATTGATCGATGCCTACCGCCTGCGCTGGCAAGGCGCGCTGATAACCCTCGCGACCCTGCTGCTGTGCCTGCCGCTGGGCTGGGTGATTTCGCGAATTCTGGTCAAGCCGTTGCATGCACTGGTCAAGGAAGCCGACGCGATTCGCAGTTTCGATTTCAACTTTCCTCTGGCCCGCCGCTCGCCGGTGCTTGAAGTCGACCAGTTGAGCGTGTCGATGGCGCGGATGAAAGACACTCTGGCGAGTTTCTTCCGGATTACCGACACCCTCGGCGCCGAAACCCGCTTCGCCCCGCTGCTGCAACGGGTGCTGTTTGAAACGGTGCAGATTGCGCAGGCGCAGGCAGGGCTGATCTATCTGCGTGAAAGCGACAGCAGCCGCATGGAGCCATACGGGCTGGTGATCGATGGTACGTCTCAGGCGTTGGAAGCATTCGACATTCAGGGCCACGACCTGCAGCAGAACAAAGGGCCGGCGTGGTTTGAACAATTGGTCGGCGCCAATAACGTGGTGAGCAACTTCGGCGTCGATCAGGCCGGCGACTTGCAGAAGGTCCTGCTGGCAATGCAATCGCCCCGCATCCATCTGATCGGCATCCGCCTGCACAACCGCCACGACGAAACCATCGGCCTGCTGATTCTGCTGGTGAGCGACAGCGGCACGGCAGCCGATCTGGAAAAACTGCGCCCTGATCGCATCGCGTTCCTCCAGGCTGTCTCCGGCGCGGCGGCGGTCAGCATCGAGAGCCAACGCCTGCAAGCCCGCCAAAAGCAATTGCTCGACGCCTTCATTCAACTGCTCGCTGGCGCCATCGACGCCAAGAGTCCGTACACCGGCGGCCATTGTCAGCGCGTGCCAGAGCTGACGTTGATGCTCGCTCAGGCGGCAGCGGCAAGCGAGGCGCCGGCGTTCAGTGCCTACCAACCGAGCGAGGATGAATGGGAAGCCTTGCACATTGCCGCGTGGCTGCACGACTGCGGCAAGGTGACGACGCCGGAATACGTGGTCGACAAGGCCACCAAACTGGAAACCATCAACGACCGTATTCATGAAATTCGCACGCGTTTCGAAGTGCTCAAGCGTGATGCCTGGATCAGCTATTGGCAGGCGTGCGCTCTGGGCGGCGATGAGACTGCACTGGCCGAATTGCGCGATGCCACGCTGACGGCGCTGGACGACGATTTTACGTTTGTCGCGCGCTGCAATCTGGGCAGTGAAGCGATGGCAGAGGCGGATCTGCAGCGCCTTGACCATCTGGCGCAACGCACCTGGCTACGCACCCTTGATGACCGCTTGGGCGTGTCATGGGAAGAGAACCGGCGTCAGGCGCGCACGCCGGCACCGAATCTGCCGGTCAGTGAAAAGCTTTTGGCAGACAAGCCAGAGCACTTGCTTGAACGCGACCCGAACGAGTTGATCCCCGAAGACAATCCATGGGGCTTCAAACTGGATGTACCGCACTACAAATACAATCGCGGCGAGCTGTACAACCTGAGCATCAACCGTGGCACCCTGACCCGCGAAGAGCGCTACATGATCAATCACCACATGGTGCAGACGATCATGATGCTCAGCCACCTGCCCTTCCCCGGCCACCTCGACAGCATTGCCGAAATCGCCGGCGGTCATCATGAAAAAATGGACGGCACCGGTTACCCGAAACGCCTGAAGCGTGAGGACATGAGCCTGCCCGCGCGAATGATGGCGATTGCCGATATCTTTGAGGCGCTGACCGCAGCCGATCGCCCGTACAAAAAGGCCAAAACCCTGAGCGAGGCCTTGGCGATCATGGCCACCATGTGCCGTGAGGCGCACATCGATGCTCAGCTATTCGGATTGTTCATCAACGAAGGCGTTTACATGCAGTACGCCGTGCGCTTTCTCGATCCCGCACAGATCGATAACGTCGATCCGGCCAGCCTGTTGCACAAGGCTGGCCTCACCGCATGATCAGCAGTCGGTCAGACGCAGGAAAATCGCTGCCAGTTGCTCGATGCCAGCCTGATCCTGCGCGGTAAAACGCGCCAGCTTCGGGCTGTCGAGGTCGAGTACACCGATCAGGCGACCGTCCTTGACCAACGGCACGACCAGCTCGCTGTTCGAGGCGCTGTCGCAGGCGATATGCCCCGGGAACGCGTGTACGTCTTCAACGCGCTGGGTTTGCCGAGTGGCCGCCGCCGCGCCACACACACCACGGCCAAACGGGATGCGCACGCAGGCGATCTGCCCCTGGAACGGACCAAGCACCAGTTCTTCGTTGCGATTGAGGTAAAAGCCCGCCCAGTTCAGGTCATCGAGCTGGTTGAACAGAAACGCCGAAAACTGCGCGGCGTTGGCGATGAAATCGCGCTCGTCCGCCAGCAGCGATTCCAGTTGTGCG
>Ga0157373_10001540_pt1 | contig 17590 bp, 19 predicted proteins | sample C65metaG_FD_113460 | JGI IMG/M metagenome (GOLD analysis project Ga0157373, IMG submission 113460) | Corn rhizosphere microbial communities from Kellogg Biological Station, Michigan, USA - C6-5 metaG | ecosystem: Host-associated > Plants > Roots > Rhizosphere > Soil | place: USA: Michigan... | reverse complement strand
CTGCTGATCAACGTGGTGACCGGCGGCGACCCCGACGAAAACCGTGGCGACGGCAGCTTCCTCAGCCACAGCGAACGCTACGAAGTCACCGACGAATTCCTCAAGATCTGGCGCCGGGTGCTGCAAGGCGAATCGGTGGATTTCGAGGGCAAACACCTGAAAGTGCAGAACGCCAAAGCCTTGTATCCGCCGGTGCAGAAACCGTATCCGCCGTTGTATTTCGGCGGTTCGTCCGACGCAGCGCATGATCTGGCCGCCGAACAAGTCGACGTGTACCTGACCTGGGGCGAACCACCCGCCGCCGTCGCCGAAAAACTCGCCGATGTGCGTGAACGCGCCGCTCGTCATGGACGCAAGGTGAAATTCGGCATCCGCCTGCACGTGATCGTCCGCGAAACCGCCGAAGAGGCATGGAAAGCCGCAGACAAACTGATCGAACACATCAGCGACGAGACCATCGAGGCGGCGCAGAAATCCTTCTCGCGCTTCGACTCCGAAGGCCAGCGGCGCATGGCGGCGTTGCACGACGGGCGTCGCGACAACCTCGAAATCGCTCCCAACCTGTGGGCCGGTGTCGGCCTGGTCCGTGGCGGCGCCGGCACTGCGCTGGTGGGCGATCCGCAGCAGGTGGCGGCGCGGATCAAGGAGTACGCGGACCTGGGCATCGAGAGCTTCATCTTTTCCGGCTATCCGCACCTGGAAGAGGCCTATCGCTTTGCCGAACTGGTGTTCCCGCTGCTGCCGGAACCGTACGCGAGCCTCGCCGGACGCGGCGTGACCAACCTCACCGGGCCGTTTGGCGAAATGATCGCCAACGATGTGTTGCCCGCCCAAGCCAAGGCCTGAAAACGCCCACTGTAGGAGTGAGCCTGCTCGCGAAAGCGGTGTGTCTGCGCCGGTGATGTCGACTGTGCTGACCTCATCGCGAGCAGGCTCACTCCTACAGATAATCGCGTCGATTTGATGAGGAACACCGCGTGACCGCCAAACCACAAAGCACCCTGCTCTCCCCGCTGCTGACTGCCCGCCAACTGGCCGCCGAATTCGCCCTCACCGCCGTCGAACGCGACGAGCGTGGCGGTACGCCGAAGGCCGAGCGCGATGCCCTGCGCGACAGCGGCCTGCTGGCCTTGAGCATTCCCACGCGCTACGGCGGCCTCGGCGCGCGCTGGAGCGAAACCCTGCAGGTCGTGCGCGAGTTCGCCAAGGTCGACAGTTCCATCGCCCATGTCTTCGGCTTTCATCACCTGATGCTCGCCACCGTGCGCCTGTTCTCGCGCCCGGAACAATGGCAGCCGTGGTTCGAACAGACCGCGCGGCAGAACTGGTTCTGGGGCAACGCCCTCAACCCGCTCGACACCCGCACCGTGGTCAAGGACTGCGGTGGCTGGCGCGAGTTTTCCGGGAAGAAAAGCTTCTGCTCCGGCGCGAGCGATTCGCAGATGTTGATCGCCTCGGCGGTGGACGAAAGTGCCGGCGGCAAATTGCTGATCGCGGCAATCCCCAGTGGTCGCAGCGGCATCACCCTGCACGATGACTGGAACAACATCGGCCAGCGCCAGACCGACAGCGGCAGCGCCACGTTCGAACGGGTGCGTGTCGAAGAGTCCGAGCTGCTGCTCGACCCTGGCCCGTTGAGCACACCGTTCGCCTGCCTGCGCCCGCTGATCGCGCAACTGACCTTCACCCACCTGTTTCTCGGCATCGCCGAAGGCGCCTTTGCAGAAGCCCGGCAATACACCCTGAGCGAGACCCGCCTGTGGCACAAATCCGCAGCCCGCAACGTGCGTGAAGACCCGTACGTGCTCGCCCATTACGGCGAGTTCTGGGTGGCGCTGGAAGGCATTCGCCTGCTGGTCGAACGGGCCGCCGCACTGCTCGATGACGCTTGGGCCAAAGGCCCGAACCTGAGTGCCGAGGAACGCGGGCAGCTGGCCACGGCGATTGCCACGGCCAAGGTCGCCGCCAGTCGTCAGGGGCTGGAGATTTGCAGCCGCTTGTTCGAAGTCACCGGCGCGCGTTCGACCCACGCCTCGCTGCGCCTGGATCGCCACTGGCGCAACCTGCGCACGCAGACCCTGCACGACCCGCTCGATTACAAACTCCATGAGCTGGGCGACTGGGCGCTGAACCAGGCGCTGCCGGTGCCGACGTTCTATTCCTGATCTTTCCTTTATTGGAGCGAGCCATGCAACTGCTGACCCTTCCACCCTCACCCGCCCTGGCGACGTCGATCCGCGCCACCGCGCAGGTCTTCGAAGACCCGAAATCCCAGGCCCTGCTCGCGCACCTGCAACAAGTCGCGCCGAGTGAAGCCAGCGTGCTGATCATCGGCGAGACCGGCACCGGCAAGGAGCTGGTGGCGCGGCACATCCATAACCTGAGCAACCGTCGTCATCGGCCGTTTGTCGCGGTCAACTGTGGGGCCTTCTCGGAGTCGCTGGTGGAAGCCGAACTGTTCGGCCATGAAAAAGGCGCCTTCACCGGCGCCCTCAGTGCCAAGGCCGGCTGGTTCGAAGAGGCGGACGGCGGCACCTTGTTCCTCGACGAAATCGGCGATTTGCCGATGGCGATTCAGGTCAAGCTGCTGCGAGTGTTGCAGGAGCGCGAAGTGGTGCGCCTCGGCTCGCGCAAGAGCATTCCGATCGATGTGCGGGTGCTGGCCGCGACCAACGTGCAACTGGAGAAAGCGATCAATGCCGGCAACTTCCGCGAAGACCTGTTCTATCGCCTGAACGTGGTCAATCTGGAACTCAGCCCGTTGCGCGAGCGGCCCGGCGACATCCTGCCGCTGACCCGGCATTTCATCGAAGCCTACAGTCAGCGTCTGGGCTACGGGCGGGTCAGCATCAGCCCCGGCGCCGAGCACAAACTGCGCAGCTACAGTTGGCCGGGCAACATCCGCGAACTGGAAAACGTCATCCATCACACCCTGCTGATCTGCCGCAACGGCGTGATCGAGCGCGATGATTTGCGCCTGTCGAACCTGCGCATCGAGCGCCCGGACGATCAGCAGTCGAGCGCCGACGACTCTCCGGAAGCGTTGCTTGAGCGAGCGTTTCAAAAGCTCTTCGAACAACAGGCCGGTGCTCTCCACGAAAAGGTCGAAGATGCCCTGCTGCGTGCCGCCTATCGCTTCTGCCATTACAACCAGGTGCACACCGCCGCCCTGCTCGGGCTGAGCCGCAACGTCACCCGCACGCGGCTGATCAAGATCGGCGAACTGGCGGTGAACAAGCGGCGTCTCAGCGAGAACCTGCAAGGCGAACGCCTGATTCAGTTGTCGATCTAGCCCACCAGATGGCAGTGCAGCGCATCGTCATGACTGCGGGCGATGCTGCTCAACACCTGGAATGAATTGAAGATCACGGTTTTCGCCTGATGGGCGCGGATCAGTTGCCAGAAATCCTGCTCACCGCTTTCAAAACGGCTGAACGCCGCTTCCCCCGCCTCGCGGCTCTGCCATTGCAACAGGCTCAGCACCCGCCGACCGTCGTCGCTGACCTGGACGCTGGCACTGACAAAACCGGCGTAGCGCTGCGCCAGATGCTCGGTCTGCTGCGCCAGCGCCGTCACCAGCGCCGGTTGCTGACGCGGTTCGATCTCGAATTCGATCAATTGGGTAAAGCTGCGATTTTTCGCTGACGTTTGCATGAGAAGTCCCCATTCACCGTAAGACGCGTCTTGCGACTCGAAGGCCTGCAGGGTAAAACCTCTAGTTAAGTCAAGGTCAAGAGTGATTTTGCCAATGATCAGCAAAGAAACCCTGCATAAGCAGCTCACCGTCGGCGAAGTCGCCGCACGCAGCGGTGTGGCGGTCACCGCCCTGCACTTTTACGAAACCAAAGGCCTGATCAAGAGCCAGCGCAATGCCGGCAATCAGCGCCGCTACCCACGGGAAGTGTTGCGTCGGGTGGCGCTGATCAAGGTCGCGCAGCGGCTGGGCATTCCGCTGGCGGAAATCGGCGAGGCGTTGAAGAGGCTTCCGGACGACCGCGCACCGACCGCGGCGGACTGGAAAGTCCTGTCCGAGCAGTGGCGCCGCGAGCTGGATGAGCGGATCAACCAGTTGACCCTGCTGCGCGACCGACTTACCGGTTGCATCGGCTGTGGCTGTCTGTCGATGGAGGCCTGTCCGCTGCGCAATCAGGGGGATGTGCTCGGTGAACAAGGGCCGGGCGCGCATTTCCTCGGTTGACTGCTCGTCGGGCAAAAATCCTGGCCGCGCAGACAGTTCTATATTGAACCTTCCACAAATCCGGTGGAGCCGTACACCTCACAAAACAAAGAACAGGGAGAACGTCATGAGCGTCAAACCCATTCCCGAGGGGTATCACAGCATTACCCCGTACCTCGGCATCCTCAATGCCGCCGAAGCCATCGACTTCTATAAAAAAGCCTTCGGCGCCACGGTGGTCATGCGCCTCGACATGCCCGACGGCCGCATCGGCCACGCTGAACTGCGGATTGGCGACAGCGCAATCATGCTCGGCACACCGTGCGATCAAGGGCCGTTGAGCGGTCCGGACAAGGCCGTGTCGGTCGGTTTGCATCTGTATGTCACCGATGTCGATAAATCCTTCCAGCGGGCGCTCGAAGCCGGGGCGACGTCGGTCGCCGAGGTCAAGGATCAGTTTTATGGTGACCGCAGCGGCACGTTCAAGGATCCGTATGGGCACCTGTGGTTTCTGGCTTCGCGCAAGGAGGATTTGACCGAGGAGCAGATCAAGCAGCGGGCGATGGAGATGTTTGAACAGGGTTGAGATCTTCAGCTTTGGGCTGGCCCTGTGGCGAGCAGGCTCACTCCTACAATTGGCACGCGTTTCAAGTGTAGGAGTGAGCCTGCTCGCGATGAGGCCCGTGCGGATACATCACACTTCATGAACCGCCACACCACGCTTTCCCCCTTGCCCCGAATGCCAGACACTTTCAGGATGCATCCACCCCGCACCTGAACAAGGATCAACCCGATGTTTGCCGGATTCGTCAAAGACCAGCGCCACGTCAACGGCGTCGACATCGCCTACCGCCTCGGCGGCAGCGGTCCGGGCCTGTTGCTGTTGCACGGGCACCCGCAGACCCACGTGATCTGGCACAAGATTGCCGAACAACTGGCCGAGCACTTCACCGTGGTCGCCGCCGACCTGCGCGGTTATGGCGACAGCAGCCGGCCGCCCGCCGATGAACAACACCGCCATTACTCGAAGCGGGAAATGGCCAGGGACAACCTCGAGTTGATGCAGGCGCTGGGCTTCGCGCAGTTCGCGGTGCTGGCCCACGACCGTGGCGCGCGGGTCGCCCATCGCCTGGCCCTCGACCATCCTGCTGCGGTGCAGCGAATGATGCTGCTCGACATCGCCCCGACCCTGTCGATGTACGCGCAGACCAACGAAGCGTTCGCTCGCGCCTATTGGCACTGGTTCTTCCTGATCCGCCCGGCACCGTTGCCGGAAACCTTGATCGAAGCCGATCCCGAAGCCTATCTGCGCAGCGTCATGGGCAGCCGCAGCGCCGGGCTCAAGCCGTTCACCGAGGAAGCGTTCAGCGAATACCTGCGCTGCCTCAAGCGTCCCGGCAGCGCCCGGGGCATTTGCGAGGATTACCGCGCCAGCGCCGCCATTGACCTGGAGCACGACCGCGCCGACATTGCCGCCGGCCATCAACTGAATCTGCCACTGCGCATCCTGTGGGGCGCCGACGGCACGGTCGGACGCTGCTTCGATCCGCTCAAGGAATGGCAGCAAGTCGCAACCCACGTCAGCGGCAAGGCGTTGCCGGCCGGGCATTACCTGGCCGAGGAAGTGCCTGAACAGTTGCTCGCCGAAGCCCTGGAGTTCCTGCGCTGAATCGAGCCCTGCCTGCCAATGCTATGCTGGCGGCTTGTGCCGTCAGTGCTCGTGCCAACATGTCCCAGAACCAAGATGCTGTGCCCCTGCCCGAAGACCTGCGCGTGCTGCTGACGGTGATCCGCAAGAACGGTTTCGCGGCCGCCGCCGATGAGCTGGGCCTGTCCCCGGCCTACGTCAGCAAACGCATCCAGATCCTCGAATCGACCCTCGGTACCCGCCTGCTACACCGCACCAGTCGTCGCGTGTCGCTGACCGAGGACGGTGAACGGGTGCAGCGCTGGGCCTTGCGCATCCTTGATGATTTCCAGCAACTGCGCGACGACCTCGCCGACGCCCACGACAGCCCGCGCGGGCGCTTGCACATCTGCAGCAGTTTCGGCTTCGGCCGCAACCATGTGGCGCCCGCCGTTTCGCAACTGGCCGAACTTCATCCGCAACTGCAGATTCGCCTCGACCTGTTCGACCGCGCGGTGGACATCGTCAACGAGGGCTTTGATCTGGAAATCCGGGTTGGCGACGACCTGCCCGGCCAGCACATCGGCCGGCAACTGGTGAGCAACCGTCGGGTGCTGTGCGCCGCGCCCGAGTACCTGCAACGCCACGGCACGCCGCAGACACTGGACGACTTGCAACAGCATGACTGCCTGGTGATCAAGGAGCGCGACAACGCCTTCGGCATCTGGCACCTGGACCGCGACGGCACGCCGCAAAGCGTGCGGGTCAGCGGACCGTTGTCGTCCAACAACGGCGAGATCGTCCTGCAATGGGCGCTCGACGGACGCGGCGTGTTGCTGCGCTCATTGTGGGATGTGAAGCCGTTGCTGGAACAGGGTCGATTGGTGCCGGTGCTGGCCGATTACAGCCAGAGCGCCAATGTCTGGGCGGTGTACCCGACGCGGCTGGCCAACTCCGGGAAGTTGCGCGCGTGTGTGGAGTTTTTGCAGGAGCATTTCAAAGACTTGTCGCTGTAGCGGGTCCAACACCAAACCCTTGTAGGCCTTCGCCTGCTCGCGATGGCGTCGTGTCAGCCGACATCATCATCGGCTGAATGACAGCTATCGCGAGCAGGCTCACTCCTACAGAGGGTTAGTGGGGGTGTCAGACCAGCCATGGGTTGGCGGCCAGGTGTTCACGCTCGAACGCCTTGATCTGCTCGCGCCGCTGCAGAGTGCTACCAATCGCATCCAGCCCCAGCAGCAGCGCGGTCTTGCGCAAGCCATCAATCTGAAAACCCATCACCTCACCGTTCGCCAGACGGATCTGTTGCGCCTCCAGATCGACACTGATCTGCGCCGTGTGCGGCTGGCTCACCAGCCTACCGATGCGCTGAACCTGCGCCTCATCCAGGGTGATCAACAACACCCCGTTGCGCTGGCAGTTGTCATAAAAGATCCCGGCAAAACGGCTGCCGATCAGCGCACGAATGCCCATTTGCTGCAACCCCCAGACCGCGTGTTCACGGCTGGAGCCGCAACCGAAATTCGCCCCGACCACCAGAAAACGCGCACCCTGCCAGGCTGGCTGGTTCAGCACGAACTGAGGGTTGGGCGTGCCGTCGGCTAGAAAACGCAGGTCGAAAAACACCCCGCGACCCAGCCCCTGGCGGTCGATGCCTTTGAGGAATTGCTTGGGCATGATCACGTCAGTGTCGACGTTGGCTGCGAGCAGCGGCGCGGCCTGACCGCTGACCTGAGTGAAAGGTTGCAGGCTCATGGGCGTTCTCCAAAGTGGCGAATGTCGGTCAGGTGACCGCTGATTGCAGCGGCGGCGACCATCGCCGGGCTCATCAGGTGGGTGCGCGCGCCGGCACCTTGCCGGCCTTCGAAATTGCGGTTGGTGCTGGAGGCACAGCGGTCGCCGGGCGCAAGCACGTCATCGTTCATCGCCAGGCACATCGAGCAACCGGACTGACGCCATTCAAACCCGGCATCGATGAAGATCTGCGCCAGGCCTTCGACCTCAGCCTGGACGCGGACCTCGCTGGAACCGGGCACGATCATCGCCCGGACATGTCCGGCCACCCGCCGCCCGCGCACAACAGCGGCGGCATCGCGCAAGTCTTCGATCCGCGCGTTGGTGCAGGAGCCGATGAACGCATGACTGATGACGATATCGCACAGCGCCATGCCCGGTTCCAGGCCCATGTAGTGGAGCGCGCGGCGCATACCCTGACGCAGGATCGGATCGTCGAGGCGTTGCGGGTCCGGCACCTGCGCGCCGATCGCCGCCGCCTGATCGGGGCTGGTGCCCCAGGTGACCATAGGCTCCAGCAGGCTGGCGTCGAGGTGCACTTCGCGGTCGAACACCGCGCCGGGATCGCTACGCAGTGCACGCCACTTCTGCACCCCGCGTTCCCAGAGCTCACCTTGCGGCACCCGAGGCTTGCCCTTGAGATAAGCGAAGACTTTTTCGTCCGGCGCCATGAACGCACCCCGCGCACCGGCCTCGACCGCCATGTTGCAAATGGTCATGCGGGCTTCGACGCTAAGCGCATCGATGGTCGAACCGGCGAATTCGATGGCATAACCGCTGGCACCGGAGGCACCGATCTGGCCGATCAGCGCCATGATCACGTCTTTGGACGTCAGGCCCGGGGCCAGTTCGCCATCGACGGTCACACGCAGGCTTTTCAGGCGCTTGTAGACCAGGGTTTGCGAGGCCAGCAGGTGTTCGATCTCCGATGTGCCGATACCGAACCCGAACGCCCCCAGCGCGCCGTAGGTGGTGGTGTGACTGTCGCCGGCGGCGATGACCATGCCCGGCAGAATGAAGCCTTGCTCCGGGGCGATCACATGTTCGATGCCCTGGCGCTTGTCGAGGATGTCCAGCAGTTCGATGCCGAAGTCCCGGCAGTTTTCCGCCAGATACGACACCTGCCGCGCCCCACCCGCATCAGGCATCGCCGCCACCCGCAGCGGCGTGGTCGGGTTGACGTGATCGACCACCGCCAGCGCCGTGCCCGGCCGCCAGACCTCGCGCCCGGCGGCGCGCAAACCGCTGAAGGCCTGGGGGCTGGTGTATTCGTTGATCACTTGGCGATCGATGTACAGCAGCACATGGCCCTGATCGTCGAGGCGGCACACGGTGTGCGAATCGATGTGTTTGTCATAGAGGGTTCTGGGGCTCATCAAGGCGCTCGCTCAGGGGAATCCGGTGATTTCCATCATAGGGAGCGGGTGGCGGCCATCAATTGGCGGGCAGTGAGGGCGACGTTCATGAATCGTGTTTGATCCCCTGACCACCGAACGCCCCCTGTAGGAGTGAGCCTGCTCGCGATAGCGTCGTATCAATCGACGTCTTCATTAACTGAATCACCGCTATCGCGAGCAGGCTCACTCCTACAGGGGATTGTTGGCGATCGAGGGAGTTGCGAAACATTTACTTTCATATAAGCCATCGGGATTTGCCCCGCTCATCCGTCCTATAGAGATGCAGGCCGTTCGCACAGGCAACCGCCACGATCGCGCCTTTCAGGCACACCCGCGCTGCGAAGCCCGTAGCCGCGTGCCCTTCATCGCAATCAAGACGCGCAATCATGTCGAAGAAATCCCGTTCCAAACTGTGGTTCCTGGTGCATAGCTGGCTCGCACTGCCGATCTGGTTTTTTGTCCTGATCGTCTGCGTCACCGGCACGCTGGCGGTGGTCAGTCAGGAAATCGTCTGGCTGGCCAACCCGCAGATGCGCGCCAGCCAGCCGTCGGACGACGCGCCGCTGCTCAGTTACGATCAGGTGCTGGCCGCGATCAAACAAGCCGAACCGCAGACGCTGGTCGAAAGCATCAGCCGCCCCGACGAGTCACACTTCGCGCTGGACGTCGAGGTCAGCTACCCCGATGGTCGCTCGCAAACGGTCTACGTCAACCCTTACACAGGCGTCATTCAAGGCCCGGCACCGGATTTCGATTTCAAGGCATTCACCCGCGCCCTGCATGGCTGGTGGCTGGTGCCGTTCACCAACGGCTACAGCTGGGGCTGGTACCTGGTGTCGTTTCTTGGCCTGCCGATGCTCGCCTCGCTGGTCACCGGGCTGGTGGTCTACAAGCGTTTCTGGAAAGGCTTTTTCAACCCCACCCTGCGTTTTCGCCACGGCGCGCGTATTTTCTGGGGCGACTTCCATCGCCTGAGCGGCATCTGGTCGATCTGGTTCATTGCGGTGATTTCCATCACCGCCACGTGGTTTCTGATCCAGGCCTTTCTGTTCGATAACCAGGTGTCCATCACCACCGAGCCGATCATTCCGGCGATGGCTCGCGAAGACGTGCCGATGTCGGCCAATGCCGGCCCGCCGCCACGCATCAGTCTGGATCGGGCAGTGCAGATCGCCGAGGAAAAAATCCCGGGACTGGAAGTCAGCTTCATCAGCATGCCAGGCAATGCCTACAGCCACCTGAGTGTCGGCGGGCGCGGCTGGTATCCGCTGATGTTCCAGACCGCCACGCTCAACCCGTACAACGGCGACATGGCCGCCTCGCGGCTGATCTCCGACCGCTCTTCGCTGGAGTTCGTCACCGAATCAATGCGCCCGTTGCACACCGGTGATTTCGGCGGGCTGTGGATCAAACTGATCTGGTTTTTCTTCGGCCTGTTGCTGAGCATGATGGTGCTCAGCGGCCTGTTGATCTGGACCAAGCGCACCGCACTGGCCACCGCCAATGCGCTCAAACGCGAGCACAAGAAGGCCCGCAGCGCCAGCGTCAGCCGTGAACCGGCGGAGGTCAGCCTGTGAGCCAGTCCAAGCGCATTTCCCAGCCGTCAGCGCTGCGCCTCTTCTGGCATAAATGGCGCTTCCATCTGAACGTCTTGCTGATGCTGATTCCGCTGGGCTTCATGCCTAAATATTTCGCCGATGCAGCGTTGTTTCGCGGTGACGTCGGCTTGGGTGAGCACGAGATCGGCGACATCCAGGTCGGTCCCTGGAGCCTGCGCCTGGCCGAACTGCGTAACGAAGCTCCGCATCCCGATGGCCCCGCCGGTTACATGAAAGATTTCAACGCCGCCCTGTGCGACGCCTGCGTCGGGCAGGTCAAGGCCACCTACCTGCGCATCGGCAAACCGCGCAGCCTGCGCGCCGCCGGGGTGATCTTCTTCGGCACCCCGTATCGCATGGGCGCGCAATTGCCGGTTGCGGAAAAGACCCAGGCCGACGCCGAACTGTGGATCACCATGGAAGGCTGGGACGGCAGCATGCACCAGGCCTCTATTCCCCTGAGCCAGGCATCTCCCGCCACGATCGCCTGGCTGAACAAACAAGGAGCCAAACCATGAACCGCGTTCAACGCCCTTCCCGTCTGCGGTGGCGCGCCGCATTGCTGATGCTGTGCAGCGGTTTCAGCGCCGGCGCCCTGGCCCACAACCCGATGTGCGAATGCAAAGCCGTCGACGCCGAGCAGATCAAATGCACCGGCGGTTTTTCCGATGGCAGCGGCGCGCCGGGGGTGACCCTGGACGTGATCGGTTACGACGAAACCATTCTGCTGCCGGGCAAGCTCGGCGCCGACTCGAGCCTGACCTTCAAGAAACCGGCGGCCGAGTTTTATGTGCTGTTCGACGCCGGCCCCGGCCACGTCGTGGAAATCGACCAAGCGGACATCGAGGCCCCATGAGCACGCCCACCATCCAAGTCGTACGCCCGGCCGGTGCCGGGCATGAAACCCTTAACGTCCTGCTGTTGTGTCTGCTGATTCTTGCGGTCGCTGCTGCGGTGGTGGCGTGGCGCGGGGTATCCCACGAACCGGAGCCGGTTTCCAGCCATCAGCTCGATGCGCGGCGCGACCTCAGCGCGGCCGAGCAAGGCATCTATGCCGACCTGCGAGTGACCCTCGACGAGATCCGCCTGCTGCGTGAAGAGCAGCAAAGCCTGCCAACCCCGCAAATCCTGGCCGAGGAAGGTTTCGCCCCGTTCGCGCAGGACGCCAGCTCGGTCAGCCGTGGCAGCCATGCCTGGCAATTGCTGGCGCACAGCGCCTATTTCGGCCATAGCCAGGCGCCCGCCGTGGCCGGTTCGTTCGTGATGCTGTTGAGTGCCGACGCCAATGCCGCGCCGGACATCTGGCTCAACCGCGACGCCGATCTGCAGACGCCCGCCGAACTGAGCGACGCCGCACTCTCCGCCGCTGGCTGGAAGCAGATCGTCGCCCGATTCGACGCCGGCGTGACCCGCGAACATCGCCACTGAACCTTCGCCTTCACCCCAGAGAAGACCGCTTGCCCATGTCTATTTCATCGCCTCGCCGTCCCTTCCTGCGCTTGCTGCTGTTGAGTCTGTGTGCCTGCCTGCTGAGCCCGCTGGTCAGTGCCGACCCCGCCAAACGCCTGCGCATCGGCATCACCCTGCACCCGTATTACAGCTATGTGGCGAACATCGTCGGCGACAAGGCCGACGTGGTGCCGCTGATCCCCGCCGGCTTCAACCCGCACGCCTACGAGCCACGGGCCGAGGACATCAAACGCATCAGCGGGCTGGACGTGATCGTGCTCAATGGGGTCGGCCATGACGATTTCGCCGACCGCATGATCGCCGCCAGCGAAACGCCGAACATCAAGACCATCGAAGCCAACGAAAACGTGCCGCTGCTGGCCGCCACCGGTACCGCCGCGCGCGGCGCGGGCAAAGTGGTCAACCCGCACACCTTCCTGTCGATCAGCGCCTCGATTGCCCAGGTCAACAACATCGCCCGCGAACTGGGCAAGCTCGACCCGGACAACGCCAAGACCTATACGCAGAACGCCCGCGCCTACGGCAAACGCCTGCGGCAGATGCGCGCCGATGCCCTGGCCAAACTGACCCAGGCGCCCAACGCCGAACTGCGAGTGGCCACGGTGCACGCCGCCTACGACTATCTGCTGCGCGAATTCGGCCTGGAAGTCACCGCCGTGGTCGAGCCGGCTCACGGCATCGAGCCGAGCCCGAGCCAGTTGAAAAAGACCATCGACCAATTGCGCGAACTCGACGTGAAGGTGATCTTCTCGGAGATGGACTTTCCGTCGACCTACGTCGAAACCATCCAGCGCGAGTCCGGCGTGAAGCTGTACCCGCTGTCGCACATTTCCTACGGCGAATACACCGCCGACAAGTACGAAAAGGAAATGACCGGCAACCTCAACACCGTGGTGCGGGCGATTCAGGAGTCCGGGGCATGACGGTAAAAGAAACCCTCTCTGATACCCACCAATCCCCTGTGGAAGCGAGCCTGCTCGCGAAGGCGCCGGGTCAGCCAACCTCTTTATCGAATGACACACCGCATTCGCGAGCAGGCTCGCTCCCACACGGATTGGGACCGACGCTGGAGTTTGCGCAAGTCGCTCTGACGCTCGGGCGCACGACAATTCTCGACAATGTCACCTTCCAGGTCCAACCCGGCCATGTACACGCCTTGGTCGGCCCCAACGGTGGCGGCAAGAGTTCGCTGATCAAGACATTGCTCGGGCAGATGCCCCATCAGGGTCAACTGAGCCTGCACTGGCCCGGCGCGCCCGGCACCATCGGTTATGTGCCGCAGGCGCTGGAGTTCGATCGCGGCCTGCCGATGACCGTCGACGATTTCATGGCCGCCATGTGCCAGCGCCGTCCGGCGTTTCTCGGCCTGAGCAAGCATTACGCCAAGGCCATTGGCGAGGCGCTGGAACGGGTCGGCATGCAGGACAAACGCAAACGACGCATGGGCGCGCTGTCCGGCGGTGAACGGCAACGCGTGCTGCTCGCCCAAGGGTTGATTCCACCTCCGCAATTGCTGGTGCTGGATGAGCCGATGTCGGCGCTCGATGAAGCCGGGATCCAGGTGTTCGAACGCCTGCTCGGCGACTGGCGCGCGGCCGGCATCACCGTGCTGTGGATCGAGCACGATCTGGAGGCGGTCAAGCGTCTGGCCGACCGGGTTACCGGCCTCAACCGTCGTGTGCTGTTCGACGCCACGCCGCAACAGGCGCTGACCCCGGAGCGTCTGCTGACGCTGTTTTCCACCCATCCACGGAGCGCGGTCTGATGAGTTACGAAGCCTTTCGTTTGATGGTTCAGGGCTGGGCCACCGCCGGTTATCTGCCGGAGGCTCTGGCCTATGGTTTTGTGGTCAATGCGCTGCTCGCCGGTCTGCTGATCGGCCCGGTGCTCGGTGGCCTCGGCACGCTGGTGGTGGTCAAGCGCTTCGCGTTTTTCTCCGAAGCCGTCGGCCACGCGGCGCTGACTGGCGTGGCCATCGGCATTCTGCTCGGCGAACCCTACACCGGTCCGTACGGCAGCCTGTTCGGCTACTGCCTGTTGTTCGGCATTCTGCTCAACTACCTGCGCAACCGCACCGGTCTGGCGCCGGATACGCTGATCGGCGTGTTCCTGTCGGTGTCGCTGACGTTGGGGGCGAGCCTGCTGCTGATCCTCGCTGGCAAGATCAACGTGCACATTCTGGAGAACGTGCTGTTCGGTTCGGTGCTAACCGTCAACGGCAATGACCTGCTGGTGCTGGCGATCGTCGGTTCGCTGGTCATGGCCCTGGCGTTGCCGCTGTACAACCGGATCATGCTCGCCAGTTTCAACCCGCAACTGGCGGCGGTGCGCGGCGTCGCGGTGAAGGCCCTGGATTATCTGTTCGTGATTCTGGTGACGCTGATCACTGTCGCGGCGGTAAAGGTCATCGGCGCGATTCTGGTCGGTGCACTGCTGGTGATTCCGGCCGCCGCGGCGCGCTTGCTCAGCCAGTCGCTGAAGGGCTTCTTCTGGTGCTCGGTGCTGATTGCCACCGTCAGCACCTTGTGCGGGATTCTCGCGCCGATCGTCTTCGATCTGCCGATTCCGTCCGGCGCCGCGATCATTCTGGTCGCCGGCATTGCCTTCGCCCTCGCCGCCGTTGCGCGCGGGGTTGTTCCGAGTCTGAAAGGGAACCTTGGATAAATGGCTTTCTCACTGCGCAAACTGCCCCTGGCCCTCGCTCTGTGCGGCGTGGTCTGTACGCCTTTGATGGCTGCCGAAAACGCCAAGCCGTTACGCGTGCTGGCCTCGTTGCCAATCACCTACGGGTTGGGCGAGGTGCTGCTCAATGGCACCGACGTCAGCCTCGAACGCGCGGCCCCGGCGAATCTGCCGGGCAGCCGCCAGACCGCGTATTTCACCGGTCGCGGCGCGCCGGCACTGGGCAAACTAGCGAGCGAGGCCGACGCGGTGATCGGCGTGCGATCGCTGTGGGCCGATGATCCGCTGTACCCGATTGCCCGGCGCAGCAACATTCGTATTGTCGAGGTCGACGCGGCGCGCCCGGTCGACGGCGCCCTGCCCGGGATTGCCGTGCAACCGGGGCTGAAAGTCGATGGCTTGAGCAGTCAGCCATGGCTGGCGAGCAACAACATGGGGCGCATGGCCGACGTGATGGCGGCGGATCTGGTGCGCCTGGCACCGTCCGCCAAGCCGAAGATCGAGGCCAATCTGGCGGCGCTGAAACAGCGCTTGCTCAAGCTCAGCGCCGACAGCGAAGCGCGTTTGGCCGAGGCCGACGACCTCAGTGTCATGAGCCTGAGCGATCACTTCGGTTACCTGATCGGCAGCCTGAATCTGGAGCTGATCGGCCAGGATCCACGCCCGGATGCCGAATGGACGCCGCAAGACCTGAAGAAACTCACGGCGACACTCAAGGACAATGACGTGGCGCTGGTGCTGCATCATCGTCAGCCTTCAGAAGCGGTGAAAGCGGCGATTGCCGAGTCGGGCAGTCATCTGCTGGTGTTGAGCACCGATGCGGCGGATCCGGTGGCGGAGCTGGAGGGGAATGTGGATTTGCTGCTCAAGGGGTTGAGCGGCGGGCCTTCGGCCTAAGATCAAAAGATCGCAGCCTGCGGCAGCTCCTACTTGGGAATACTTACACCCTGTAGGAGCTGCCGAAGGCTGCGATCTTTTGCAGGCCATGAAAAAACCCGCTGACTGTCACCAGTCCAGCGGGTTTGTTTTTGCCTGTCGGCTTACTGAGCAGCCGCTTGCCCTTCCATCTTCTGGCGCAGGCTCAGCGGACGCATGTCGGTCCAGACTTCTTCGATGTAGGCCAGGCATTCCTTTTTCAGGCCGCTCTTGCCCACGGTGCGCCAGCCTTGTGGCACGGCCTTGTAGTCCGGCCAGATCGAGTATTGCTCTTCGTGGTTGACCACGACCTGAAAGAGGATGTCCTCGCGGTCGAATACTGACGTCATGCTGGTTCTCCATCACGGTAAGGGTGGGCTGCACAGCGGGTGCAGCCGGGTATGTAGAAAGAACGTTGGGCGCGGCGAAAAATTTACTCGGCGGCCGTGGCGGCGGCCAAGGCCCGGCCGAAGATCTCCGCGACGCGGTCGATTTCCGCTGCGGTGATCACCAGCGGTGGCAGGAAACGCACCACCGCGCCATGCCGGCCGCCCAGTTCCAGAATCAGTCCGCGCTTGAGGCATTCGCGCTGCACCAGTGGCGCCAGGCGGGCGAAGGCCGGCGGGTGACCGAGGGCATCTGGCGCACCGTCAGGGTCGACCAGTTCAACGCCGAGCATCAGGCCCCGCCCACGAATATCGCCCAGTTGCGGGAAGTCGCGTTGCAGGATGCGCAGGTGCTCGCTCAGACGCTCGCCCATGGCCGCAGCGTGTTCGCAGACCTTGTGCTCAAGCAGATAACGCATCACCGCAGAACCGGCCGCCATCGCCATCTGGTTGCCGCGGAACGTGCCGGCGTGGGCGCCCGGTTGCCAGGTGTCGAGCCAGTCGCGATAGACCACCACCGCCAACGGCAGACTGCCGCCAATGGCTTTGGACAACACCACCACGTCCGGCACGATGTCGGCGTGTTCGAAGGCAAACATCTTGCCGGTGCGGGCAAAACCGCTCTGGATCTCGTCGACGATCAGCGCCACGCCGGCCTTCTCGGTGATCCGGCGCAAGCCGCGCAGCCATTCGATATCGGCCGGAATCACCCCGCCCTCACCCTGCACCGCCTCGACAATCACCGCCGCCGGCAACTGCACCCCGGCTTCGGGATCGTTGAGCAGGTTTTCCAGGTAGCTCAGGTTGGCTTTGACCCCCGCCGCGCCACCGAGGCCGAACGGGCAGCGGTAGTCATACGGGAACGGCATGAACTGCACACCGTTGCTGAGCAACGCACCCAGTGGCTTCTTCGGCCCCAGGCTGCCCATCAGGCTCAACGCACCCTGGCTCATGCCGTGATAGCCGCCGGAGAAGGACAGTACGGTGCTGCGCCCGGTGGCGGTGCGCACCAGTTTCAACGCCGCTTCCACCGCATCGGTGCCGGTCGGGCCGCAGAACTGAATCTTCGCTTCGGCCGCCAGCGCTGGCGGAAGCAGGCCGAACAGATCCTGGACGAATTGATCCTTGACCGGCGTGGTCAGGTCGAGAGTGTGCAGCGGTAATTCATCGGCCAGCACTTGCTGGATCGCCTCGATCACCACCGGGTGGTTGTGGCCCAAGGCCAAGGTGCCGGCACCGGCCAGGCAATCGATGAAGGTGCGGCCTTCGACGTCTTCGACATACAGGCCCTTGGCGCGCTTGAGTGCCAGCGGAATGCGGCGCGGGTAGCTGCGGGCGTTGGATTCCTGCTGGCTCTGGCGGGCCAGCAGGGGCGATTCGTTGAACTGGTACAACGTTTCGGCCGGCGCCGAAGTAACCCGGGCCGACGACTCTTCGATAAGGCTGGTGGCGACTGACATCTCTCGACCCCTCAATACGCTATGGATAGTGACCAAAACAGCACACCGCACAGGTGCGCGTTCCGGTCGCGGGGCGCACAT
>Ga0157373_10001538_pt1 | contig 17598 bp, 14 predicted proteins | sample C65metaG_FD_113460 | JGI IMG/M metagenome (GOLD analysis project Ga0157373, IMG submission 113460) | Corn rhizosphere microbial communities from Kellogg Biological Station, Michigan, USA - C6-5 metaG | ecosystem: Host-associated > Plants > Roots > Rhizosphere > Soil | place: USA: Michigan... | reverse complement strand
TTTCCCATAATAAGTCGTTTTGAATGTTTTTTTTTTTTTTTTTTTTTTTGTTAATTATTTTAATTTAATAAATTTTTTTTTTTTTTTTTATTTTTTTTTTTTTTTTTTTTTTTGATGCTTCAAAATAAATTTGAAGTCTCTATTAAGACTCTTTTGTGTTGGATATGTTACAAGAAATTGTGAAAAAAAACACAAAAAAAATCTCATGCCCTGTTTTGTAGGAGATTATGCTTTTGATTTTTTGATAATTTTAACAATTGAAAATGCAGGTTTTTTATCAAATTCAAACTCTTTTCCTGAATTTTATATGTTTTTGATTTTCTCTAATTGATGAATAAGCAGTATCTTTGCTCACTTTAAAATAAGTTTACATGTCATTACCACAAATTCTTACACCTTCTATACAAAAAGCAATACAAGCATTATTTGATGTTACGATTGATAAAATTGAGTTTCAAACTACTAGAAAAGAGTTTGAAGGCGATATTACAATGGTAATTTTTCCACTGCTAAAAGTGATTAAAAGTAATCCAGCCGAATTAGGAAATAAAATTGGAAATTATTTAGTTGAAAATGTTTCTGAAGTGGCGCGCTTTAACGTAGTTTCAGGTTTTTTGAATATCGTAATTTCAGATAGTTATTATCTAAATTTCTTTAACGGAATAAAAGATAACAAGCAATTTGGGTATGTAACTCCAAACCCTGCAGAGAAAGCCGTGATGGTAGAATATTCTTCACCAAACACCAATAAACCACTGCACTTAGGTCATGTTCGTAACAACTTGTTAGGATATTCTGTTGCCGAAATTTTAAAAGCATCTGGTAAAAAAGTATACAAAACTCAAATTATCAACGATAGGGGAATTCATATTTGTAAGTCAATGCTGGCTTGGGAAAAATTTGGAAACGGAGAAACTCCAGGATCTTCTGGTTTAAAAGGAGATAAATTGGTTGGTAAATATTACGTAGAATTTGATAAAGCATATAAATCTGAAATTAACGGTTTAATTGAAACTGGTAAAACAGAAGAAGAAGCTAAAAAACAAGCGCCGATTATTATAGAAGCGCAAGATATGCTTAAGAAATGGGAAGCTGGAGATGAAGAAGTTATTGCGCTTTGGAAAAAAATGAACGAATGGGTGTATGAAGGTTTTGCAACTACTTATACCAATCTTGGAGTTAATTTTGATAAATATTACTACGAAAGCAACACTTATTTATTAGGAAAAGATGTTGTTCAAGTTGGTTTAGATAAAGGTGTTTTCGAAAAAGATCCAGACGGTTCAGTTTGGATTGATTTAACAGATGAAGGTCTTGACCGTAAAATTGTATTACGTTCTGACGGAACTGCTGTTTACATGACACAAGATATTGGAACTGCAATTCAGCGTGTAAAAGATATGCCAGATGTTGGCGGAATGGTTTATACGGTTGGTAACGAACAAGATTACCATTTTAAAGTATTGTTCTTAATCTTGAAAAAACTAGGTTTTGACTGGGCTTCAAGCTTATATCATTTATCATACGGAATGGTTGATTTACCTTCTGGAAAAATGAAAAGCCGTGAAGGAACTGTTGTAGATGCAGATGATTTAATGCAGGATATGACCGATACAGCAAAACAAATTTCTGAAGATTTAGGAAAACTAGACAGCTATTCTGACGAAGAAAAAGCGAAATTGTACAAAACAATTGGTTTAGGTGCTTTGAAATATTACATTTTAAAAGTAGATCCTAAAAAACGTATTTTGTTTAATCCAGAAGAGTCTGTTGATTTTGCTGGAAATACAGGGCCGTTTATTCAATATACATACGCGAGAATTCAGTCAATAATTCGTAAAGCAGATTTTGATTTTACAGCTAAAACTGAAATAGAAGAACTTCATGAAAAAGAAAAAGAATTGGTAAAACAAATCGAACTTTTCCCAGAAGTAATTCAAAATGCGGCTCAAAATCATAGTCCAGCTTTGATTGCTAATTATACTTACGATTTAGTAAAAGAATATAATTCGTTCTATCAATCTGTTCATATTTTAGGAGAAGTAGATTTAACTAAAAAAATATTCAGAGTTCAGCTTTCTCAAAAGGTAGCTGAGGTAATAAAATCTGCATTCCAATTATTAGGAATCGAAGTGCCGGAGAGAATGTAATTATTTATAAATATTTAAAAGAGCCGATAACTATTCAGTTATCGGCTCTTTTTTTTTGCGGTAAAGTTTAGAGAAAATCAAAGTTATTATTACCAAAAGGTTAAGAATTTTGATGAATGAATTTTCGTGTGAAAAACAGAAAATATCATTTGGATATATGGTTTTTATAATTATGTTTACAGTAAGAAATTTATTGATAATTATAGTTGATAAAGCTAACGAATATAAGCTTTTTTCAATTCTTACTGTTAAAAAAAATAATCGAGGAAGCTGAAAATCGTAAGAGTAGGCAAAATTTTAAACCCAAAAACATGATTAAAAAACCTTTACTATTAATGATGCTCTTTTTTGCTTTTACAGCAATGAACGCACAAGATTTAATTGCTCCATCTTATGGATTTTCACACAACAAAACAGCTTACATCACTTTGGCTGACGGAACTGAAATTAGCGGAACTATTCGTGATATCGACAGAGACAAGGGATTGATTGAATACATTAAATTGCAAGACGCAGCAGGAAAAAAACACAAACTAAAACCAGAAGATATTAAGTTTATGTATTTGCCGCCAAGCGGATTGGATAACCTGACTAAAAAACTAGACTTTATTTCAGATTATCAAAAGTGGAGCGATGATAAATTGAACCAAGAATATATAAAAGAAGGTTATGCATATTTTGAAACTGCTGATGTAAAAATCAAAAAGAAAAATTCAAAATTATTAATGCAGCTTTTAAACCCTGGATTTAGTAAAGAATTTAAAATCTACTGTGATCCGCACGCAAAAGAGACTGCTTCTTTAGGAGTTGGCGGTGTAAAGTTTATTGGAGGAGATGCTAAATCTTATTATGTTGCCAAAAAAGATTCACCGGCATTTTTGCTTAAGAAAAAAGAATATAAAAAAGAATTTGTGCCATTATGGGGAGGTTGTGAGAAAGTAATTGCTGCAAATCCTGAGCCAAAATGGACAGACTTGACAAAGCATGCCATCTCATATTCTGAGTGTGCAGAAGCAAAATAATATTGTTTGAAAGATTCATCTTTAAATTTAAAATTCAAAAAAAGCCGATAGTTTTAACTATCGGCTTTTTGTTTTTAAAACAACCCCTAAAAAATCAAAAGTATCAGAATAAGACATTTTTCTATCTCAATAAAGATTAGGTATATGAATTAATGATTTTTCGTGTTAATTTTGCGCTCGAAAAAAAGATAATTTTTGAAGCTTTCACTCAACTGCTTTCAATTTTTACAGACAATACAGTAGTTAGTAATGTTACAACCAATGTGTGGTGGGATAAAAATTAAACAATTTATATAGCATAAAAAAAGCCGGAAGTCTCAAAACTTCCGGCTTTTTTAATAACAACTAATTCTAATTACTTAACAAATTTGTCAATGATTTTATCTGTTTCTGCTTTAGCAGTATCTGGTTTTAAATCAAACAATAGAGAATAAAGAGCTTTTCTGTCTACTTTAGCTTCTAAGTTTAAATCTTTATGTCTGTCGAAAAGGGTCTGCCATTTGTCACGAACATTTTTCCAAAGTGCATTGTTTTCTTTCCACCATTTTTGAGCAGCAATACATTTAACATCTGGAACTTTAGTGTAAACATCAAATCCTTTTTCTTGCGCTAACAAAACATCTTTTCCTGCATCGTCACGAACCAATTTATCGTTGTCTTGCTCATGGTTCCATCCTGTAGCAGTGATTTCGTGAATATTTCTTCTTTTTAAAACATTGTAATCGTTACGTTTTGTCTGCTCTCTTCTAGGAAGCGGAGCATCTGCAACGTTTGCCCAGTAATCTTGTCCATCAACGTGTACCCAAGTTGAAGATCCTTCATATCTAGGACTGTCATCTACTTGATATACTTTTTGAGTCCATTGTCCCTTAACCGCTTTTTTGTCTAGCTTTTTGTATTTCCAAGAAGTTCCTTTGTCAAAAGAATACAAGTCTGTGTTTTCGTATAGCCAGTCTTGCCTCCAGTGTTTGATAATCATATCGTCACTTACAATTAGTAAATGCTGCATAACAATTTTGTTAGGAGTATCTTCTAATAATTCCACCCATTCTAAAGCAGATTCGTGTTTTGTTTCAGATGGTTTATAAGTAAGAGAATCTTTTGGATATGAGAAGGTTTCTGTAAAATTAAATTTCACTTCATAACAACCGCACATAGATTTAATCGATTTTATGTCTTGTTGTTTTTTGTCCTGACTAAAACCAAGACCACATGTTAAAGCCATAGCGGCTGACAAAAAAAGGCTTTTTGAAATCATAACTTATTGTTTTGTTTTAAATTTTGGCAAATATATAAATTTTATTTAGAACAATTAAAAATAGTTATATATTTGCATCTGTTATTAAGACTGAATAAAAATAATGAAAATAAATTTTACCCTTTTTGCTGGACTTCTTTTTTGTACTTGTTCTTTTGCTCAGCAAAAAGACACTATTAACTCACAGGAAAAATTATCAGAAGTTGTTGTTACAGGACAATTTGAGCCACAATCTATAAAAAAATCTGTGTTTAATGTTCGAGTGATTTCAAGTAAGGATATTAAAAATTTAGCAGCAAATAACTTGGCTGATGTTTTAAATCAATATTTAAATATTACGGTTAGACCAAGTGGCACAAGTGGTCGTTCTACAGTTTCTTTATTTGGTTTAGATGCTCAATACTTTAAAATTCTAGTAGATAATGTTCCGTTAGTAAATGAAGCTGGTTTAGGGAATAATACAGATTTATCACAGATTAATTTAAACGACGTTGAACGAATAGAAATAGTTGAAGGTTCGATGGGAGTAATTTATGGGGCTAATGCTGTAAGTGGTGTTTTGAATATTATTACTAAAAAATCTTCTGAATATAAATGGAATATAACGGCGTCGGTTCAAGAAGAAACAGTAAAAGATGAATATGCTCTTTTTGATAAAGGACGTCATATACAATCTATTCGAGCAGCGCATACTTTCAATGAAAATTGGTTTGTAAGTATTGGTGCAAATCGCAATAATTTTCAAGGTTTTCTAGATGATAAAAATGGAAAAGACTATTTTGAGAATGATCAGACTAGAGGTTACAGATGGCTTCCGAAAGATCAGTTGAATGGAAATGCACTAATCTCTTATTCGAAAAATAATTTTAGAATATTTTACAAATTTGAATATTTAGATGAAGACGTTGATTATTATAATTCAACAGTACAGTCAGGCTACAACTCACAATTAGGTTCTTATCGCTATGCTAATGATAAACGATATTTAAGTAATAGGTACTTCCATAACTTAAATGCTTCTGGAAAAATGTTTACCAGATTAAATTATAATGTCTCTCTTTCTCATCAAAAGCAAGAAAGAAATGTAGAAGATTTTTGGTACTATTTATATACTAAAAGTGAAGCAAATAGAGTAACAGCTAAAGACCAATCGATGGAAGTTCTTTACTCTACAGGAACAGTAAATAATTTTTTCACGAATAAAAAAATAGATTTACAGATTGGTTATGAGTTTGTAAATAATCAAGGCTTTGCTTTAGTCCAAGAAGGAAATAATATTTATTCTCCCGTTCGTAAAACACTGGAAAACTACGATTTTTTTGTATCATCTGAAATCATGGCAACATCAAGATTTTCTGTTCGTCCAGGTCTGCGTTTTTCTGCTCAGTCTCAGTTTCAAGATCAATATGCGTCTTCGCTTGGAATAAGATATTTGTTTGATAACGGACTTGAACTTCGTGGTTCTTACGGCACTTCATTTAGAACACCAACTTTTGATGAGCTTTACACCAAACAAATTTTTGATGGTCACTTTTTTACAGGAAATGAAAATCTTATTCCAGAAACTAGTACTTCGTACGAAGCAAGTTTAAAAAAATCAGGATCTTTTAATTCTGGTTTGAGATATGCCGGCACATTTGCAGGAAGTTTTCTGGATGTAAATGATAGAATTGACATGGCCTTAGTACGATTTAATCCAGATACAGGAAATCCAGAATATCAATATATTAATATAAGTAAATATAAGATGTGGAATTTTTCTGCCATGAATCAATTCACAATTGATAATTTTAATTTTAACATAGGGGCAGCTGTTATTGGGGTTTCAAGAAAAATTGAAAATGAAGTTTTCGCTTCAGATGATAGATTTTTATATTCTTTCAATATTAATAGTAGTGTTTCTTATCAGCTACCAAAATGGAATACTATAATTTCTGCCTACTACAAATTCAATGGAAAAACTCAACAATTTATAGAAGGAACTTCTTCTTACATTTTGTCAGATATTGATCCAAGTCACTGGCTGGATGCTTCTATTCGTCAAGGATTTTTCAAAAATCAACTGGAAGCTACAATCGGAGCAAGAAATATTTGCAATATAACTAATGTTAGACAGACCAATACCAATCAAAGTGCTGGCCACGCTGGTTCATCTGAATTAATGCTGGCATACGGACGGTCATACTTTATCAAATTGACTTATAATCTAAATCTTTAATAAATAACTTTTAATACCATGAAAAAAACATTTTTACTTTTATCATTCGCTTTACTGACACTTGGAGCTTGTTCAAGTGATGACGATACTACTCCAGAAGTTCCTTCTGTAGGTGCTACTATTCCTGCTTCTGTTGGAGGTGCAAATCAGCCTAATCAATTGTATTTAGATTTAAGTACAGGAGAATCTAAATCTATAAACAGACAAAGTTGGGATTTCGGATTTTCAAGTGGTTCGGATTTTAGAGTAGTAATTAACGGATCTCTAAAAATGGCTGTGAAAAAATTATCGACTTCTGATATAACTTTAGCTCAAGAAATTGATGCAAATGTGACTGTAGGTGCAGGAACAACTGCTTCTTCAAATGGTTATGTAGATAATCCTACGGGAGTTTTAGCTGGAGCTGGAGCAGGAATTGGAACGGCAATTGCTGAAATTTCTGCAACAGATGCTGATAACAAAGTTTATTTAGTAAACTTAGGATATGCTGTCTCAACTGCAAAGCCGGCGGCAGGTTCTGTTAGTGTTGATGGAGATGCTAGAGGATGGAAAAAGGTTAGAATTTTAAGAAATGGTAATGGCTACAAAATTCAGTATGCTGACTTAGCTTCTACTACTTTTACTGAAAAAACAATTGCTAAAGAAGCTGATTTTAATTTTGCTTTTTTCTCATTAACAACAGGAAATACTGTTTCTGTTGAACCTCAAAAAACAAAATGGGATCTTAACTTTACCACATTTACAAATTATTTAAATGCAGGAACGGAAGTAACTTATGGATATTCTGATTTCATTGTGACTAACATGAAAGGTGGAACTCAAGCTTATCAAGTATTGACTGCAGATAAAACTTACGAAGCTTTTACAAAGACAGATGTTGTAGAAGGAAACTTTACTGTTTCTGCTACAGATCAAAGAATTATTGGGGCAAACTGGAGAAGTGGTGGAGGACCAACTACTTTACCAAGCATCAGAACAGATCGTTTTTATGTAATTAAAGATATTGCTGGTAATTACTACAAAGTAAAATTCCTTGCAATGACAAATGATGCAGGGGAAAGAGGGCATGCTACTTTAGAGTATGCTATTTTGAAATAGTTTTAAATGGGAAATCTAAAAATATAAAGATTATTTCATTCTAAAATTATAATGTATCGCATTAAAATTTAGTTAATCATTAGCTTTGTTTTTTTTATTTTTTTTTGATAAAGAGGTTAGATTTATCTAGCCTCTTTTTTTTGATCTAGTTTCTTACTAAAATGAATTAGAAACAAAATGTTATTCTATCTTTGCACAAGTTTTTCCTGCAATAAATTAACGATAACTTAATTGGTTTAATTTTTGTAGCAGTTCTTCATATTTTATAATTATTAAGTGAATACAAAATCTTACTTTTTTCAGTCTTTTGCGATTGTGGCGTTAGCGCTGGTTGCCTTTATTGGATTCAAACAAATCCTTCCAGATAAAATCTTTTCAGACAGTAAACTAGATTCTAAAAACATATTAATCGATAGTCTGCTTTTAGAATCTGTGGCCAAAGATTCTCTTTCTTTGGATGATGATAGTATTGCTGAAAGCGAAAAAAAGTTAAACAACCAAAAAATTGTTTATGATGAAACTGAGGGAATTGAATTTCCTGCAGAAACTTTTGAGAATTATAAAGGTTTTCAATATCTGATTTCTTTTTATGAAAAATTGTATCAGTTAGAGAAAAATCCGCAGAACAAAGTTAGAATTGCTTACTATGGAGATTCTATGACAGATGGAGATTTAATCGTTCAAGACGTTCGTGCCAATTATCAAGAACGTTTTGGAGGAAATGGAGTTGGATTTGTTCCTATCACTTCAGAATCTGCGGCATCTAGAGGTTCTGTAAAATCTACTTATTCTAAAAACTGGAAAACACAATCATATTTAAATGTCAAAAAACCAACGAGCCCTTTTGGAATTAACGGACATGTGTTTTTTGCAAACGATCTATCAAATCCAACTTGGGTTCAATACGAAGCGGGACTTAAAAAATATTCTACTTCATTAGATAATGCAACCTTATTTTACGGTCGTTCCTCTAAAACAGGAAAAGTTAATTTTATTATAGATAAAGACACTATTAAAAAGAATCTTTCGCCGAATAATTTAGTAAATACATTAAAGGTTTCTTCTGGAAGCTTAAAAGCTTTTAAAGCGAATTTTGTACATGCAGATTCTATTCCGATTTACGGATTTAATTTTGATAACGGAATTGGAGTTCACGTTGATAATTTCTCTCAAAGAGGAAATTCGGGACTTCCAATTTCAATGTTCAATGCAGATGTCATGAGAGCTTTTAATAATAATCTGAATTATGATTTAATTATTCTGCATTACGGAACAAATGTTTTGAACTACGGAACCAAAAATTATTCTTGGTACGAAAAAGGAATGACTAAAACAGTAAATAAAATAAAAGAATCTTTTCCAGGTGTTTCCATCCTGATTGTTTCTACAGCCGATAAATCGACTAAATATGAATTGGAAATGAAAACCGATTCTGCAGTAGTTCCATTAATGAAAGCTCAAAAACATTATGCACTCGAAACCGAATCTGGATTTGTAAATTTATATACTTTAATGGGCGGAGACGGATCGATGATAAAATGGGTGGATGAAACTCCGGCAAGAGCCAATAAAGATTACACGCACTTTAACCAGCGCGGCGCAAAAGCAATTGGTAATTTGTTGTACGGACAATTAAACAAAGGATACGAAGAATATAAAGTACTCAGAGAAAAGAGAGATTCTAATACGAATAAGCAGAGAACCGTAAGGAAAGCTAAGGCCGATTCCGTTTCCGTAACAAAAGACAGTGTATGATAAATAAACTTATTGTTTTCTTTTGTTGTCTTTTTTTCTTGAATAATGAAAAGACTTCAAAAACAGATGTACATCCAATACATAAAAGCATGATTCAGAAAATTGATACTGCAGCGGCCGACGCACCTTTAGAAGGGCAATTTTATAATGCGAAAGTATTAAAAAGTTTTTTTCAGAAATTAGAAAAAAATGAAGATCAGAAAAATCAGAAAATCAATATTGTACATATTGGAGATTCGCACATTCAAGGTGATTTGATGACGAATGAGATCAGAAAGAACTTGCAGCAAAAATTTGGCAACGCAGGACGTGGTTTAGTATTTCCATACCAATTAGCTAAAACAAACGGATCTTACAATGAACGTTTCAAATCGAATCGAGTTTGGGAAAGCTACAGAAATATTTATCCCTTTAAAAATAATCCAGTTGGATTAAGCGGGATTGGACTTTGGAGAGATTCTGGCGGATTTGTAATGGAAATGAATATAAAAGATCCTGCTTATAAATTTAATACCATAAAAATTATAACTCCAAAAAATCAGAATATGTTTGATTTGGCGGTTTCCTCTAAGGTTAATTCAATTCAAACCACTGAACGAAAAGTTATAACGCATAAAATTAAAAAAGGCGAAGTACTTGGAACCATTGCAGATAAATATAATGTTTCGGTCGCTGAAATAAAAAGAGAAAATCGTTTAAAGTCAAATAATATTCGTGCGGGGAGAACTTTAAAAATTTCGACTAATGAAACAAGGGCAAAAACAATTTCTATGTCTGAGTTTGTTCCTTTACCGATAGAATCAGATTCGTATTCACATTATTACAATTCCGACAATGCTTTAAGCCGAATTTTTTTGATTCCGAATAAAGAAGCTTCAAATTATGAGTTAAACGGACTTGTTTTAGAAAAAGATTCCCCTGGGATTCTATACAGTGGTATAGGAGTAAATGGAGCCAAGTTTTCAGATTATAATAAATATCCGTTATTTTTTGAACAACTAAAAGCATTGCATCCAGATTTGCTTGTTTTTTCATTAGGAACAAATGAAAGTTATGAACATCTAGATTCAGGAAATTACATTAAAGAATTGCGAGAGTTTATAAATAATATCAAAGCGCAGAAAATAGATGCACCGATAATAATTATGACACCGCCGCCATCTTTGCTAAGAAGAAAGCCCAATACCTATATTGATGATTACACCAGACAAATTATTGAAATAGCCCAAAAAGATGGTTTTGCAGTTTGGGATTTGTACGATGAATTTGGTGGAATGAGTGGCATCAAACAGCTAAAAGTGCAAGGGTTAATTGGGCCGGATTGGGTTCATTATTCCAAAAAAGGATATGAGAAACAAGGGAATTTGTTTACGCAGGCGTTTTTAAAAACATACGATAATTTTAAATTAAAGAATTAAGTTGACAACAATAGATAGCATTAATAATTGGTTCATTCAAAATTTTGGTGCAATTACAACAGAACAAGTTAAAAGCTGGTTTGTTTACAATCCAGACGAAAAACTTTTATTTAATACCGGTTTATTCCTAGGCCTATTTTTGGTTTTCTATTTTGTGTATGGTTTTTTACGCAAAACATTTTATTTGAGATTAACTTATGTTATTCTCTTCTCATTATTCTTTTATTACAAATCAAGCGGTATTTATTTTCTGCTATTATTGCTTTCATCTGTTGTAGATTATGGTTTGAGCCAGATAATTTACAAGGAAAGCAGAGATGGTGTAAAGAAACTTTATTTGGTTGTTAGTGTAATTTTAAATTTAGCACTTTTAGGCTATTTCAAATACATGAACTTTTTGATTGTGACTTACAATGATATGTTTCATGGTAATTTTGCACTTCATAATGTTTTTCTTCCTGTCGGAATTTCGTTCTACACTTTTCAATCGATGAGTTATATAATCGAGATTTATAGAGAAGAAATCAAGCCTACAAAAAATTATATCGAATATTTATTCTTCGTGTCGTTTTTCCCGCAGTTAGTTGCTGGACCTATTGTGCGTGCAAAAGATTTTTTACCTCAGATTTACCAAAAATTAAACCTAACAAAACAAGATGTAAACAATGCTTTGTTTTTGATTATTGGAGGTTTAATTAAGAAAACAGTAATATCAAATTATATTTCGGTAAACTTTGTCGATCGTGTTTTTGATACTCCGATGACCTATACTTCGTTTGAAAATTTAATGGCTTCTTATGGATACGCCATTCAGATTTATTGTGATTTCTCTGGATATTCAGATATGGCAATTGGTATTGCGCTATTACTTGGATTTAAATTACCAGTCAACTTTAGAACGCCATATAAATCAACTTCGATTACCGATTTCTGGAGAAGATGGCATATCTCACTTTCGACTTGGTTAAAAGACTTTTTATACATTTCTATTGGAGGAAACAGACAAGGTTCTTTCGCAGGATATTTATTCCCAAGTTTATTTTTCTTTGGATTGTTGCTTTGGGGAATTTCAAATTATAAAGAAAGTATAATTCCGCTGATAATTGCAGGAAGCAGTATTTTGATTTTCTGTTTATCATTTTTACTTTCAAGCAAAATAAAACAAACCTTAGTAACCAATTTTAATTTGTTTACTACAATGCTTTTGGGAGGTTTGTGGCATGGAGCAGGAGCGCAGTTTATAGTTTGGGGAGCACTTCACGGATTAGCTTTGGCAGTTCATAAAATTTTCATGGAATTCTTTCCTTCGAAAAAAGACAAAAGCCCAAATTTCTTGTGGAGATTTTTCTCTATTCTAATCACCTTTCATTTTGTGGTTTTCTGCTGGATCTTTTTCCGCGCCAGAGATTTCGAAACAGCTTTACAGGTGATTAATAATATTGGCCAATTAACATTTGAACCAGAACTTTGGAAAACAATTATTTTAGGTTATAAAAATGTTTTCGGATTAATGCTGTTTGGTTACGTATGGCACTTCTTGCCAGAATCTTTTACTAACGGAATGAAATCTATTTTTGATAAAACTCCATTGTTAGTAAAAGCAATAATTCTGGGATTTGTTTACTGGATTGTTTACGCAACAGCGGTAGCAGGATCACAGCCGTTTATTTACTTTCAATTTTAATTTTAAAGGTTCAAAGGGACATAGTTACAAAGGCGCAGAGGTTTTAATCTTTGCGCTTTTTTTGTTTGCCACGAAGACGCTGAAGCACGAAGTTTTGTTTCACGCAGATTTAGCAGATTTTGGCAGTTTTTGTTAAATAGAAATCATTACAATCTGCTAAATCTGCGAGAGAGAAAAATAATTCGGGAAAGTAGTGCAATTCGTGGCGAAAATAACTTTCCGCCTTAGGTATCTGCAAGATTTTTATCTTAATTAAATCTTTAAAAGAAAAACTTTGCGCCTTTGTGTCTTTGTGGCTATGAACCTTAAAAATAAATTGCCTGAAATATCTAATTAGATTATCTTTGCACTTCAAATAAAGAAAATGATATGTTTGATAATTTAAGTGATAAGTTAGATAAAGCGTTCCATATATTAAAAGGACACGGTAAAATTACAGAAGTAAACGTTGCCGATACCTTAAAAGAAGTTCGTCGTGCTTTACTTGATGCCGATGTTAACTTTAAAATCGCTAAAGATTTTACGGCTAAAGTAAAAGAAAAAGCAATTGGTCAGGACGTACTTACAACCTTACAGCCAGGACAATTATTAGTTAAACTGGTAAAAGACGAGTTGACAGAATTAATGGGTGGAGATGTTGCTGGTATTAACTTATCTGGAACTCCAACTGTTATTTTAATGTCAGGACTTCAAGGTTCTGGTAAAACTACTTTCTCTGGAAAATTAGCTAATTTTCTAAAAACTAAGAAAAATAAAAAACCACTTCTTGTAGCCTGTGATATCTACCGTCCGGCGGCGATTAATCAGTTACATGTTGTAGGAGACCAAATAGGTGTTGAGGTTTACTCAGAACCAGAAAATAAAAATCCTGTTGAAATTGCTCAAAACGCAATTAAACACGCCAAATCAAACGGATTCAATGTTGTTATTGTCGATACAGCAGGACGTTTGGCAGTAGATCAGGAAATGATGGATGAAATTGCACGTGTTCACAAAGCAATTCAGCCGCAAGAAACATTGTTCGTTGTCGATTCTATGACAGGACAAGACGCTGTAAACACAGCAAAAGCATTCAACGATATCTTGAATTTTGATGGAGTTATTTTAACGAAATTAGATGGAGATACTCGAGGTGGAGCAGCACTTTCTATTAAATCTGTTGTAAACAAACCAATCAAATTCGTAGGTACCGGCGAGAAAATGGAAGCAATTGACATTTTCTACCCAGATCGTATGGCTGAGCGTATCCTTGGTATGGGAGATGTTGTGTCTCTTGTAGAAAGAGCTCAGGAACAATTTGATGAAGAAGAAGCTAGAAAACTTCAAAAGAAAATCGCTAAAAACGAATTCGGTTTTGACGACTTCTTAACGCAGATCCAGCAAGTAAAAAAAATGGGTAATATGAAAGACTTGGTAGGAATGATACCAGGAGCTTCAAAAGCCATGAAAGATGTTGAGATCGAAGATGATGCTTTCAAACATATTGAAGCAATTATCTACTCGATGACGCCAGCCGAAAGAAGCAGACCAGCTTTAATTGATGTAAAAAGAAAAGCCAGAATCGCTAAAGGTTCGGGAACTAAAGTCGAGCAGGTAAATCAGTTAATGAAGCAGTTTGACCAAATGAGCAAGATGATGAAGATGATGCAGGGACCAGGCGGAAAAAATCTGATGAAAATGATGGGAGGCATGAAAGGAATGCCGGGTGGTATGCCGAGATAAAATAAAAGTTTAAGGTTTAAAGTTTCAAGTTATATACTGGAATTTTAGACCTTAAATTTTATAATTGAATTAATATAAGAGATTAACTTCTCACTTTTAACTTAGAACATTTAACTTTTAGAAAACAATGCAGCTACTAGACGGTAAAAAAACATCTAACGACATTAAAAACGAAATTGCAGCCGAAGTTCAATCTATAAAAGCAGCTGGAGGAAAAGTGCCTCATTTAGCAGCAGTTTTAGTTGGAAATAATGGCGCAAGTTTAACTTACGTAGGAAGTAAAGTAAAATCATGTCAGGAAATCGGATTTGATTCAACTTTAGTAAGTCTGCCTGAAACCATTACCGAAGAAGAACTGCTGGAAAAAATAAAAGAGTTAAACGAAGATGATAATCTAGACGGATATATCGTTCAGCTACCGTTGCCAAAACATATTGACGAGCAAAAAATCTTATTGGCAATCGATCCAGATAAAGACGTTGACGGATTTCACCCAACGAATTTTGGAAGAATGGCACTTGAAATGGAAAGTTTTATTCCAGCAACACCATTTGGAATTATGGAATTGCTAGAGCGTTACAAAGTAGAAACTGCAGGAAAACATACCGTTGTAATTGGAAGAAGCCATATCGTAGGACGTCCAATGAGTATTTTAATGAGCCGTAAAGGAAATCCAGGAGATTCTACAGTTACACTAACACACAGCCGAACTAAAAATTTAGAAGAATTTACTAAAAAAGCAGATATCATTATTACAGCTTTAGGTGTTCCAGAATTTTTAAAAGCTGACATGGTAAAAGACGGAGTAACAGTTATTGATGTGGGAATTACTCGTGTGGAAGATGCATCAAACGCAAAAGGATACGTTATCAAAGGTGACGTAGATTTTGACGGAGTAAGCAAAAAAGCATCTTTCATTACACCAGTTCCAGGTGGAGTAGGACCAATGACAATTGCTATGTTACTTAAAAATACACTATTAGCAAGAAAAATGAGAAGCGCAAAAAATAAGTAATCTTGTTTCAAAATAATAAAGAGCCTGTTCAATTGAACAGGCTTTTTTTGTGATAAGCTTTCTAACACCATAGTTATGTGAATTGATACAAATGAAATGCCTTTTCAAAACTAGCATATCTATGATTCTATGTGTTTAAAAACCACTTAAAAGCACCATTTTAATATATTATTAATACTTTAAAGTTTCGGTTCTTAAAAATAAAGGATACTTTTGCACCACTTAAAAAACACTTCTCCAAATGGACGATTATTATTATTCGTTAGTATTAAATTAAGCAGCTTTTGAAAATTTCAAAATGCTGCGATAAAATCCTGTATTTTGAAATGAAAGCCTTTTACACAAACAACAACGGATTGATCGAAATCCCAAAATGGACTTCTAATTGCTGGATTCATATCGAATCTCCAACAGAAACAGAAAAAAACTACTTACTAGAAGAACTTCAAATTCCCGAAGCATTTTATAATGATATTGAAGATATCGACGAAAGACCTCGTATAGAAGTCGAAGATGGCTGGACATTGATAATCATGCGAATCCCCATTAAAAGTGGTGATATCAAAATACCTTTTCATACAGTCCCTCTCGGAATAATTTTTAAAGACGATATCTGTGTCACAATCAGCTTTTATAAAACAGAAATAATAAAAGATTTCGTTGCTTATTCGCAGCGTAAAAACATCGAAATTGAAGATAATTTCAATTTGGTGCTAAGATTACTTTTATCATCAAGCGTTTGGTACTTAAAATATCTAAAACAAATCAATCAAAAAATAAAACTGGCAGAAGATAATTTAGAGAAATCTATTAAAAATGAAGAATTACAGGCCCTGCTTCAAATCGAAAAATGTTTTGTATTCTTTATAACCTCTTTAAAAGCAAATGACGTTTTATTTCAAAGAATTAAAAATCTAAAAGCCCACAAAGCCAATTACGATCCTGAATTACTAGAAGATGTCGAAATAGAATTAAATCAGGCGCAGGATACGGCCAATATTTACAACAACATTCTAACCGGAATGATGGACGCTTATGCTTCGGTTATTTCAAATAACATGAACAATATCATGAAGCAGATGACCTCCATTTCGATCATATTAATGATTCCAACCCTAATCGCCAGTTTGTACGGAATGAACGTGCCAAACGGATTAGAAGAAAGCAAATACGGAATCTGGATTCTACTTTTAGTTTCTATTATTTTATCTTCTTTCGGAGTGTTTTTATTCAAAAGAAGAAGATGGTTTTAATTTAAAATTCAAAATAGTAAAAGTCTGTTCGTTAAGAATGGGCTTTTTCGTTTTTATAATTTGGGCGTGACCACGTTTGCAAAAAGGCGCACCAATCTTTGTGCGTATGTGCGCCTTTCTGCAAACCCGGTCGGGCTATCCGCGCTACTTTGGTAGCTTGCTCCTATCCCTCACGCAGCTTTGCGAATAATAGACCTAACAAGTTTTAAACCCTGTTAAGTCTTGTTGAAATAAAAAAAAATCATTTTTTCATTTGTCAATTCAAAATAAATAATAACTTTGTATCGCAAAGTACTTTAATTATGAATCAAAAGCACCAAGAAGATTTAGCACATATTCGTTCCATGATGGAGCGCTCTTCAAGATTTATATCGTTAAGCGGACTTTCAGGAGTTTTCGCTGGTCTTTCGGCTTTAATTGGCGGAATCTATGTTTACCAGTTGTTCAAAGCAAACGGAATGGATTATCTAAACGATGAACATAGATTGTATTCTACAAATCTCGTTTCAGAATTATTCTGGATCGGAATCACAATTTTAGTATTTGCATTTGCATTTGGAATCTTTTTCACCATTCGAAAAAGCCGAAAATACAATTTGCCAATCTGGACTTCAGCAACAAAAAAGATGTTGTTCAATCTAGCTGTTCCGCTTTTAGCTGGGGGAGTGTTTTGCTTGGCAATGATGTACCACGGTTACTTTGGTTTAGTGGCACCATCGACATTAATATTTTACGGATTAGCCGTTATAAACGCAGAAAAATATACATTTTCAGATATTAAATATCTAGGTTTTTCGGAACTGATTTTAGGATGTATTTCACTTTTTTATATAGGATATGGTTTGATTTTCTGGATTTTAGGATTCGGAATCCTGCATATTGTATACGGATTAGTGATGTTCAAAAAATACAAATAACCCAATGGGAATTATTGATAAACTAAATAAAGATTTTGAAAGCCGTGTCAGACTGGGTATTATGTCCGTTCTGATGGTTAACGACTGG
>Ga0157373_10001537_pt1 | contig 17610 bp, 10 predicted proteins | sample C65metaG_FD_113460 | JGI IMG/M metagenome (GOLD analysis project Ga0157373, IMG submission 113460) | Corn rhizosphere microbial communities from Kellogg Biological Station, Michigan, USA - C6-5 metaG | ecosystem: Host-associated > Plants > Roots > Rhizosphere > Soil | place: USA: Michigan... | reverse complement strand
CGCCTGCGCCATGCGCTTGCGAGCACTCCCGCGCAGCCCGAGGCATTCGACGGCGTACTGGCCCTCGTAAGGCAGGCGATTCAACGCGCTCTCGACGGCCCGGTCGAGTACGGGCAGCGACTCCTGCGATTTCTTGGCCACGGCGCGATCGATGCGTTCGAGCGCCGCGTCCATGGCGCGCCGCGCCTGGTGATAACGCAGGGAGTCGAGCTGATCGTCGAGCGCCCGCGGCAACGCCTCGTAGACGACGAGGCTCGCCCAGTCGTGCCAGTTCGCGGTGAATCGCGCGTGAAGCTCCGCACGCACGCGGCGCAGCGCGAGCAGCGGATGCTCGCCCCACAGCAGCGCGTCGTACAGCTTGCCCACGAGCGGCACCGAGCCTTCCATGCTGAGCGGAAACTGCGATGCGACGACCAGCGGAATGCCGGCCTGATGCAGCGCATGCGCGAAGCTCGCGCCCGGCGTCGCGACGGTACCGACATTCCCGCTGTCGCAGCTGGCGACCGTGACCACCGAAGGGCGATGCACGCATTCGGAGCTCACCGACACGAGCGCATTGGCGAAGCGATCACCGGAGATCACGTCGGCCGAATCGTTCACGCCTCGGAGGACCAGGCCGTACGAGCCGGGCGCGGTGTCGTCGGCGTCGCCGTGCGTGAGGATATGCACGTGCGTGTAGGCAGTTCGGCTGCACTCCTCCAGCACTTCGGCGAGTGACGGGTTCTCCAGAATGGTCAGGAGCTCGCCGATCTCCTCACGCCCGTCCGACTTCACCGCCTTGCACTTGGGATCGCGAAACGGGTCGATGACCGCTTCGAGTGCTTCGCGGTGCTCGTCGAAGGGAACGAACTGCTTCGCGCCCGAGATGAACAGGATGCGCGGCTTGTGCGGCCATACGACCCCTTCGGGCGAAACCGTCCGGATGTTGCGCGTCACGCACACGGGCGGACGCGTCTGGATCGCGAGCCAGCTCTCCGACGTCATCGTCGGACCGACCGGCACCTTCGCGAGCTCGAACGGCAGGTGCGCCAACTCGGACGCCGACAGCGTCAAGCGCAGGTGTATGAGCGTCGCCGCCTTGCTGGGGTCCACCGTCAGCGCGCCGGGCAAGCCGGGCACCGAGCCGAGGATCCTGCCCATCTCGACGCCGACGTCGTGCAGCATGGCGAGCCGATCGTCCGTGTCGCCGGTCTCGTAGCGCAGCTCCTTGAGCTTGCGCTCGAATGCCGCCTGCTCGTACGGCACGGTCACCACGCCGGCACCCGCGTCGCCGCACACGGCGAGATACTGGGTCAGCGGGGACAGCAGCTGGTTGTGCGGCGGCCCCGCGCGCAGGAACTCGACCGCTACCGTGCGTATCTGGATGGGTTCCGTCATGGATACGTCAGACCAGTTCGGCAGGCGCGTCGCGCTTCGTCTCGACCGCCGCATCGCCAACCCATTCGACATCCTCCGGCAGCCGCTTGCAGTATTCCTCGCCCCTCTCTTTCGCGGCCAGGTGCACTTGCGAATGCGGCGGGATCGTCCGGCGCCGGTACAGGTTCATGCGCCGCGCTTCCTTCCTCGTTTGCCAGTCGAAATGCTTCTTCGGCAGGAACTCGGCGAGATTCCATGCGCCTTTGAGCGACTCATGCGGCTCGGCGTTGGCATCGGGCTTGGCGCAAGGGCCGCCATCCTCACCGAGAATGTGTCGTGCCTTCGCGGCATCGACCCGCAGGCCCGCCGCCTGCGCCTCCCTCAGCATCCATCGCAGCGCGAGCTTCGCGAGGCCGCTCTCCGATTCCGCATAGCCGCCTCCCACGTCGCAATGCACGCCGGGAAACCACACCTGCTTCATGTCGTTCGGCCCCTGCGCCGTTCCGTCGTTGGGCAGTCGCCACAGATGATTGCGGAAGAACGCGCGCCGCTCGTCGATGGCAATCGCATGGCGTCCGATTTGAATGCTTGGATTGTTGGCGACGTGCGGAAGCTTGAGCGGATTTGCGATCCAGCCCACCGAGCTCACCGTGTCCCATACGCCGACGAACCAGGGACGGCATTGCACGCACGCCATCGCGTTGCGGAAATCGCCCGCGAGATGCAGGTACTCGTTCATCACGGCCGTACGCTCGCGCTCCGACGTGGCGCGCTGAATGCTCATCATCATGCGGATCACGTAGGGAACCAGCGATTCGTTGCCCGCTCGGACCAAACCGTAGAGATGCAGCAGCGACGCGACCGCGCGCACGGTATACGCGCCGCGGCTGAATCCGAACAGGAATACGTGGTCGCCTTCCTTGAAGTGCCGCATCAGGAAGACATACGCATTCTCGATGTCGCTCGACAGCCCGTAGCCGATGGCCATGCCGAGCAGCTTGGTGACCTTGCGAGCGAACGGCGTCAGCGCGCCGGCGGCCTCCATCGTTCCGAGCCCGGGGTGATAGTAGGCGACCTGGCGAGCCGGGTCGTGCTCGAGCACCGAATACAGCTTGACGACGTTGGTGTTGTCCTTCGCGAACTCGTTCGCGGTGCCATCACAGCAGACGACGATGTTCCTCGACATTGCGACCTCCATCCGGGACGGCGCGCTTCGAGGATCGCCGGAGCCGACCCAACATCTGCGTGGCGCTCCGGACGTCCGTTGTCGTAGTAGACAAGATGGCCACCCCCGGGTCAACCCCACTGGGCGTGGTTTGTCGGGCTGATCAACGGCCGCATCGATTTGCCGAATGAAGAGCGGCTCGCCGGCCCGCCGCTGTTGCGCTCGATGACGCTTTCTTGTCTACTACGACGTGGTGGCGACTCGGCGCGGGTCGCCGCCGCTCGCGCACTCACCCGAGAGGCGGACCGTGTGATGACGGCTTCCGTACCGCTGGACGGCGCACTCATGCGCGGGCACGGCCCTCGTGCGGGCCCGGCCCTTTCACTTCCAGCGCCTCCTTTCTGCCGTCGCATCGCGTCGATCAACGTCGCTTCCGCATGCTGCCGTCGATGAGGGGATACCCATGCCAAGTTATGCCCTCGGCTCTCAAGGGGAAACGGTCAGGAAGATCCAGGAGGTGCTGAAGAGCCGCGGACTGTATCGCGGCGCCCTGGACGGCAACTTCGGTGGAAGCACGCTGAGCGGCGTCGAGGCGTTTCAACGCCAGAGCGGGCTGGCGGACGACGGCCGCGTGAAGGACACGACGTGGAAGGCCATGTTCGGCGGCAGCGACGCGATTCCCGCGCCCGAGTTGCAGAACGATCAGCTTGCACGGCGTTGCCTTGCCCTGACGGGAAGCTTCGAGACGGGAGCCGCCGCGCCCGAATGCTTCTGCGGGCTCAGCGGCGACTTCGACGGACAGGGAATCAGCTTTGGCGTGCTGCAATGGAATTTCGGCCAGGGCTCGCTGCAGCCGCTGCTCAACGACATGGTGACGCAGCATGCGGATGTGGTGAAGGGCATATTCGGTTCGCACTACGACGCCTTCGCCGCGGCGCTCCACGCGCCGCAATCGGAGCTCATGGCGTTTGCGCGCTCCGTGCAGCATCCGGTCAAGCACACGATCAACGAACCGTGGCGCGGCTACGCCAAGGCGCTCGGGCGCACGTCGGAATTCCAGCAGATCCAGGTGACTCACTCGGACCGCGCATTTCAGCGCGCCCTCGCGATGTGCCAGGACTACGCCTTGTGGAGCGAGCGGGCGGTGGCGCTCATGTTCGACATCGTCACCCAGAACGGCAGCATCGGCTCGGTCACGCGCGCACAGATCGTCGCGGATTTCAAGCTGATCGCGGCTGGACTGTCGGACGCCGAGACCGAGACTCGCAAGCTGGAGATCGTCGCGAACCGACGCGCGGAGGCGGCTAACCCTCAATGGGTCGACGACGTCCGCCGACGGAAGCTCTGCATTGCGCGTGGCGAAGGCACGGTGCACGGCATCGCGTACGACCTCGAGGAACAGTTCTGCATCCGGCTCGCGCGCCACTGAAGGATGTTCCCAACCCGCGGAGGAAGACCATGAACGCGCAGGCCATGGCGGCATCGCTGGGCGTTGCGCTGGTCCTGGGTGGTTGCGCCGCGCCGCTCCGGCAGCTGCACGATTCCAATGCCTTCCTCGTCGCGGCCGACAATCTCGACATGTCGGTCCTCGACAAGTGCAGCAACAACAATCACCGATCCTGTGTCGGTGTCCTGATCGTGCAGTCGCAGGACAAGTGCGCCGATTTCCTCAACGGCCTCGTTCTCGCGGAGAACACTTCCAACACCGCGTTCGATGTCGCCACCACGCTGTTCTCGGCGCTCGCGACGGCTTTCACGCCGCTCTCGACGGTTCACGGCCTCGCCGCCGCCGCGACGGTGTCCAACGGATGGAAATCGGCCATCAACGCGAACGTGTATGCGAAGGCAGCCGCGGCCAATTATGCACAAGCCATCCAGGCTACGTATTACCACGACGTAGGGACTTATCTCGTCGCTCTGCAAGCAATGCCGGAAGAGCAGGTCGTGCCGACCATCGAGGCGGCCAAGATCCAGGTGATTCACCGCGAATGCTCTCTCGCTTCTGCGCAGTCGACCATCGCCAAGACGCTGCAGCCGGGGGAGCACGGCGAATCTCCCCCGCAAGGCAGCACGACGACGGCGCCCGAGGTCGGGCGCGCCATCCGGTAACGCGTCCGAAAGCCCGCCATGAGCGCTGCCCGAGTCGAGCGGACGTGCTGCAGGGCCCGCATGGGACGATTGGAGGTACGCCATGGCAACACCCTTCACGGCGCGCTCTGACGGCGACGGACCACCCAACGTCACGGAGATCAAGCTCCAGGCGACGGCCGAACGCGCGCAGGTCGTGCGCTTCACCGCAACCGGCGAGCTTCAGCTCGATCCCACGGCACTCCTGCCCGCCGACCAGATCGCGTTCGTCGGCCAACTGGGCTCGCTCGGCAAGCGCGTGGCGAAGAACCATTTCTGGGCGCGCGAGGAAATCTTCGTTCTGCTTGAAAACGCCGCGACCGTCGCGATCGTTGCCGGCGATTTGCCCAAGGCGCAAGGAATACTGAAGGCCGCGACCGAAATATACGAGCGCGCACTCATCGGCCGGAATCGGATTCATTACGCAGCCGGGACCGCGCTCGGCGTGCTGACCCTGGTCGTCATCGCGTTCATCGTCGTCGAGCTGGGTGCCAGGGGCGCGGTAAAGGCGTTTCCCTCCACCGACATCCTGATCGCGCTCATCGCCTTCGCGGGCATGGGCAGCGTGACGAGCGTGCTGATTCGCCTTTCCGGCATGGACCTGAAGGAGGAGACGAGCAAAGGACTACTCATGATCTCGGGCGCATCGAAACCCATCGTAGCGGTGTCGTTCGCGATCATCGTCTATCTCGTTCTCAAATATCAGTTGATCGCCGTTACATTCGCCCAGGGATCGGGCGGCCCGGACTCCGATGTCGCCTATTGGGTGGCGGCGTTCCTGTGTGGATTCAGCGAGCGCTTCGGCAGCGACATCATCGCGCGACTGGAACCGGAGGCGCCGCCCGCCAGGTAGAGCCGAGGGTCGATGCGTCGCCCTTGGAGATCGTGATCGAGCACCGGCGACGAACCCGTCGCGCTGAGCACAGGATCGACCCATGCCAGACAACTGCCTGCCGGCATTCTGCTTCATGGTCATGCCGTTCGGCCGCAAGGCGACTCAGGCCGAACCCGGCAAGGGACCGGCCGAAGTGGACTTCAATGCCCTGTGGGACAAGGCGTACTTTCCTCTGCTCGAGGAGCTCGGCTATCGGCCGATACGCGCCGATCAGGAGACCGGCTCTCTGATCGTGAACCAGATGCTGGAGCGCCTGTACTTCTCCGATCTGGTCCTCGCCGACGTCACCATTCCCAACGGAAACGTGCATTACGAGATTGGCGTGCGCCATGCAGCCAAGGCCGACGGCTGCATTCTGCTCGCAGCCGACTGGTCGAAGCAGCTCTTCGACGTGGCGCAGATGCGCAGCGTGCGCTATCCCCTGCCGACCGGAGACATCGACGACGCGGTCGCGCAAGCCGTCCGTGACGCGATCCGCCCGCAGATCGTGCGGATGCGCGCGGCGCGCTCCCCGGTGTTCGACGTGCTGCCAGGCTACCCGGGCCCGGTGGATGAAAACAGGGCTGCAGGAGTGCGGGATCAGGTGGAAGCGCTCGCCGCGTTTCAGTCGGAGGTTCGCGCCTTGCGTACGCTTCCCGTGGCGATGCGCAACGCCGAGGCGCAGCGCATCGTCGCGAAGTACGCCGGAGCGGTCGTCGTGCCCGCCGTCGCGGTCAGCCTCCTGCGCCTGCAGATCAGCGCGGTCGTCGAGAAGTCGGACTGGACGAAGGTGCTCGACTACATCGACCACCAGACCGCGGACATCCGCAATGAGCCGTATGTCCGCGAGCAGCGCGCCCTCGCGCTGGGAAAGCTCGACCGGCCGCTGGAGGCCATCGCGGATCTCACGGCGCTCATCGCGGCTGCGGGAGCGACATCCGAGCGCGAAGGGCTGCTCGGCGGACGGTACAAGGAGCTGATGCGCACAGCCTCGGCCGCCGGTCGAGACGACGAAGCTGTCTTCTTTCGCAACCAGGCGATCGATCATTACGAGCGCGGCATGATGCTCGACCTCAACGATTACTATCCTTCGTCCAATCTTGCGAGACTGTACCGTGCACGTGGCGCCAAGGGCGACGAATCGCGAGCGCAGATGGCTTTGCAGGTCACGAGCGCTGCATGCCAGCGGGCCGTCACGCGCAACAGCGGCAACGAGTGGGTGCGCCCTACGTTGCTCGCGGTCGCGTTCGACCTGTGCGATGCGGACAAGGCCGAGGAGCTTGCCGACTTGATCGAACGCGAAGGCCAGGCCGACCGCTGGCAGGACGAAACGTCGCTGAAGAGCCTCGGCGAAAGTGCCCTGCACATCGTTGATGCGGACACCCGGGCCCGGATGGATGCCGTGCTGAAGCGGCTGCAGGCGCTTCGCCGCTAGCCAGTCGGCGGGGAACGGGCGATCATTGACGTCACCTGTCGCACCCGTCGCGGCATGACTCGCCCGGCTTGCGGAGTGATCATGAACGACCCCGCGGTACTGCAAGGACGCTCGTCGAGCTATCGGCTCCGATCGGACCGCCCTACGTTCCTGGGCCGGGTCTCGGTGCTATACCTGGCCGAGGACGTGAAATCGGGCGATGAGGTCATGATCAAGGCGTTTCGCGAGGAAATCGCCGAGCCCGGCGCGATCGAGTCGTTCTACGCCGAGCTCGACGCGTTGCACGCGCTCCGGCATCCGAACATCCTCCCGATCCTGGATCATGGGGAGTCCGAGTCCGGCCCGCTGCCCTACTTCATCGCGCTGCCTCACTGTCCCGGAGGAAACCTGCGTCGAAGTCTCGCCGGAGCGCAGTTCGTTCCGGTTGCTTCGGCGGGCCCGTTGCTGCGCCAGATAGGCAAGGCCATCGACTATGCGCATGGCCACGGCGTGATTCACGGCGACATCAAGCCCGAGAACGTTCTCCTTTCCGCGGACCGGCGAACCGCATTCCTCGCCGACTTCGGGATCTCGCGCCATTTCGCGGTCATGGAGCGCGTGGCGACCACCGTGGCCAACCCGGTGGCAGTGGGAACGTCCGCGTACCTCAGTCCCGAGCAGCTGCAGTACAACAAGCAGTCGACCAAGTCCGACATCTACGCATTCGTGCCTCGTCGCCTACGAGCTCCTCACGGGCCGGCTTCCGTTCGACATCGCGGCGCCGCCTTTCCAGCAGATGCTCGCGCGCGTGACCGGCGAGCTCCTGCCGCCGCAAGAAGCGAACCCCGCGCTATCGGTCCAGGTGAGCAAGGCGCTGTTGCAGGCGCTCGATCGCGATCCCGGCGCGCGGCCTCAATCCGCGGTCGCGCTCTGCAACCTGCTCGCCCCGGCGAAGAAATGGGATCTGTTCATCGCGTACGCGGCGAGCGATCGCGCGCATGCGGACCAGCTCTACGCGCTGTTGTGCAACCGCTACCGCGTGTTCATCGACCATCGCTGTCTTCTCCCGGGAGACAACTGGGACGCGGCCTTGTCGGCCGCCCAGCGTGACGCGCTGATCACCGTTGTGCTGGTTTCGGCCAAGACCGAGGAAGCGTATTACCAGCGCGAGGAAGTCGCGGCGGCGATCGACCTGGCGCGGAAGGACCCGGACACCCATCGCGTGGTGCCGGTTTATCTCGATGCCGCCTCGGCACACTCGCTTCCCTACGGGCTTCGCATCAAGCATGGCATCCCCGGCGAGGATGCGACCCGGCTGCAGGCTGCCGGCGACAAGCTCGCGGGGCTGATCGACACCCTGGTCGCGCGGTCGGAAGCGGCGTAGCCGGGCACTCGCTCGTTTCCGCGAGCGCGCGGCCAGCCGCCTACTTGGCGCCCAAGGCGGAGTACTTCGCGGCGAGCTCCTTCAACGCGTCGCCTTTCGGAGGCGGCAACGCCTGCAGGCCGAGCGCATCGCAGATCGCCTCGTAAAGAACACGCAATGCCTTGGTCCATTCGGCGGTCGGCATGTCGTCGAGGGCGGCGCCGGGCTTCACCGTCGACATGAAGGGACCCAGCGGCGAGGCGGCGAAATCGAAAGCGCGAACGGGCACCCACAGCAGCGTCAATTCGCCGGCGTTGGCGGCGGCGATCGCCGGCTGCAGCTCGAGCTCCAGGGGCAGCCGTGCTGCCATGTACTCCGGGCTCGCGAGCACGACCATGACCCGCGTGCGTGCCACCATTTCGGTCATCTTCTTGCGAAAGTCGTCGCCCGGCTTGAGCTTGCTGTCATCCCACTCCTCGATCCGCGTGTCCCGGTCGAGAACCGAACGAAGCCGGTCGCGCCAGACGGCGTCCTCGCTCTTGAAGGTGACATAGACCAGGCTGCGCTCCTCGTGCAGGGCGTGGACATTCAGAAAATCGTCGAGATCCTTGGCGTAGACGTGGAGTCGCGAACTGCCGTCGCGCATCTTCATCATGAATCCGAGGCCGTCGATGTGACGATTGGCCGTCGCTTGCACGAACTGGCGGATCAAGCGGGATTTGGCGCTGCGGTTGCCGCGTTTCTGGATTTCGCGCGGCTCGTGGAAACGCTTCGGCGACTTGCGGCTGGGGATCAGATAGACGTCATCGGAAGTGGAAGGATCATCGAGCAAAACCAGAACGTCGGAGTATTTGAGCCAGCGCCGCTCGCCGTCGCGCTCGTAGCTCGGATTGATCGCGAAGCGGGTCGGCGAAAGAACCCCGCGATCGTTCAGCGTCCGTGGGGGATGCCACGCGCGACGCATTGCCTCGGCGGGGGGATCGACCGCCGGTGCGATATTCGACCCCGCAATCGTCGGCGTCGTTGCAGCCGACGCAACCGGCACATTGGCCTTCGTCTCGGTGATCGTGTTCTGCGCCGACCACTGGAGCTTGCCGTCGCTCGTGCGACGGTAGAGGGCATTGCTGCGGTGCCACCGTGCGCCGGTGGACCAGCCATAGAACGTCACTTCGTAGTGCGACGGCCGACCTGCGGACGACACGCACGCATCGATCACGTGGAACTCGTTGAAGAAGCGATCGCCCTTGTCGCCTTCGTAAAGACTGCCGGCCGACGCAATATTGAGCGATTGATCGGGGTCGATGAGCATGGTGAGGCGCGCGTCGTGCTGATGGCCGTGCAGCAGAAGGTCGGCGCGGCCATCGGCGAGCGCGTGCTCGACCTCGCGCGCGTCCGAATCGGCGAGGTCACCGAGCGCGTGATGCATCAGCACCAGGCGGAAGCCCGACAGCGCCTTACCGTCGTCGTTGCAGAGCCAGTCCACCTGCTCGCGCGTGACGGCGAGCTTGCCCTTCTCGTTCGGCTCGCCGCACAGCCACGCCGAATTCAGTCCGACCACCTGCACGGGAAACGGCCAGCGTCCCGCCAGCGTGACGCGATAGCCGAGCGTCGGATGATTGAGGCCGCCGGGCGCAGGAACGAGCTCGGGCCGACCCAGCCCTTTTTGCACCCAGTTCCAGAATCCTCCCTGTCGTCGCAGCACGCGCTGCACGAGTTGCGGATCCACGCCCGCCGGCTCCTGCACGTCGGACGCCCACAAGCCGAGCTTGGCGGCCACGTCCTCCCGCTCGCCGAGCAATTTGTGCAACTCGCGCCAATCGGTCTCCGCGACGCCGCGATTCACGTCGTGATTTCCGGGGACCACGAAGAGACGGCTGCGATCCAGTGACAGTACGTCGATCACCGTCTGCAGCACGCGGCTTGCCTGCTCGTATTCCGCCTCCAGACCCCAGTCGGCGATGTCGCCGGTGAAGCACACGAGGTCGATCGGCGCCTCGCGCGCGACTGCCGCGAGCGTCTCCTGGAACCAGGAGCCGAGCACGCGCTCGCGCGACGTCTTTTGCAGGCGAATGAGGTTCTTGCGCTTGTCGGGCATCCAGTCCAGCGCGACCCGTGCGTGGAGATCGGAGAGGTGAAGGATGCGGATGTGATGCAGCTCGTCCATCGTTCGACCCTGCTTGTAGACCGTTCGTGCAGACTGCGACCGCAGGTCGCATGCGGCGGAGCGGTAATGTCTCACTATGGCACAAGGCTGTTTATGCCGTGCCAGGCCCGCTTCGAGGCGCGTTCGTGCCGTGGCCGTGCGCGGCGCAGCCATCGCCAGCTTGGCGAGCCCAACGACTACTCGTTCCTGAGCACGTCCAGGGTCGCGGAGTCGAACGGGTCCTGGCCCGCCTTGAGCGCCTGGATCCAGTGCTCGCGGCGCTTCAGGAATGCGGCGTCGTAGAGACCCATTTCGTTCCAATCCCTGATCGGCTTCAGCGCCGCGCTGAAGTCGTCGATTGCGCCCGCACGGTCGCCCGTCAAAGCGCGCGCAAGTCCGCGCGAATCCTTGAGCATGTCCTTCCAATTCTCCGGTGCGAGACGAATGGCCTGCTCGCAGACGGGTAGCACCTCCTTCGCCAGTCCGTCGAGGCTTCCCAGCCAACATACATGGTTGCTGAGTTCCCAATCCTTTCTCTCGAGCGCAATGCGCGCGGTCTCGGCGAAGAGGTTCCCCGCTCCGGTCGTGTCATTGGCCATCGCACGCTCGTCCGCTTCCCTTGCCTTGGCCTTTGCGCACGTTACGCGCAACGCATGGCCGGAGAGCGGCTCGCGCCACGATCTCAACCCGATCGTGCGATCGACTTGCGACCATTCCTCTTCGGTGAAATTGCCGTTGATGACGTCGCAAGCCCGCGAAGCCAACGCATCGAGGCCAAGGTCCGAGAACATGATGCTGCCATTGCGTGCGATCGAAGCAAGCTGGAGTCCGTCCGGACTGAAGACGACGCTCGAAACGGCCTCTGCGTGACCTTCGAGTGGTCGCGTCATTTGCTGCTGTGTCTCGACATCCCACAGGAGGATCGTCCTGTCGTCGCTGCCGGAGGCGAGAAGCTTGCCGCTCGGGCTGAATGCGACGGAGTTGACAGCCGCGCGGTGAAGCAGCGGCACGCCCTTGGCGGATCCCGTTTGCACATCCCACAGGCGCACGTCGCCATCCCGGCTTCCGGTTGCCACGACGTGGCCATCCGGGCTGAACGCCAGGCCGACCACATAGCGATGCTGCAGGTTCTTGTCGAGCTTGGAGTCGGCGAAGTGGTGGATCGTGACTCCAAACCGGTCATTGGCATAAGCCAGCGCTCCATTGTCGGGACTGAACGCGAGCGCGTATACGTTCGTCTGTGGGGGCGGCGCGATCGTTTCCTTCAGTCGACCTTCAGGCAGGGTCATCACACGGATCTCGATCTCCCGCTCTGCGCCCGGTGCCCGTACGGCGAGCGCCAACGTATGCCCGTCGTCGCTCAGCGCGGCGCTCTGGATCTGCTCGTTGCCAGCCGGTATCAGAGTATTCGCCGGCGGCCGGTTAGGCTCGTTCCAGAGCTTGACGCTGTTGTCGGAGCCGACCGTGACAAAGAGGTTCGCAGCACGCGCCGCCGCGATCAGCGTGATCTGGCTTTGGCCGGCCTTCTCCCACCGCGTGGACGCCCAGCCCCATTTCCCCTTTTCGACGAAGAGGATGGCGTCATCCGAAGAACCGATCAACGTATTGCCGCTGTTGACGAACGCCAAGGCTCTTCCTATCAAGGGGCTCGCGGGCAGCTGGACGACCTGGCTCAACCGGTTGACACCGTTCACATCCCACAGCACGAGCATGCCGTTGTCGGTGCCCGTCGCGAGCTTGCCCTCCTTGCCGAATTCGACGCTGATGAACTTCGCGGCGCGGCCCTTCAGCGCTCGTGGCGCCACTTCAGGGCCCTCCGCATTGCGGATGTCCTGGACGTTATGGATGTAGACCGTCAGATCGGAACTCGCGGTTGCGAGCTTGGAGTCGTCGGCGCTGAACGCCACCCCATGGACCACGCGCAGATGATAGGCGTGGTGACGCCCGAGCATCGTGCGCGTCGCGACGTCCCACAGGTCGACACCGCCATACTCGTCGCCGGACGCGATCATCTTTCCATCGTGGCTGAAAACCATTGAACTCACTTCGCCTTCGAGCGCGATCGGCAGACCGGTCTGCCGGCGGTTCTTGACATCCCAAAGGACGATGTGCCCGTCCTTCCCGCCGGACGCGAGCAATGTTCCATCGGTGCTGAACCGCACGATGCGCACCGCTGGCAACCGGGTCGATCGGCCCCCCTTGCCGTGAGGGAGAAGCTCGTGGTCGCCGGTTTGGAGATCCCAGAGCCACACGTTACCGTCCTTGCACGCCGACGCCAGTGTCTTCCCATCCGGCGAGATCGCCACGCCATAGACCTGGTCGTCATGCGTCAACGTGGCGATCGACGCGCCGGTCCTGACGTTCCACAGTCGCACCGTTCCATCGGCACTTGCCGAGGCCACGGTCCGCTCGTCGGGACTGAACGCCACGCTGTAGATGCGGTCTTCGTGTCCTCGCAAGGGCGGCAGCAGCATACGGCCCGTATCGGCTTCCCGAAGGATGATCGTCTTGTCGTAAGACGCCGACGCCAGCACTTTCATGGTCTTCGGGCTGAATGCCACTGCGCTGATCCGGCCGGTATGGCCTGGAAGGAACAGCTGCAGCTCGAGATTGGACGTCAACGCCGACAGCAAGCTGCGTTGCGACTCGCGCTCATCCGGTGCCATGCGGCTCAACTCGACCCCCAGAAGAAGCGCGTGGTCGAGGCGTCCGTCGACGGCGTTCATCGACGCGTGCGACAACTGCTCCAGTCTTTCGCGCTCGCGGATGTTCCAGTACGCGCTGAGGATCGCGCCGGTGCCGATGATGGCGATGAGCACGGTCGCGAACCACAGGTAGCGCAGGCGCAGCGCCGATTTCGCCTCTGCCGCCGCGAGCGCGCTCGCCTGCTCGATCTCGCGGCGCAGCGTCGCCTCCTTCGCCTGGTGCATGCGATCCACGCCGGCGACGCTCGCCTGCACGAACTCCTTCTCCAGGTCCGACAGGTCGGACAGGCCCTCCGCGGCCTGCAACTGCCATCCCGTGAGCAGCCCTTCCTCGGGCTTGCCGCTCTCTGCCCATCGCGACGCCGCCTCGGTCAGGCCGAGCCGCTCGCGTCGCTGACGACGCTTTTCGTCGATCCAGCCTACGAATCGCGGCCAATTGCGCACCAGCGATTCATGCTTCACTTCGACCATCGCGTCCGCGTCGCTCGGCGCAGAGCTGATGCGAACATAGTCGTTGGCGACCAGCAGCCTCAGCGCGTCCTTCGTATTGGCGCGGCCCGCCTCGAGCAAGCGGCTGCGCGGCACCGGCTGCCGATAGGCTTCGAGGAGCTCGTCCACCCGGACCAGCTCCAGGAGAATGCGCTTGACCTCCTGCTGGGTCTCGGGCGTGAGCCCATCGTAGAACTCGTCGGCGGAGCTGGTCAGCGCCTTGAGCGGATCCCCGACCTTGCGGTACACCTGCCACGTGATGCGATTGCGATCGCGCTGCTCCCAGAGCGAACGCAGCGTGAATTGCAGCAGGGGAAGCGCGGCCGGCTGACCGAGCACCTTTTTCACGAGATCATCGACGATGCCCGCCTGGAAATGCAGATTCACCAGTCGGGCCGGCTTTTCGATGGCGGCTCGCAGCTCCGCGTATTCCATCGGCCGCATCGTGAACCAGGCGCTGGCCAGGTACGGGCTCAACGCCTGCAGCTCCACGATCCGGCTGCGGAACTCCTCGCGCACCGTCAATATCACCCGATGACCACGTCCGGCAGCGAGTATCGCCGCCAGGTTGGCGGCGACCGCCTCCCGGTCGACCTGCGTGGCAAGCGTGAACACTTCCTCGAATTGGTCGATTGTGATGACGACCGGCTTGGCATTCGCGCCGCCGAGAACGTCCGACAGGTGGCTCGCTTGCTGTCGAAGCGCCGCCGCATCGGCCGCGACGCCTTCACGTGCGCAACACGAGCTTCGACGCAGCGCATCCGCCATGTGATCGAGAACGGTGTTGCCCGGAACGAACGGCGGAACGATGCAGAGTGGCGGGACCCTCGCCGCGTCTGCAAGCACTGGCAGCACACCCCCGATGACAAGCGACGACTTTCCGCTCCCCGACGCGCCGAGCACCACGACGAGCGGCGCGGTATCCAACTGCCTCAGCAACGCCGCGATGTCGACTTCCCGGCCGAAGTAGAAGGTGCGATCGCGGAAGGCATCGAGCCCGACGTACGGACACGGCTTGTCCTTCAAGTCCGGCAGCTGGCTCGCATCGAAGTGCGCGAGGTGGGCGCGTTGGATGGGCCTTCCCGCTTGCGACAGGCTGGACACCCAGTAATCCAGCAGGATCTGGCACGCGGTCCGGTCGCCGACGTCGTCGATGAACAACCCCGTCGCCTCGGCGCGTTGCAGGAACTCCACGATTCGCGGCTCCAGGCGCGCCAGCGCGGCGGCTTCGCCCTGCGCGCTCGCGTCGCGGGAGAGCTCCTGGTCGAGCGCATCGAGCAGCGCCGCGTGGGCGTCACGCAACTCCGTCGCAGACTCGAATGCGACCGCCGACGGCGATAGCACGGTGTCGTTCATATCATCGCCCCTGTCAGCACTTTGCCATGATCGCCTTGAGCGGTTGGCTCACTGCGCCGAGCTTGAGGCACAGCTGCTTGAGGCTCGTGTCGACATCGCGAAACGTCGAGGTGATCATGCTGAAGTAATCACGCAGATGGCCGAGCGCCGATCGCTCGTCGGCTGCCGCGAGCGCCTTTTCGACGTCCGATTCGGTCGCCGCGAGGTCCCCGATCGATTGGGTCAGCTCAGGCGAGTAAGGCGGCGCGAGCCGCGAGCGCGCGAGCTTGATCCTCGACCACTCGCCCACGAGCGTGCCGGGCTTCATTCCGCCGAAGCACACCGCGAGGAGTTTGGTATCGAGGCGCTGCAGCACGCCATGCTCGAGCACGCGCGACTTGAGCTGGTCACGCAGGCCGTTGAGACTGTCGATTCCCGAGATGAGCGGTCCCAATTCGGTGTCCTGCGGACCGATCGTGGAAGGCAGTGTTGCGCGTACTTGCGCCATGAGATCGGCCAGCCGATCGAGATTGAGCGCCTGCGCCGCCTGCGAGATGCCCACATCGATTTGCGCAGGCACGAACGAGACGAGCCTGATCAGCTGGTCGACGACCTGGCCAAAGGTTGCTTCGCCGGGTGTATCGATGGCCGCCTGGAAGGCGGTCGCGACCGATTCGAGCCCGTCGACGACGTCGTTTTGCAGGTTCTCGTCCAGCTCGCCGTTCTGCATGGCGGCCGTGATCCGCTGCGACGCGCCGGCGAACCGCGATTTGTACGGCCGTGCCGGGCTCGCGGGACCACCCGCCTGCATCGGCTGGAGGCACTCCAGCTCGATGGTATGCAGCGCATCGTGGATCAGCTTGAACTGCTCGAGTCGATCGAGCTCGCGCAAGGTGTTCTCGATGACCTCCTTGGAGCGGCTCACCGTTTCCGCGACGGCCGGCATCGTCGCGAGCAGCTGCTTCAGCCGCTCGAGACCCGCGTTCACGGCAGCCACGTCGTAGAGCTGCCGCAGCGGCGGCATCAGGACGAGGTCGCCCACGAGTCGACGAACGTCGTAGTCCCAGCGCGTGTCGCTCACGTCGGCGCCTTGCCTGGCGACCAGTCCGCGCATCTCTTCCGGCAGGTCCGTGGTGCTCGGCAGTTGCGCGCTGCCCAGGAGAATCGGAACCACGGGTACGTTTCTTCGCAGCGCCGTCGCAATTTCGTTGCGCACCCAATCGTCCGACACATCGAGCCGTCGCGTTCCGTCCGACCGCTTGCATGCGGCCCATTGCGGACCGACGAGGCACAGCATCGCGTCGCAGCCCATCAGCGCGGTAGTGAGCACGCGCTCGAAATCGGCCCCGCGTGCGATGCCGCCATTGATGTCCATGAAGACCTGCGACGGGCCGAAAGACTTGCTGAGATCCGCGAACAGGCGACCCGCCCAGGCGAGCGTATCGGTACGTCGATAGCTGATGAACAACCCGGCCATGGCTTCTCTTCAGGTTCCGCCGCGTGTTGCCGAGCTCGGGTGGGCTTGCGCGGCCAGGCCGGACGCGTCCGCCACGATCACATCCGACGCCTTTTCGGCGATCATGTACACGGCGCACGCGATGAAGAACCCCGGAATCTCGGGGAACACCGAAGCGTCGACGACGCGCAACCCTTGCGTGCCCCGCACCCGGAACGCGCTATCGACGACGGCCTGGGCGTCCTCGGCGGGGCCCATGCGGCACGTGCCGCATGCGTGATGACCCCACGCCTGGTCTCGCACGTACTGACGCAGCTCGTCGCGCGTGGCGCATGCCGCACCGGGCTCCAGCTCCTCCGCGATCATGTCCCCGCAACGCCGGTTGACGTCGCGCACCGTTTCGATCGCCTCGACCAGCGCATCGAGATCCTCCTCACCGCCCGCGCCGGCGAAGTAGTTGAATTCGATGTGCGGCGTGTCGCGGGGATCGGCCGAGCGCAGCGTGACACATCCGCTGTGGTTGTGCGTGTGCGCCTTCAGGATGGCCCAGGTGAAGACGTCCTTGCGCCGGGCGATCTCCTTCGAATAGTTCGGAAAGTAGCCTTTGAATGAGCCGAGCAGCGCGAACATGAACAAGTCCGGCTCCGTCCCCGCGGACCTGGAATGCTTGATCATCGACGTGACGACCCCGTTGGTCGTGTAGGGCCCGAACCCGTTGCGCCATTCGCGGAACGGCTCGTCGCCGGCTTCTCCTCGACCGGGCGGCTCGAGCGACATGCCGCGCATCAACGCGAAATCGCGGCCGGCACGGCTTACTACGGAGATCTCGTAACGGTCCTGCAGATTGCGTCCGACACCGGGAAGGTCGACCCTGACCGGGATGCCGATGCGCTCCAGCTCGGCGCGCGGCCCGATCCCGGACAGCATGAGAAGCTGCGGCGAATTGAAGGCGCCCGCGCAAAGGATCACCTCGCGTCGCGCCACTGCCGTGGCACGCTGCCCGCTGCCCGGCGCGGCCGGCCGCGCAGCCGCGCCGTACAACCGCTCGCCGCGGAGGTACTCGACACCCATCGCGCGCGCATGCTCGTCGAAAAGCACGCGTGTCGCGAGCGCGTGTTGGCGCACGACGAGTTGGTCGGGACAAGCCGCCGCGACGCGACGAATCAGTTCACGGCTCCCGGCG
>Ga0157373_10001535_pt1 | contig 17618 bp, 21 predicted proteins | sample C65metaG_FD_113460 | JGI IMG/M metagenome (GOLD analysis project Ga0157373, IMG submission 113460) | Corn rhizosphere microbial communities from Kellogg Biological Station, Michigan, USA - C6-5 metaG | ecosystem: Host-associated > Plants > Roots > Rhizosphere > Soil | place: USA: Michigan... | reverse complement strand
GATCGCGGTTAACTTCCAGTTTAGAGATGCCTTTCAGTGTGGCTTGATAAGCGATCAGCGCATAACCGATGCCCACGCCAAGGTTACGCAGCACGGTGGAGTCGGTCAGGTCGCGCTGCCAGCGTGACACCGGCAGTTTGCTGGCCAGATGCTGCATCATGGCGTTAGCCAGGCCGAGGTTGCCTTCGGAGTTTTCGAAGTCAATCGGGTTCACTTTGTGCGGCATGGTGGACGAACCGATTTCACCGGCGATGGTTTTCTGCTTGAAGTGATTGAGCGCCACGTAGCCCCAGATATCACGATCAAAGTCGATCAGAATGGTGTTGAAGCGCGCGATGCAATCAAACAGTTCAGCGATGTAATCGTGCGGCTCGATCTGCGTGGTGTACGGGTTCCAGGTGAGACCTAAGGAGGTAACAAACTGCTCGCTCAGCTGGTGCCAATCCACTTCCGGGTAGGCGGAGATGTGGGCGTTATAGTTACCGACCGCACCGTTGATTTTACCCAGCACGTCAATTTTGCTTAGCTGACGCAACTGGCGCTCGAGACGGTACGCCACGTTCGCCATCTCTTTACCCATGGTTGACGGCGTTGCCGGCTGGCCGTGGGTGCGCGACAGCAGCGGAATGTCACGGTATTCGTGTGCCAGACCTTTAACAGCATCGATCAGTTGGTTCCAGAACGGCACGATCACATCACGACGAGCGGTTTCCAGCATCAGCGCATGCGACAGGTTGTTGATATCTTCGGAGGTACAAGCGAAGTGGATGAATTCAGACACCGCATGCAGCGCGGGTACATCGGCCACTTTCTCTTTCAGGAAATACTCCACGGCTTTGACGTCGTGGTTGGTGGTGCGCTCGATGGTTTTGATGCGTGCCGCGTCTTCTTCGCTGAAATTGGCGACAATGGCATCAAGGAAAGCGTTTGCGTCGGCATCAAATGCAGGAACTTCCTTGATCTCGACAGTCGTGGCCAATTTTTGTAACCAGCGAACCTCAACCTCAACGCGGAATTTCAGCAAACCGAACTCGCTGAAAATGGCGCGCAGTGGGCTGACTTTATCGCCGTAACGACCATCGACAGGTGAAACGGCGGTCAGAGAGGATAATTCCATCAGTGCAACTCCTGAATCGTTTAACAATTATGCCGGGGCGGCGCTTAATACGCCGGGCCCAGGCGGGATAAAATGGTTTTGGCTTCGCTCAGCAAGCGCTGGCGCGAGAACATCAGCTGCAGACGGCCACCGCCAACCTGCTGCCATAACACCGCAGAGCGAATACCGGCCAGCAGGGCGGCGCGCACTTTACTCTGCACTTGTGAATTCTGTAGCACCTGCGGTGAACCGGTCACCTGAATGCGCGGGCCCAGCGGGCTAATCACATCCACATAAATGCCGGCCATTGCGCTGATGATGGTGTCCGATTCCAGCTCGTAATGCGCCAGCTGGCGGTCAAGCTGGCCGATGCGTTGTGCCAGCGTGTTCATCGCGGTTTTGTTGCCATGCAGCTTACGCTCCAGCACCATCATGCTTAAGGTATAACGGGTCAGTTCAGCGCTGGCACCCTGACGATTGCTGCTGTTGAGCACCGCCATCAAGGTCTCTAATCCAACCTTTAAATTGGCTTCGTCGTTGCCAAACACTGCCAGCGTCGAACCGGGATTGAGATCGATCAGGCTGCGCAGCGACACATTCAGTGCCGCGTTATTGCAATTTCCCTGCTGCGCGAGCTGTTGCACCACATGGGCGGCCTGGCATACGCCCGCCAGCGCCAGCGTAATCTCATAATAGTTCTTAGCCACGCTTAACTCCTGTCATCGCGTCGGGCAGCGCCGACCTTAGGCTTCTGCCAGAGGCAGGCGTTGTTCGATAATGCCGCCGCCGAGGCACACTTCACCGAGATAGAACACGGCGGATTGGCCTGGCGTGACGGCCGCAACCGGCTCGTCAAAACGGACTTCAATACGGTCATCGCCGTGCGGAATAATTTCACACGGAATGTCGGTCTGGCGATAGCGGGTTTTCACCGTGCAGCGCAGCGGCGCGGTCATTGGCTGGCGATCAACCCAGTGCAGCTGTTGGGCAATCAACCCCACGGACATCAGGCGCGGATGCTCGCCGCCTTGCGCCACGATCAGGCGATTGCGCGCCACATCTTTGTCGACCACATACCAGGGATCGTCGTTGCTCTCTTTACGGCCGCCGATGCCCAGACCTTTACGCTGGCCGAGCGTGTGGTACATCAAGCCCTGATGTTCACCGACGATTTCGCCGTCAACGGTTTCGATTTCGCCCGGCTGCGCAGGCAGATAACGACCAAGGAAGTCGCGGAACTTGCGCTCACCGATAAAGCAAATGCCGGTGGAATCTTTCTTCTTCGCGGTGATCAGATCCAGCTGCTCAGCGATGCGGCGCACTTCCGGCTTATCCAGTTCGCCAACCGGGAACAGGCTTTGCGCGATCTGCTGGTGGCTGAGCGTGTAGAGGAAATAGCTCTGATCTTTGTTGCCATCGAGGCCGCGCAGCAAGCGGCTTTGGCCATCCACATCCTGACGGCGCACGTAGTGGCCGGTGGCGATGAAGTCTGCGCCGAGATCATCCGCCGCGAATTCGAGGAAGGCTTTGAACTTGATCTCTTTGTTGCACAGGATGTCAGGATTCGGCGTGCGGCCGGCTTTGTACTCTTCCAGGAAGTGCTCGAACACGTTATCCCAGTACTCAGCGGCGAAGTTGATTTTGTGCAGTTTGATGCCGAGTTTGTCACACACGGCTTGTGCGTCAGCCAGATCATCGGCGGCGGTGCAATACTCCTCGCCATCGTCTTCCTCCCAGTTCTTCATGAACAGGCCTTCAACCTGGTAGCCCTGCTGCTGCAGTAACCAGGCGGAAACGGAAGAATCGACGCCGCCGGACATTCCGACGATCACTTTTTTCTGGCTGTTGTCAGACATGACGCACTCTTAAATTACGATAAAAACAGGCGGCGCATTCTATCATGCAGAAGCGGGGCGCGCACCCTCATGAAACGGCCACTGGAACGGCGCGACCAGATGCAGCGGATAACGCTCGCCTTGTTGCCACAGTCGCACGCTCTCTGCCACTAACGGCGAACGCAGGCGATTGGCCGTCAGAATCTGCTCTGGCGGCAGCCACCAGCAGCAGTCGATGTCGCGATCGTGCGGCGAGGTATCGACTTTTTCGGCCAGATCGAGGCCAAACAGGAAACGCACAAAAGGTGTATCGTCCGGCGCAATCCACTGCTGCACGCCGAGGAAATATTCAGGTTTGGCTTCAATGCCGGTCTCTTCAAACAGTTCACGCTGGGCGGCTTCGAGAAGGGTCTCATTGGCCTCAAGATGCCCGGCGGGCTGGTTCCAGGTAATACGACCGTGCACGCGCTCTTCAACCACCAGCAAATGTCCCTGTGCCTGCACAATACAGGCGACCGTTACATGAGGTTTAAACATCCTTCCTCCGAAATTGTTAACTAAAAGTTATTAAATGGCTACACTGATATCGCGCCATTCACCCGGGGGCAAATCGCCTAACTGATGTTCGCCCATCGCAAAGCGAATCAGGCGCAATGTCGGAAAGCCGATGTGTGCCGTCATGCGGCGCACCTGGCGATTTCGTCCCTCAAACAAGGTGATTTTCAGCCAGCTGGTGGGAATCGCTTTGCGTTCACGAATCGGCGGCTGGCGCGGCCATAGCCACTCTGGCTCGTCCACTAACTCAATGCCTGCCGGCAAAGTGGGGCCATCGTTCAGCGTCACGCCGCTGCGTAACTGGGATAAATCTGATTCCTGCGGCGCACCTTCCACCTGCACAAAATAGACCTTTCCGGTGCGCTTGCCGGGCTGCGTCAGCGCGGCCTGCAGCGCGCCATCGTTGGTCAAAATCATCAATCCTTCGCTGTCGCGATCGAGTCTGCCAGCGGCGTAGACGTCGCTAACCGGCACAAAATCCTTCAGCGTGCGGCGTCCGGCTTCATCACTGAATTGCGGCAAAACATCGAATGGTTTGTTAATGAGTATGACGCGTCTTGGGCCTTTCGGACGGGTATCGCGGCGCACGGGCTTACGTGCCGGGGCGCTTGCGCGCTTATCCTGGTGAATTCGTTGAGAAGTTTTTCGCATGGGCTTTGCAGTCGGAAACATTCGGCGCATTATAGCGCGAAACTACGGTGATTGGCGTAGCGGAAATAATCAAGTAGTATTGACCCGCATCTTACAAATCATTAACAAAAAATCGCTCGAAGGAGAGGTTGATGGAAAGCAAAGTAGTTGTTCCGGCGGAAGGTCAAAAAATCACCCTGGATCAGGGAAAACTGAATGTTCCGAATAACCCGATTATTCCTTACATTGAAGGTGACGGTATCGGCGTTGATGTTTCCCCGGTAATGTTGAAAGTGGTTGATGCCGCTGTGAAGAAAGCCTACAACGGCGAGCGAAAAATTTCCTGGATGGAAATTTATACCGGCGAAAAATCAGTAGAACTCTACGGCCAGGACGTCTGGCTGCCGCAGGAAACCCTCGATTTAATCAAAGAATATCGCGTTGCCATCAAAGGCCCGCTGACTACTCCAGTTGGTGGCGGTATTCGTTCTCTGAACGTTGCGCTGCGTCAGGAGCTGGATCTGTACGTTTGTCTGCGTCCGGTTCGCTACTACAAAGGCACGCCAAGCCCGGTTAAGCGTCCAGAAGAGACCGACATGGTGATCTTCCGTGAAAACTCAGAAGATATCTATGCCGGTATCGAGTGGAAAGCGGGCACGCCAGAAGCGGATAAAGTGATCAAGTTCCTGCGCGAAGAGATGGGGGTGAAGAAAATTCGCTTCCCTGAGCAGTGTGGTATCGGCGTTAAGCCATGCTCGGAAGAGGGCACTAAACGTCTGGTGCGCGCAGCGGTTGAATACACCATCACCAACGACCGTGATTCTCTGACCCTGGTTCACAAAGGCAACATCATGAAGTTCACCGAAGGTTCTTTCAAAGACTGGGGTTACCAGTTAGTGAAAGAAGAGTTCGGCGGCGAGCTGATCGATGGCGGCCCGTGGATGAAGTTCAAGAACCCGAACACCGGTAAAGAGATCATCGTTAAAGACGTGATCGCCGACGCCTTCCTGCAGCAGATCCTGCTGCGTCCGGCGGAATACGACGTGATCGCCTGTATGAACCTGAACGGTGACTACATCTCTGATGCCCTGGCGGCACAGGTTGGCGGTATCGGTATTGCACCAGGCGCAAACATCGGTGACGAATGTGCCCTGTTCGAAGCGACGCACGGTACAGCACCGAAGTATGCAGGTCAGGATAAAGTGAACCCAGGTTCAGTGATCCTGTCAGCTGAAATGATGCTGCGTCATCTGGAGTGGTTCGAAGCGGCTGACTTAATCGTTAAAGGTGTTGAAGGCGCAATCGCTAACAAAACCGTGACCTACGATTTCGAACGTCTGATGGAAGGCGCTAAACTGCTGAAATGTTCAGAGTTTGGTGACGCGATCATCAGCAACATGTAATTTGCCACTCAGGCAGAAAGCATAACGGGAGCCAATGGCTCCCGTTTTTTTGTCTGATGATTAACGATGTTGTTTCCCGTTGAATTATGGAAACACAATCCTGTGGTTATAAACCAGGATTGTCATCCCTTCGAAGGTCATCACTTCATCAGCCGCTCCTAACTGTTTGCGAATGGCGTTCACGCGGCGATTGGCTTCACTATTTTCATCAGCAGTCTCGACGGCAGGTATGGCCACAAACTGGCGCTCAGGGGACTGTTGAATAAAATCGGGTTTTAGCCAGGAACGCATTGTTTGGCGACGTGGACTGTCAGACATTATCTGAAAACTGTCCTGCCAAAGGACTGAAGTTATATGAATTTCTTCTTCAGATAACCAGTTGACATTATTAGCGAGTTGCCAATAATCGCTGTAGCCAAACATCAAATTATTCTTCTTAAGAAAGTCAATATAAGCCCGGGTTTTAGCCTCCTGATCGGCAATAGGGGCACTATATTTATAGTAAGAGTAATAAGAAGAGCAGAGGAATAAGGCGAAAACGAATGCAATAAGAGGATTACTTTTGAACGAAAAACGCAGCGTTATTACCATCATCAGAAAAATAAAGGCGTTAACAAAGAAACGAGCGCTGCCTTCATAAGGCATGTCGTAACCAATTATGAATGATGAGATGATTGCTGCAACGCTCAGGAATGAGAAAATAGCAATAAACCGCGACTGGTTTCCTTTTTTCCAGCATACGATTAAAGCATGAATAAATAAGGTTGACCAAATAAGTAATGAAGCGGAATAAGCAATGTTATTATCGAAAAAAAACAAATTGAGACTGCGGCCCATTACATGAATAACCCATTCAATGTTGACAGACCATTGCGAAAATGGCACTAACTCAAATTGCTGAATAGGAATGTGCAGCCAACGCGGCACGGCATGAATCATAGTAAAAATGAATGTGATTAGATAAATTATGCTGATTTTTTTTGTGATAATTTTCTGCCATGTGAAATAGAAATGTGTCAGTAAAAGTGGAAGGAAATATGTTGCTGCAAACCACGGATCTGAAACGGCAGCAAGCAGGGATAATAAGCTGTAAAGCAGGCAGATGGCGGTCGATTGCTTTTTGAGGTTAAAAAAGCAGAATGCAAATACAACGATGCCAAAAAAGTTAGTGGAGTAATGTGAAAAAGGATGCGCGATAAAACCGTAAATATAGCAGTAAGCGGGCAATGAGATAATGAGGATAGGGGCGAATATAAAGCTAATTTTTTTGTTAGTTACATTGACAATAACAGCAACAATGAGCGGTGTGATGAATATAAAGAACATTGTTGATAAGGTCAGCGCGAAACGCCCATCACTGGAAAGTAAGCTGAAGAAAATAAAGTTTATAGGATAAACTGTAAAGTACCAGTTATCCGGCGTTGGATACCAATCCTTAAAAACTGAAAATCCTTCAGTTAAAAAACCTCGCCATACCAGCGGGCTGTTAGCAACATCCGGCTCAAAAGGAAAGTAGCGGAAGGTTAAATACCATGAGGCTACAAAAGTGAATGCAATTAGAAGTAACCATATCATTCGCTTCATTTGTTGTGAACTTAACATTTCTTAATCCCTTTAGAGTTCTTAATTAAATATCGTGGTCTTTTCTTGGTTTCGATATATATTCTGCCGATATACTCGCCCAAAACGCCAATGCCAATTAACTGAATGCCACCCAGAAAAAGAATGGATACCAAAATTGAGGGGTAACCGGCTACGGAATTTCCCCAGATAAGCTTGTCCATAATCATCCATAAACCGTAAATAAAGGAGATGGCAGCAACGGTGAAACCGATATAGGTCCAAACTCTCAAAGGGAAGGTTGAAAAACTTGTGAAACCTTCCAGAGCTAAATTCCACAACTTCCAACCATTAAATTTGCTCTCACCGCTTTTGCGTTCGACACGTGAATACTCAACAATCGCCGTATCACCCTCAACCCAGCTCAGAAGGCCTTTCATAAATAAATTTCTTTCTTGCAGTTGTTTGATGTTTTCAACTGTCTCACGCGAGAGGAGTCTAAAATCTCCTACATTCTCCTCAATTTTAGGGTGACTGATTTTATTGTGAAGTCTGTAGAACCACTCAGCAGTTTTTCGCTTAAAATTGCTGTCACTGGTACGATCTATGCGTTTTGCCAGAACCACCTGCCATCCTTCCTGCCATTTACTGATAAGCTTTGGGATAACATCGATAGGGTCCTGAAGATCTACATCAATAGGGATTACTACATCGCCACTAGCATGTTCCAGTCCGGCGAGTAAAGCCGGCTCTTTGCCAAAATTGCGCGTAAAATTAATCGCTTTAATTGCAGGGTCATTATCGGCGAGAGCACTGATGACTTTTTCCGTTGAATCTTTACTACCATCATTGATAAAGAGAATTTCAATATCAAATTCTGTGAGTTTTTCTCTCACTTCCCGATAAAATACCGGGATTGCATCTTCTTCATTGAAGACGGGAACGACCAGAGAAATTTTCACTTTTTCACCTTAAAAACAATGAAGTTTGAATAGATGAAGCCGAATACCAGGCTTATTATAGAAAATGAAATAAGCGTGATAATCGGATTAATATGCGTATGATCGGCGAAACTGCCGATGCCGGCGGCCATTATGCCCATAAAGGCCACGAAGATGACATAGCGAAAAGTTGTCGCTTCGGCTTTAAACGTCCAGCGTGCATTGGCAAAAAATGAAAATGTTACCGCGACAATGAAAGCCAACAGATTAGCCAGCCATTGGCGGGTATTAAGAGAATACAGGGCTGCAAACACCATCCAATGAATCAGGGTGTTAATGATGCCAACTGATAAAAAACGTGAGAATAATTTCAACATAGTGAAATATTAGCCATGACGACATCATTATTTGCAAAATAGATGCGAATTTTACATGCAGGGGTACAATAAATAAAGTTGAAAAATCAGCTTCTTCACCGGTATGCCATAAGCGCAGGCTATTCATTCATCATCAGAAAAAAACGGAAGCTAATCGCTTCCGTTTTTTTATGCATTAATCGACTTGCTGCTCATTGTGTTTGGCGATTTGAGCACGCTCCTGCGACAGTCGCCAGAAATCGCTGCCGCCCGGTTGCTGATACATCCGCAGCGAGAAGTGACCGACAATTGCATAGATATACTCAAAAATGGCCGACTGAGAATCCTCGTAATCTACCCACAATACTGACGAGGTGAAGCAATAAACCTCCACCGGCAAGCCCTCGGGCGAAGGCTTCATGGCGCGTACCACGATATACATATCCTTTTTGATATCGTCGCGCTGCGACAGCCACGCCGTCAGGTATTTACGAAACACCGTTAGATTGGTAATGCCGTTTTCTGCAAACCAGCGTTCGCCCACCGCATTGCTATCGCGGCCATCCATCAGTGCTGAAAGTTGCTCACTGACGCCGCGGATTTGGCTCATCTGCTGCACCATCTCGTGATCGAGAAAGCGTATCGACATCTGATCAAGATGGAAACTGCGCATAATGCGGCGCGCGCCGGAGGAGAACATCGCCTGCCAGTTGGTGTAGGTTTCGGTGAGGAAGTTTTTGGTGGGGATACGCGACAGCGTATTGTCCCAGTTGCGAATGGTGATGGTATGCAGCGCGATATCGATCACTTCGCCGCTGATGCCGTTATCCGGCATCTCAATCCAGTCGCCGAGTTGCAGCACATCGTTCGATGACACCTGAATATTGGCCACCAGCGACATCAGCGTATGCTGGAACACCAACATCAATACCGCCGCTACGGCACCCAAACTGGAGATAATAATCACCGGCGATTTATTCGACATAATCGCCAGAATCATAATCGCCGAAATAATGTGCACCAGAATCTTGCCGACCTGGATATAACCCTTGATCGAGTGATTTTTGCGCTTGGCTTTTTTCGAATAGGAGTTATTAACGATCTCCAGCACTTCGGTAAAGAACAGCGATAAATAGACGAAGAACAGAATGCCGCAGATGGTCTTAATAGCGATCAACAGATGCTCGGGTAAATCTGGCATAAACTGCAGCAGATAATAGACCGTGATCACCGGGATAAAGTTAGAGAGCTTCTCCGACAGCCTGACGTCCTTATCCAGCGGCACCTGATTTTTGTGCGTGCTGAAGAACACCTTTCTGACCACTTTAACGATAAAGAATTTACAGATCAGATGGGCGATCATGCCGGCAAACATCAATAATACCAGGCTGAAAGCGGCCGACAGCACCGTGTTACCCTCAATAAAACTTTGTATCTTGCTTAAATAATTCATTTCAACCACATGCCGGACAGTGTTGGCGGGAATTCAAACATAATCGCGCCGATGGCGATATGCGACGCGTGCGCATTAGTCTACACCATCGTGGGTTTACATTCCCTTTCGCAGAACTTTGAAACAGTTAACATTTACGTGCTGATGGCAGTGTGCATTAAAGACTAAACCGTTATCTTCAGCGCTTACGATTCAGGAGGTGGTATGCAAGGTGTAATCAAGTTCGTTAAGGGCTGGCTGCTGTTTTCGCTGTTGTGGGGCATCTTTATGTGGTTTGTTTCGTGGCAGGCGCAGGGCAAAGAGATCGGCATGGTGATCGTGATGAGCTTGTATGCGGGATTAATTTACCAGGCGCTGATGACCATGGTTGCGCGATACAAAGCACGGCGCGCGCAGGTGTAGTTATACACAACTGACGACAGAGCTTTGCGGCACATTGACGCTCATTTTCATTTACTCGGGCAATCTGGGCCGACATATCTCAGCTTGCTGGAAAAAGAACGATGGGAAAGAAAGTTGTCGCTGCGTGGTTTTTTCTGCTGCTGTCTGTGGTCGCTTGCGCACAGCCTTCAAGCTTAATAACGTTAAGCCTGCAGCACGATCGTCATTTGAAGATGGAAAACAGCACCGCAGATGTGGCTGAAACGCCGGATGAACATATCAAAGAAGGAATATATGAAGTGGGTCAGCGCCATTAAAATCGGGGCCTTGAGGCCCCGTTTTAACGGATTACTTACGTCCGAGCAGAAAACCGACAATCACACCAATGCTGGCTGCAACTGCCAGGCCGGTCGCGGGGTTATCGCGTACCGATTTCACCACACAATCCGCTGCATCCTGAACCGCATAGCTGGCCTGAGCCGGATAACGACGCGCCGCGCCTTTGGCTTCATGACGGCGTGAACCGGTGAATTGACCAAATTTTTCCTGGACGGCACCCGCCGCTTCATTCAATTTTGCTTCCGCTTTGTCGCTCATAATGACTCCCTGATCGTGGTGAATGTCCTGTAAAGCGTAGTCAGAGAAACTACAGGCAGCAAATGACGCAGCGGTAAAGGTTGTAACAGTAGTTTGCAGTACGCAAAAATTCTGCGCATGCCAGCGGGGTGGGAAAGCGAAAGCCTGAAGTTAGGGCTGACCGCGATAAGCCGGATACCAGCTCACCAGAAAGTGACGCAGGTGGTCAAAACACCATTCGGCATCGTCGGCCTGCTGGCAGTAATAGCGCAAGGTCACTTTTTCGTAGCGCATGTGGCGCTGCTGCAGGGGAGACCAGCTCCAATCAAGCACCGCACGCGCGTAGTTGATTAGCGTGCCACTCTGCATGTTGTGCTGCTTCTCCTGACGGCTGAGGTAGATTTCAAACGCCTGATCGAGGCTTTGCGTCTCTTCCGTATTGAAGCCCGCCACCGTCGGACGAAATGCCACATCGATAAATCCGCACACGCCATCGTCACGCTGCTGCCAGTCGCAGGCCAGCGTCATAAATAAGCCATCCTGCAGATTCACTTCTTCCAGCAGGCGCCGCATATTTTCGGAGTGTTTACCGGCGGTGATCTCATCAATACGATCGGTTTCCAGCGTGAGGTCAAATCCACAGGGATTCACCGAGCCATCCGCATTGGTGCTGGCCGGAAAGGGGAAATCGATATAGCCGTTGTTATCCAGACTCTTTTCCATCATGCAGGTCCGCCGCGTGCGATGGGCAGACAATAAACCATCTCACGCTGCGACGCACGGCTTATGGGCACGTCCAGGTAATCATGGTGTTCTGATAAGGATTGATCAGGCGGAACTGTTTAACAGACAGGCGTTGCGCGTAAAAGCCCTCCGCGGTGATGGCCGATGGCACGTACTGAAAGCGATCGGTGGAGTGCAGCGTACCGCTTTGCACCTTCACGCCATCGCGCGATACGGCGAAGGCGCTCACCAAATCAAAGATCCGCGCCTGCGTGTTGCCCATCGATTGTCCATAAATCGTCGACACTTCGCCCGGACAGTCGACACCTTTCGGTGCGGAACTGCAGCCAGCCAACATTAAAAGGGTGAGTACAACCGTGATTCGCCACATGAGCACCTGCTTCATTCCCTGGTTTGCCATGGCACGCCTATGCGTACTGATAAGTGGATCATAGCAGGTCTGACGCTGCTTCCCATTTGTCATTTGTATAATCGTTAAGCGGAAGGAATGTAAAGGGGTGACTTTCCTGGCGGAGAAACGGTATTCTTGCCAGCGTTGCGCACCAGGTAAGCAAAACAAGGGTAAATTAATGAAAGAAGAAGAAGCGAGTTTAATGATTCTTCAGCACGCGATCGACAAATTAGAAGCCGATAAAAAGAAGCAGGTAATGAACTGCGTAGCGGCCATTCAGGAAGTGATGCAGCGTTTTGAAGCCGAAGAGGCCGGACTGGCATTGATGTTGGTCGCGGCGCAAGTGGCTGCTGAGTAGTGCCTGCTCCCGCAGAATCTCATTGCGCTTGATGTACCAGGCTTTGCTGTTGTTGGATGAAGTTTATGGAATGCAGCAGCAAGGCCAATCCCTCCACGAAATCATCATTTAACCTCAGCGGAGAACCCAATGAAGGCATTAGTCATGGCCGTTGGCGTGCTGGCATGTCAGATAGCGCCCGCCTGGAGCGAAACCGAATACCAAATCACCTGTCCCGGCCGTCCGACTATGACGGTATCGCGTGCCGAGTATGGTTTGAGTACGTTAATGTGGCCAACGCGCCACTTCCAGATTGCTGCCGGGCAGCAGCGCACCAGCCTGAAAGGGGGCGATAAAGTCGCCATCACCCGTTTTCGTAATGGCGATCAGTTAATTGTGAATAAAAAGAACGATGAAACTTTCTTCGTCTACGCCAATAGCAACAAGTTGTTGCCCTGCAGCCGCACCGATAAGCGCGATGCGCAGATTCTGTCGCTGGAACGCTACGACGACAGCGCGCGTCCAAACTCGTGAGTTAATAGCCCGGTTTGATGAGTTGCCGCTGGCGCAAATCCAGCGGCGACTGTTCCGCCTCATCAATGGCTGCCAGCCAGCTCTGCAAATTCACCTTAGCCCACGAAAGATGTCCGCGCGTGGTGCTCATCAGCACGACATCCGGGCGTAACGAGCGATACAACTCCAGCGACTGCTGCAGTTCGGTGGGATTGCTTTCAGGCATCAGCACGCTGATCCAGCGGTTGTAATCGCGGGTCAGCGTATCGCCGACAAACAGATAAGTGTGGCCGAGCGGCGAGTGATAGAGATAGCTGCTGCTGCCGGGCGTGTGTCCGGGCGTCGGCAGCAGGTGAAAATCGCCGAAGTGCGTCTCTTGCTGTGTAAAGGTTTCGTCGGGCTCAATCACCAAACTGACCGGCCCGAGCGAACGACTGTGGCAATAGAGCGCGCTATTAAAGCGCTGCTGAATGGCGATCGCCCCCGGCGCGGCTTCGTGCCAGTGAGTCAAATAGTGGCGAATGACGCCGCCGGCATCGTTAAGGAACTCATGATCGAGCGGATGCTCCACGCGGCCAATCAATAAATTGCCGCGTGGGTGGCACAGCATAAAGCCATGCATCATTAAGTCACTCGCCGTCTCTTCGGCGGGGAATTCTGGCGTGGAGATCCACAAATCGTCGTACAGTGGCTTCATTGTCGGTCTCCTGCGGCAACACGTTAGCGCAATGTCGGGTGGCCGGTGAAGGCGAACTGTGCTTCTCCATTCTCAATCTGCAACGTGGCGCTAGCGCCCAGCGGCAGCGTCACGGTATCGGCATCGTGTCCAAAAGCCAGATCGCTAATCACGGGAATCTGAAACTCGTCACGAATGCGCTGCCATACGGTGGCAAAATCAAAACCGTTGTCATACGCCGACAGCGATGTGCTGGTAAAGCTGCCGGTAATAATCGCTTGCTGGCGCGACAAAAAGCCACTCTGCTGCAGCTGAATCAGCATGCGCTCGATACGGAACGGATGTTCGTTCACATCTTCGATCACCAGAATGCCGCCTTCAATTTGCGGCATCCACGGCGTACCAATCAGCGAGCAAATCATCGCTAAATTGCCGCCCCATAAAGTGCCTTGCCAGCGGCCGTGATCCGGGCTGGTGCTGCGCCAGCTTAGATTGACTGTAGGTGATGTCAGCGTTTGCCAAAAGTGCGATTCGGTAAAATCAGATAATGCCTCGGCGCCGAAGTTACCGGCCAACATCGGCCCGCTAAAGGTGATCAGCCCGATTTGTGCCAGTAACGCCAGTTGTAGCGCGGTGAAATCGCTGTGGCCGCACAGCGCCACCGGTTGATTGAGCAATCGACGTTGCAGGCCAATGTAATCGATCTTATCCAGCAAACGTGAAGCGCCGTAGCCGCCACGCACCGCCAGCACGATATCGGGCAGCGCCTCTAGCGTGGCCAGCGCATTGATATCATTCAGCCGCTGCGCATCATCGCCGGCAAAGCGTTGAAAGCGGCGGGTGATCGCCGATAGATTGTCAAGATGATGGCCAGCAGCCTGTAAACGACTCACCGCGCGCTGGGCGGCGTCCTGATTGTGGCAATAACCGGAAGGGGCGATGAGACGTAGCGTGCGGGGAGTAACCATAACTTCCATCCTGCTGTAGAGTGGCCTGCTGATGATGACGAAATGCGTTATCGAAGTCACGGTAGCATAAGGTTTTTTACCGATTTAGGATAAACGGTAATTTTGCATCGCGCTGCGCCAGGTATGATAGCTTGCGCCAACCCTATTGCGGAACCAAAAATCAGTGAAAATTCGCCTACTTATGCTTTCTGCACTGCTGCTTGCTGGCTGTTCCAGCGAGCCGGAAAAACCGGCACTGCCCGAGAAGAATACGCCGTTAACTCAGGCACCGCCGTCGAAAGTAAATGATGCATGGTCAATGTTTACCGAAGATGCCGCCAGTCATTATGGCGTTGATGAGAAGTTAATCAGCGCCATTATTAGTGTCGAATCCGGAGGCAATCCCACCGTGGTGAGCCGTTCCAATGCGGTTGGTCTGATGCAAATTAAGGCCTCGACCGCGGGCCGCGAAGTCTATCGCACCCAGGGCCGTCATGGTCAGCCATCCTCGTCCGAGCTGCGCGATCCGGCCAAGAACATCGATATTGGCGCGGCTTACCTGAAAATTCTGCAGGATTCCGCCTTAGCCGGAATTCGCGATCCGCTGACGCTGCGTTACGCCACTATTGTCTCCTACGCCAACGGTGCCGGTGCCTTGCTGCGTACCTTCTCGCGTGACCGCGAGCGTGCAATTGCGATGATTAACGCCATGACGCCGGACGAGTTTTACCAGCACGTACAGAATAAGCATCCGGCGGCGCAGGCCCCGCGTTATTTATGGAAAGTCACCACCGCCTACCGTACCATCGGTTGATGCTGTACACCTATCTGTTGCGGCGCGATTTATGACGCAATGAATTGCGCCGCTATACCAACAATCGCGCCGTCGGATAATCCACAATCAACACCTGCACATAACCGCCGCGCAACGCCCCGCGAATCGCCTGCGCTTTCTCTTTGCCGCCCGCTAACGCCACCACCTGCGGACAGCGTTTTACCTGCGCCAACTCCATACCAATTACCGGATCTTCCTCTGCGCTCAGCACCGGCTGACCATCAGCATCGAAATAGTGCAGGCAGATATCGCCTACCGCGCCGCGTTCGGCCAGCGTTTGCAGCATCTCACCGTCGTAATAGTTGCCGGAATTGCGCAGCAGGGCGGACGGCTCGAGATCGCCGATGCCGACAATCGCCAGGTCCACTTGATCAAACTTTTCCAGTACCACCGCGACATCGGGATTAACCGATAAACGCTGGCGATCCTTTACCGAGTGTTCGATTGATTGCGACGGCAGCAGCCAAGCCGGACAACCCAGCAGCGCCGCGAGATTCTGCGTTAGAATCGTGGCCTGCACATTGCCGTTGGCGCCCACGCCGCCCAGTAGCTGAATGACGCCTTTGCACGGCGCGCTGAGCGGATGCAGCGCATCGACCATGGCGCGAATGGTGCCGCTCCAGGAGGAAATGCCAATCAGCTCATCGGCACGCACCCGCGTTTCCAGATAGTGCGCGGCGGCGGAACCGATCGCCTGTTTGATCTGCAATGCAGAAGCCTGATCCGGCACATCCACCACAATCACCTGCGGCAGTTGATACAGCTGCTCAATGGCTTTTTCCAGCTCAGGGAACACATTGGCCGGCGGCACCACGCTGATCTTCACCACACCTTCTTTCACGCTGCGATTAAGGATGCGCGACACAAAAGATTGCGACAGCTTCAACAGCTCCGCAATGTCGGACTGCTTCCTGCCTTCCACATAATAAAGCGTGGCGATTTTCACCATCAGCCGCTGTTCATCCTGTTTTGCCATGGTTTTTTCTCTCTCTTAACCTGCCTGGTATTGTTAATCAGCCTGTCATAAATAACAACGCAGAACATTTTGTGATCGTTTTCGCTTTTTGAGGATCGGGCAATGGACGTGCTCAGAAAGCCAGCGCATAGTCATTATGCATATAAAATCGCAATTGAATATATATTCAATCGGAGATAACAAATGAAAGCCTCTGTCCTCAAAGTCTCTCTACTTGCTTCAATCATGATGATCTCGGCGGCGTCGCTGGCGGCGGATAAGGGGTTGCTGGCTATTATTACGCCATCACATGACAACCCGTTCTTTAAGGCCGAAGCCGACGGCGCGCAGGAGAAAGCCAAAGCCCTCGGTTACACCACGCTGGTGGCCTCACATGATGATGACGTGAATAAGCAAAATCAGCTGATTGAAACCGCCATCGCGCGCAAAGCCAAAGCCATCATTCTTGATAACGCCGGTGCGGATGCCACCGTTGGCCCGGTGCAAAAAGCCAAAGATGCCGGCATTCCTACCTTCCTGATTGACCGCGAAATCAATAAAACCGGCATCGCCGTAGCGCAAATCGTCTCCAACAACTATCAGGGCGCACAGCTCGGTGCCGAGAAGTTCGCCAAACTGCTGAACGGCAAAGGGGATTATGTTGAGCTGCTGGGCAAAGAGTCAGATACCAATGCGGGTGTACGTTCGCAGGGATATCACGATGTGCTGGATGATTATCCCGATCTGAAGATGGTGGCGCAGCAGAGTGCCAACTGGAGCCAGACTGAAGCCTTCAGCCGCATGGAAACCATCCTGCAGAAGAACCCGAATATCGTTGGCGTGATCTCCGGTAACGACACCATGGCGCTTGGCGCGGAAGCGGCGCTGAAAGCGGCGGGCAAAACCAATGTGATCGTGGTCGGCTTCGACGGCAGCGATTACACCCGCGACTCCATCCTCAATAAAGGCAACATCAAAGCGACGGTGCTGCAGCCGGGCTGGGATCAGGCGCAGATGGCCGTCGAGCAAGTGGATTACTACCTGAAGAATGGCAAAGCGCAGAAAGAGGAGAAGCAGCTGATGGATTGCGTGCTGATTGACGACAGCAACGCCGCGAAGCTGAAAACCTTCAAGCTGGCGCCATAACATGGAGGCCGGCATGAAGGGGAAAGCGCTGAGCGGCACGCTGGTGGCGCTGCTGACGCTGATGTTAGCCGCCTGCACCGTGGTGGATCTCGATGCCAACGGCAAACCCATCATGCCGAAAGATCCTAACGCTAAACCGGGCTACAGCGATCAAACGCCGCAGCAGATTGCGGAGTCAAGCTGGGCCAGCCGCGTGCAGCAGCCAGCTGAGAAGCAGGCGCTGAGCTGGGCGGATATGAAAACCAAAAGCCACACCGTCAAAGCGGGCGGCAGCGAAAGCGTGTTTGT
>Ga0157373_10001534_pt1 | contig 17623 bp, 16 predicted proteins | sample C65metaG_FD_113460 | JGI IMG/M metagenome (GOLD analysis project Ga0157373, IMG submission 113460) | Corn rhizosphere microbial communities from Kellogg Biological Station, Michigan, USA - C6-5 metaG | ecosystem: Host-associated > Plants > Roots > Rhizosphere > Soil | place: USA: Michigan... | reverse complement strand
CATGAATGGTGGGGACTGAATGATTATATAAAACAGGAAAGTGAAAGATTATCGGATGAACTTGGAGTAAATGTAATTGCTCTTGATCTTTATGATGGTAAAGTTGCAACTACAAGAGAAGATGCAAGTAAATATGTTCAAAGTGTAAAGACAGACAGAGCAATGGGGATCATTCATGGTGCTTATGATTATGTTGGTGCGAGCGCGAAAATTTTAACCATCGGCTGGTGCTTTGGCGGGGGATGGAGTTTGCAAACAGCCATTGAAGGAGGCAACCAGGTTGTCGGTTGCGTTATATATTATGGCATGCCGGAAAAAGATGTTGATCGTTTAAAAAAATTGAATTGTGATGTGATAGGATTTTTTGCAAGCAAAGACAATTTTATTAATCCGCAAATTGTTGATGAATTCAAACAGAACATGCAAAAAGCTGGGAAGAACGTTACAACCTATGAATACGATGCTGATCATGGATTTGACAATCCAAGTAATCCTATCTACAACAAAGAAGCTACGGAAGATGCGCATACAAAAGCGATAGCTTTTTTGAAAGAGAGGATTAAATAGTCAACCCTTAAATAGTCATTTTAGGAATTAATGTAAAAATATTTTTGAGCTGCAGGAAGTTTTGGATGATAGTAATCATGCGAATAAAAAAGCTAAAAACATCTTCTTGCAGATGTTCATCATTCTTTTAAAGTTCATAGCTGCTGCTGCAAGCATTACATTAATATTGTCTCCTTTAATTCCTGCATAAAAGTTACGACTTAGGCGATGATCGTGTTTGAGATGACCGATTTTTGGTTCTATCCCTGCTCTTCGTTTAAACCCTTTTCTCAATTTTTGTTTTTCGTAGGGAGTTCTGTTCTTGCCCGGTGAATCGGGTATAATAATTTTTGTTCCCAATACTTCTTTCACTCCACGGAAACCCCGTTCAACAAAATTATTTTTCAAAATAATTCCTGTTAGTCGTTGTTGTTGTTCCGGGGAGAGCTGTAATGTTTTGCTGTCGTGTACATTGTTTTCAATATTGACGGCACCAATAATTACTCCTGTATTTTTTGTAGTGATGATTGACACCTTTGAGCCAAATTCATACTTCTTATGCTCTTTTCCTTTACTCATACACTCAACATGCGGCTCATGCAAAGAATAAATTTATTCGTATCCGTTTTCTTTTGAGCCAGTACTTTCAATAAAACAATAATCAACTTGCAAATACGTGAGCGTTGATGGTTATTGTAAGAGACCCCTTACTCCATAAAAGTTTCTGTTGCTTAAAAGCATAATTCGGAATCATAAAATGTACACTCCAACATTAATAATTTAATTTGAAAACGCAATTGCTATTACCATTGTTGTGTTTAAAAAATATAGTTGCAAAACTGGCTTTCGGTTACTCATCCTCGATATTTTTGGACGACGCTGAATGAATCAGCAATGAAAAATAATACCGGTATGAGTTCATTTATATTTGGTTTTAAGGATATTGATAAAACAAAACTCAACGTTGTTGGTGGTAAAGGCGCGAATCTTGGAGAACTTACCAGGATTGAAGGAATCCATGTACCCGATGGCTTTTGTATTTCTACTGAAGCCTTTAAAAGGGTCATTGGATTAACACCTGTAATTAACGAATTACTTGATCAGTTATCGCTTCTCAAAGTAGAGGACCTGGATAAGATCAGTGAACTTAGCGGTGAGATTCGCAGGATCATCAAAGGGATTCCAATTCCTCAAGACATTAATGAAGAGATCACCCGCCATCTATCGAAGTTTGGAGAAAAAAATGCTTATGCAGTACGATCCAGCGCCACCGCAGAGGATTTACCGACCGCCTCCTTTGCAGGCCAGCAGGATACATATTTGAACATTATAGGAAAGGAGGCAATCTTAAAGCATATCAGCAGGTGTTGGGCATCACTGTTCACAGACAGAGCTATCACCTACCGTTTGCAAAATGGTTTTGACCATAAAAAGGTCTATTTGTCTGTTGTCATTCAGAAAATGATTTTTCCGGATGCAGCGGGGATTATGTTTACTGCAGACCCGGTTACTTCAAATAGAAAGGTACTGTCCATTGATGCCGGCTTTGGACTTGGTGAGGCAATGGTTTCCGGGTTTGTGAATGCGGATAACTATAAAGTACATGATGGCAGGATTATCAATAAGAAAATATCAACCAAGAAACTGGCTATTTATGCTTTAATCGATGGTAATACAAAAGAACGAGAGCTTAGGCCTGAATGGCAGAACAGGCAAGCACTGACGGATGAGCAGATTTTACAGCTTGAGCATATCGGCAGAAAGATCGAAGAGCATTTCGGTTGCCCGCAGGACATTGAATGGTGTTTGGCTGACGATACATTTTATATTGTCCAGAGCCGGACAATCACTACTTTATTCCCCATTCCTGAAGCAAAAGATGAAGAAAATCACGTCTATATATCTGTTGGTCACCAACAAATGATGACCGATCCCATTAAACCATTGGGATTGTCTGTATGGCAATTAACCGCTGGCCGACCCATGTTTATAGCTGGTGGAAGATTGTTTGTTGATGTCGCGCCCGATCTCGCTTCACCTGCTAAAAGAGAAATTCTGGTAAATGTCCTGGGAAAATCCGACCCGCTCATAAGAGGCGCGCTTATGACCATTATAGAGCGTGGAGATTTCATAAAATCATTATCAGATGATAAGCAAGAACAGAGTTCGCGTAAAAACAATCAAAATCCATTGCCTGCAGATTTTCAAACACTAAACGACTACGATCCGACAATCGTTCATGAATTGATAAAACGTAATGAATCATCAATAGAAGAGTTAAGACAAAACATCCAAACGAAATCAGGACCGGATCTGTTTGATTTTATCCTGGAAGATATTCAGTTAAGGAAGAACTTATCTGATCCGCGAAGTTTTGGTGTGATCATGACCGGCATGAATGCTTCATCATGGATCAACGAAAAAATGAAGGAGTGGTTAGGTGAAAAAAATGTAGCAGATGCGTTTTCTCAATCTGTACCCAACAATATTACTTCGGAAATGGGTTTGGCGCTATTAGATGTTGCAGATGTGATTCGTCCTTATCCGGAAGTAATTGAATATTTACAGCATGCAAAAGACAATAACTTTTTGGATGAGCTAATTGAGTTTGATGGAGGGCAGGAAACCCATGATGCTATCTATGCTTTTCTAAATAAATATGGAATGCGATGTGCCGGGGAAATCGATATTACGAAAACCCGATGGGCTGAAAAACCAATTACACTTGTGCCCTTGATTCTTAATAACATTAAAAACTTTGAACCTGGCGAAAGCAGGCGAAGATTTGAGCAGGGGCAGCAGGAAGCTTTGAAAAAAGAACAAGAGCTATTAGACCGATTGAAGCAATTGCCGGATGGTGAAGAAAAAGCCCGTGAAACAAAACGAATGATCAGCCTGATTCGGAATTTCTCCGGTTATCGTGAATATCCAAAATACGGCATTGTTAATCGCTACTTCATTTATAAGCAGGCTTTACTAAAAGAAGCGGAGCAACTCGTACAAGCCAACGTTATTCATGAAAAAGAAGATATATACTACCTCACTTTTGAAGAACTTCGCGAAGTTGTATGCAACAATAAACTTGATTACAAGATCATCAGCAAACAAAAAGACGAGTACAAATTATTTGAAAAACTAACTCCGCCACGTGTGATCACATCTGATGGAGAAATCATTACAGGTGAGTACAAACTGGAAAAGCTCCCTGCTGGCGCTATTGCAGGTTTGCCTGTTTCTTCAGGAGTTATAGAAGGGCGGGCGCGTGTCATCTTAAAGATGGAGGATGCTGAACTAAAAGATGGAGATATATTAGTCACCGCCTTTACTGACCCCAGTTGGACACCATTGTTTGTATCTATAAAAGGATTGGTCACTGAAGTTGGTGGACTGATGACACATGGAGCAGTTATCGCACGTGAATATGGCTTGCCGGCAGTTGTCGGAGTAGAAAATGCTACGAAGTTGATAAAAGACCGGCAACGAATTCGTGTGCATGGAACAGAAGGGTATGTAGAAATTCTGTAAACAAGAGAGGCAATAAATTGCTTTAAGAAGATATAGTTGAACCAACAAGTAAAGAGTAAAAAACTATCTACAACAAATGATTTAGTAAGATGCGGGCTTGACAAAACACAACATCAACTTTTGTTTTGCTATTATGATGCAGTTGTAGGGCAATACAATTCTTCTCAACAAAAAATTTTATCTTCAACTTTTAAAATCAACAACAGTTCTTTGCTGACCGAAGCGCAGAATATCCTCAATTGTCAGACAGTGAAGGTTACCAGTAATGTTAATGTCCAACATGCGTGAAAAGCCAAATGAATAGGAAACCAAATAGAATTCATATGCCAAACAACGTCTCATTACACAGAGTACTCAAATCAAGTCCTGAAAAGGTATATCGTGCATTTACCGATCCTACTGCTTTGTCGGCGTGGCTGCCGCCTTATGGATTTTTATGTGTGGTACATCAATTCGAATTAAGTGTAGGCGGCAGTTATAAAATGTCGTTCACTAATTTTTCCACGGGCAATGGACATTCCTTTGGCGGAAAATATTTGGAAATTGAGCCAAACAAATTTTTAAAATACACGGATAAATTTGACGATCCCAATTTGCCGGGAGAAATGATCACTTCAGTTTGGCTTAAACAGGTTTTAGTCGGAACTGAACTTAAAGTTGTTCAGGAAGGAATTCCTGAAGTTATACCTGCGGAAATGTGTTATTTAGGCTGGCAGGAGTCGTTAGATAAATTGACCAAATTGGTAGAGCCTGAAATTCCCGATGCTTGATCATCAATAGTAATTCACAATAGCTGAAATATAAGCTGCTCAGTAACTTCCAACCATCAATCGCTCGTGAAAGCAGGCTTACCATGAGCAGATGAAGATTTAGAAACGAAGAGCCAAAGACTCTACGTGATTTTTCCGTATGCCTTTGCGCCTTTGTAGCTGCTTATTCAAGTTCCTTCAGTTGAAGAGTGCGGCGCAAGCAAAGCCAGATAGTAGTATTGCTGCCCGGCTCATAAAAAAATTATACAATATCTCCCAATATCATTTCTGGTTGTGTTCTCTATATAAATTCATTTTGTTGTAGAGCGTCCTTCTGTCGATCTTCAACATTTTTGCGGCTTTGCTTTTATTGAAGTTGCATTTTGCCAATGTTTTTAAAATAAGTTGATATTCCATATCAATCATCGCATCTTTCAAAGTGGTGGTAGAAGAAATATTATCTTCCGACAAAGGGATGTCCTGTAAAGGAACAGAATAAGTGATAGTATTTCCATCTGAGGGTTTCATTTCTTCTCCAAATAATTTAAGATAATTGCAAATCTCAAAAGGAAGAGAGGCCGGTTCAATATATTCACCGTCTGCGAGCAAAGCAGCTCTTTTCACCACATTCTTCAGCTCACGAAGATTACCATACCACGGATAAGTTTTGAAAACATTTTCCGCGTCCTCCGAAAAACCCTTTACAGTTTTATGCAATGCCTCATTTGCCTTACTTAAAAAATGCCGGGCAAAGATCATGATGTCTTCCTTGCGTTCTCTCAGTGGCGGAACTTTAATAGTGAACTCATTTAATCTATGAAAAAGATCTTCTCTGAATTCCCCTTTTTGTGATGTTGTCCATAGCTCTTTGTTGCTTGCAACAATGATCCTTACATCCAATTGTATATCTGTAGTGCCGCCAACACGGCGCATTTCTCTTTCCTGTATCACACGCAATAAAGAAGTTTGAATATCATAAGAGAGATTCCCTATTTCATCAAGAAATAAAGTACCCTTATTCGCCAGTTCAAAGCTTCCTATTTTTTGTGATACAGCGCCTGTAAATGCTCCTTTTTCATGACCAAATAATTCACTGCCTGAAAGTTCTTTTTGCAACGCGCCACAATCGATCGCCATAAAAGGATGATTTCTTCGCCTGCTTCTCTTATGAATTTCCTGTGCGATGGCTTCCTTGCCCACTCCGCTTTCGCCATAAATTATTACACTGTAATCAGTAAGTGCCACAAGACCCATTTGCTCCATGATCGTTTGAAATGCCTTGCTTTGTGCAGAAATATATTCTTCCGAATCGGTAAATGTTTCAGCATTTTCTTTTTCCGGTATTTCTTCCGCAGGTTTTGATTTTGGCTGAATTTTATCTACCCGATCCTTCATTGCATGCTCTATGGTTGAGAGCATTTCATCCGGGATGATGGGCTTGAGGATATAATCATATGCGCCAAGCTTCATAATATTTACGGCAGTTTTCAAATCATTAAAACCGGTAATGATGATCACAGGCAAATCGGAATAAAGTTCACCGCTTCTCAGCAATATATCTTTACCGTCGCCGTTTTCAAGACGCAAATCGCAGAGCACCGCATCAAAATCGTGTATGTCGTTAAGATATTCTATTGCTTTTTTTGCAGTTGTTGTTGTGATGACCGTGAAGCCGTGTTTAGATAAAAATTTATTGAGCAAATTACACGTGGTAAGATCATCATCAATAACTAATATTTTTCCCATAACTTAAGTTTATTTATAAATGCACTTGTTATTTTACTTCCACAATGCTCTCATTTGAGCTGTGGGTATGTGCAAAAGTTCTCTGTATTTTGCTACAGTTCTCCTTGCAATAATGTAACCCCTTTGAGAGAGTTTTTTTACAAGCTGCTGATCAGTAAAAGGAGATTTTTTTTCTTCTGCTTTGATAATTTCTTCAAGTGCATTTTTTATTACATGATTGCTCACTATATTGCCTTCAACAGTAGGAATACCTTCATTGAAAAGGTCTTTTAAAAGTATTAAACCGAAAGGGGTAGATACATATTTGTTGCTCGTGATTCTTGATACAGATGAGATATCCATTTCCACAGCCTGCGCAATATCTTTCAATATCATTGGCTTCAAAAATGAAACATCCCCTTCCAAAAAATATTCGCGCTGCCACTGAACGATTGCTTTCATAATTTTCATCATTGAGCATTCTCTTTGCTGAATGGCAGATACAAACCATTTTGCAGAAGTAATTTTACTTTTTATGTATTGATGTGTTGCCCTGTCTAATTTAGTATTGCCTGTTTTGTTATTCATTGAATCGAGCCAATCATAATTTATAGTGAGCATATCCGCACTTGAGCGGTATAGTGAAACATTGATATAATCTCCGTCAACATTTACAATAAAATCAGGAATAATATAACCATTTGAAAACGATTGATCAGGTATTGCCGTTACCGGATGCATATTCAATGAGCCGATCAATGTCAATACCGCTTTTAATTCCGGTTCGTTTAGTTGCAATGCCTCACGAATGCGCGGCATGTTTCTGTTCTTCAGGTCAACATAATAATTCTCTAAAAGATCAATTGCTTTTTTTACATTAAAAGCTTGATGCAATCTTTTTAATTGCAGTATCAAACATTCGCAAACATTTCTTGCTCCGATTCCTGCAGGTTCAAAACCCTGGATGAAGTGCAACATTTCTTCTATTTCTTTTTCGTTTACCCAGCGATTGTTCTTAAAAGAAAAATTTTCTGCAAGCATGTCAAGATCTTCTGTAAGAAAACCATTTTCATCCATGGAGCCAACAATGTAATCTGCAAGTTTTAACTCTTCTTCGTTAGAAAGCATGAACCTGTATTGATCTTTAAGTATTTCCCGAAAAGAATCTCTTTGGATGAAAGGTTTTTCAGAATAAATTTCTCTATCGAGGTAATTAGAATAACTTGTTCGTGCATCCGCAAGATCATCGTGTAAATAATCCTCCCAATCTTTGTAATCATCTTCACTTTTGTTTATAGTAATATTTTCCGTTTCATCGTTCTCTTGTTCCTTCGTTGTTTCTTCAAGACATGGATTTTCTTCAAGCTCCTCCTTTATTTTCTGGCTTAATTCCAATGTATTCAAATGAAACAGGTTAAGTAATTGAATCTGCTGGGGCAAGATTCGTAATTGTTGGCGCTGAACATTTGATTGTTGTAACATGATCTCAATTTGTTATTGGTAAAAATGATTAGAAAAATTAATTGGCTAATTAACTTCAATGATTATGTATTTGGGCGAGAAAGCCTATACACTGTTTCACAAAAACTACGCCGATTGGTACCACGGGAAATGAATTACTCAATATTTCTTCTACTCATGCTTTGAAAGCGATTTTTTTCAATAAAAATTTTTTAAAATCAGAATCGGCATGAAATTTTAAACTACTTCTATTTGAGGCAATATCCCCGAAATATTTGCCTTGCGCAAACAATATTTTTATCATTATTTAAAACAGAATGTTATGTTACGATGGACTATTATTTTTCTGGTGATAGCAATAATTGCCGGTATATTGGGATTTACAGGTATTGCAGCAGGCGCTGCTGAAATTGCCAAGATTTTCTTTTACATTTTTCTTGTTTTGTTTGTTGTCTCTCTCTTTTTTGGCAGACGAACGGTTGACTGAATTGCGAAATAAATTTTTTGTTGGCTTTTTTGAAAGTTAATGAATCATTATTGCTGAGTTTCTCTGCTTTAATAACTTCTTCTGTGCTTAAAAGTTAGGGCACTAATATTTGGGGGCCCATAGTTTTCTTCAAAAAACTTTACGAATTTTCTATTTTAACTATGGGCCTTTCATCTTGTAAATCCTATTCCTTTGCAGGTTTCCTCGTCAGTTTATTTTTGAGCTTTAAAAACCTGATTGAAAAAGAAATTATTAAGTTGTACAATACAAGAGTTTCTCAAGGGCGTTCGGACGATAGCATTAAAATAATTTCCATAAATTCTTTTTCCCTGCGATAAAGCATTCATAAAAAGAAATATTTTTATCGCATGAATGGAGCAAAAAAATTTTATATACTGATAGCGGAAGATGATCCTGACGACAGGTTTCTTTTTAAAACCGCATTTGAAAAAAGCGGCCACCATAATGTTGTAAAATTTGTTGAGAATGGGGTTGAGCTGATAGAACATTTAAAAGAGGTTACAGAGCAAAAAACAAAAAATGAATTTCCGGCATTTATTTTACTTGATTTAAATATGCCCAAAAAAGATGGCCGTGAAGTTTTAAAAGAAATAAAAGAACACAAAGTTTTTAAAAAAATTCCCGTGGTAGTTTTTAGCACCACAAAAAATGAAAATGAAATAAGCAAGTGCTATGAGTTAGGTGCGAACAGTTATGTGGTGAAACCTCTGATCTTTGATGAGCTTGTAAAAATTATCGAAGGATTGTGTTCTTATTGGTTCAATGTAACAACCATCGCATATTAACATTCTATAGACAACGGGACTTGCTGCCTGAAGCCAAACAGTAAGACCGTTGATTTTGTTACCTCTACATCATTTTACCTCTAAGTACCTGTAGTTGTTTTAAATGTTCCTGTATGGCAGGCAAAGCGTTATTGATTAATGTTTTTAAGTTCGTATCGCTTGTTGTATTTAATTCTGTTCTGAAATCTGAAAGTGTTTTCTGATGACCCGCAATCATATCGCCCACCCACTGCCTGTCAAAAGTTATTCCGCTGATATTGTTATACATTGCGTTTATCCCCGTTGAATCTTCACCATTATTCATTGTATTGTTGCTGTTATTTGTATTGCTTCCCTTCAAATTTTGTAATTGCTGCAACAATTGGGTGTGATCAGTTATAAGACGCTGCGCCAGTTCTTTTACTTCTGCACTGGAAGATTTTTGCACAGCTAATTGAGCCATTGCAATTTCATGCTGATTTGTCTGGATCGCTTTTGTAATAAAAGATGTATCAACGGTTGTATCTGTTTCTCTGTTATCATGCAAAGAAATTTTTTGGATGTAAACAGCAGTTTCATTAGTGTTTTTTAAAGTGTGATCTTCATTATTGAATGAATTTTTAAAAGCTAAAAAGGCAAGTGAAACAAGAAGTATGGCGGTTTTCATAAAGAATTTTTTTTGCTTCAACGGAAGTATGTTTTCAAAAAGGTTCAGAAAGAACTTCTCTTAGAGTTACAATTCTTAAAAAATTGTACCATTCATTATTATAACTAAGGAACAGAAACTAAAAATGTTTTTGTGAAAATAATTTTACGTTTCCATGTTATGTTTAAAATAAAAAAAAGCCAGGACATTGAAATGATCCCGGCTCATACGAACTACGAGCTATAGTAAAAAAATTTTATCATTCTTCTTCCATTCCTTTTTCTGACGGTTCTTCCATTGCCTGGAAATTGATGCTGTTTTCAGCAATATCTGTTAACTTTTGATCTGTTTCTTTTTCCTCTTCAAGAGTTGTGTACAGCAAATCAGCAATATCAGTGCGACCCATTGTTTTTGCCAGTTGAACCAATCCTCCGTAGGTTGCTATTTCGTAATGTTCAGCTTTTTGCGCGGCCATTATTAAAGCAGCATCGCGGGTGGCTGTTCCTTTTTCAGTTTCTTCCATTATTGTTTGCGCTTCTTTGGTAATTCCTTCCATTGCCTCACATTTTTTTGCCTGTGCTTTTTTGCCAAGCATTTCAAACACTTGTTCCAGCCTGCTTACATGTTCATTGGTAACCTCAGTATGTTCTTGAAAAGCCTGTTGTAATTCTTCTGAATTTGCAGCACGTTGTAGTTTGGGCAATGCTTTAGTGAGATGTTTTTCTGCCCAGTAAATATCTTTCAGCTCATCAGTAAAGAAATCCATGAGCATTGAACTTTCGCTTTGCATAGAGCTTTTGCCGTTTGTTTTTGTATTTGATCTTTTTGCAGTTTTTCCTGCAGAAGATTGAGTATTTTTCTTAGATGAGGTTGACTTTTCCATATAAATTTTTTTTGTTAGCAATTCTTAATAAATAATAATTTCTATGCCACTATTCATTAGATGCGTTCAAAAATTTCTATAGACATTCAACAAAGATTGAGAAAGTAGTGAAGTATAATTTTTAAAACAACAATCGAATAAAAAAACATATTGTATAGTTGGTAAGAACAATATTGGTTTTTAATTTGCTTGGAGAAAGAGGATAAATATTTAGTTCTGTGAATAATAATAAATTTTTTTGTCGGGTAATTATTCCCCATACAAAAAAATTCATACTGTAGATATACATCCACATTTGCAATATTCTTTGAAAGTAAAAAACATCACATCATGATTTCTTCACGTATTGACGGGCTTACCTTAAACATTCCTGATACAAATAAACCTCGTGTAGTTGTTATCGGCGCCGGCTTTGGAGGATTGAATACGGTTCATCAACTCAAGAGCCAAAACTTCCAGGTGGTTCTGCTCGATAAACACAACTACCACACCTTTCAACCTCTGCTTTACCAGGTGGCGACTGCAGGATTACAACCGGATGCAATTGCTGGTCCGCTTCGAAATGTTTTCGACAGCAAAAAAGATTTTCATTTTCGCATATTACGTGCACTTTCAATCGATCCTGATAAAAATTTTGTATCGACAATTGCAGGAGACTTGCATTATGATTATCTCGTAATTGGCATTGGCATGAAAACAAATTTTTTTGGCAATGAAGAAATACAAAAATATTCGCTTCCTCTTAAGACAATACCCGATGCTATTAACTTTCGCAGCCAGTTAATGCAGATCATGGAATGGGCTACAATGACTGCTGATGAGGCAACACGAGAAAAAATGCTTACAATAGTTATTGGTGGCGGTGGTCCTACCGGTGTTGAAATGGCGGGTGCTTTGGCGGAGCTAAGAAAATATGTTTTGCCAAAAGATTATCCCAATGTTGATTTCTCTAAAATGAAAATTTATATCATTGAAGGCGCAGGCAGATTGTTGCCGCCAATGTCTCTGAAGTCAAGTGAAAGAGCAAAAAAATACCTGGAAAAAATGGGAGTTATTCTTAAACCGAATGAACTTGTGCAGAGTTATGATGGAAAAACGGTTACTCTGAAAAGCGGGGAAAAAATTGATGCATATACAATGATATGGTCAGCAGGTGTAAAAGGCGAACCAATTCCCGGTTTAAAACCCGAATGGATTGAGCGCGGAAAAATTCTTGTGGATGAACATTGCAAAGTAAAAGGCAGTAACAATATTTATGCTATCGGCGATATTGCATACTTCAAATCAGATAAATATCCAAAAGGTCTTCCCGGTGTGGCACAGCCTGCTATTCAAATGGGGAAATATGTTGGTAAAAATTTATTTGCGTTTCACAACAATCAGCCCGTAAATCCTTTTGAATATTACGACAAAGGTTCGCTTGCCACTGTTGGCCGCGGCAAAGCGGTTGTAGATTTTCCAAATGGCTGGAGCCTCGGCGGTCACCCTGCATGGTGGATATGGCTCTTCATTCACATCTCATTCCTCATCAGCTTTCGCAATAAACTGCTGGTGCTTACCAATTGGATCTGGAATTATTTCACTTACGATAAGGGTAACCGCCTCATCATTCGCCCATACATTCGAAAAGATGATTCAGTTACAAAACAAATATTTGCGGTAAATGAAACGGACCAATAAGTCTTTTTAATAACTATTAGCCAAACTGTATTACAGAAGTGATCTTCCGTTGCGTCGCACTCTTCTGCGCTTTGATCTTTACTCAACAATTGTAGCAGCTTTGTTCTGCAACTCAATATTGCTATAAAGTGTTCTTGTAATTACATCCGATATGGACACAATTAAAGCGACACGAATAAAAATATTTATCTCATCGGGACAACCATTTGTCTTATTGTTAAAAACAAATTCTTAACCTTCGTCAAAGTTTTTAAGGGTTTAGGGTTAAAAAGCCGCGGTAGTCTTGCCGGGGCATTTTTTTTTAGACAACTATATTAATCTTCGCACATCTTTGTATTGTGACTTCTGCGCTCAAAACACTGCAACAATATTGGCATTACAACTCTTTTCGGCCGCAACAGGAAGAAATCATTAATTCTGTTTTGGAAGGAAAAGATACACTTGCTTTATTACCAACGGGAGGCGGTAAATCCGTCTGTTACCAGGTGCCTGCATTAATGAATGAAGGTTTGTGCCTTGTTATTTCTCCGCTCATCGCTTTAATGAAAGACCAGGTTGAAAATCTCAACAAAAAAAATATTCCCGCACTTGCCGTGCATAGCGGACTTACTTTTTATGAAGTAAAAAAAACATTAAGCAACGCTGTTCATGGGAATTTTAAATTTCTTTATCTCTCGCCTGAGCGTTTGGAAACAAATCTTTTCAAAGAATACCTGCCTCAACTAAACATCAATCTTATTGCAGTGGATGAAGCACACTGCATTTCACAATGGGGATATGATTTCCGGCCGCCTTATTTGCGCATTGCAAATTTAAGAGACGAGTTGCCCAATGTTCCCGTGCTTGCTGTAACGGCTTCAGCAATTCCATCTGTGCAGCAGGATATTGTTGATAAATTAAAATTCAAAAATGAAAATATTTTCCGCCAGTCTTTTGAAAGATCCAATCTTTCTTACAGTGTTTTTAAAATTGACAGCAAGATCAATAAACTCATTGATGTATTGAACAGTGTTCAGGGCAGCAGCATAGTTTATTGTAAAAGCCGGAGATTAACTAAACAAATAGCACAATTAATTTCATTACAACATATCTCCGCTGATTTTTATCATGCGGGTTTATCACAAGAGGAAAGAAATAAAAAACAGGAAGCATGGATCAGCAATGAAACACGGGTAATAGTTTGCACCAATGCGTTCGGAATGGGCATTGATAAACCTGATGTGAGAACGGTTATTCATTATGATGCGCCTGACTGCATGGAATATTATTACCAGGAAGCGGGCCGAGCGGGTCGTGATGGAAAAAGAGCTTATGCAGTTCTGTTATATAATGATGAAGATGTAAAAACATTAGAGTCTTTACCTGATATACGTTTCCCCGCTTTGTATGACATAAAAAAAGTTTACCAGTCGCTTGCTGATTATTTGCAAATTCCTGTTGGAATCGGTGAAGGAAATTATTATGACTTTGACATTAATGAATTTGTAAAAAATTTTGAGCTTGATATTCATCTTGTGATGAACGCGCTTAAAGTGCTTGAGCAGGAAGGTCATTTAACTTTTAATGAAAATATTTTCCTTCCTGCACATGCAAGTTTTATTATTACAAGAGAACTCTTAATTGATTTTGAAAAAACGCATCCGCAATTGGACGATGTAATGAAATGTTTGTTGAGAACTTACGAAGGAATAACAGATGGCTTGGTTTCCATTCATGAAAAACAGATTACAAAACTTACAAAACAAACTATTGAAGAAGTAAAAAGGCAATTACAGCAATTGCAAACTTTGGGAATAATTGAATACCTGCCGCAAAAAGAAACACCTCAAATAAATTTTTTAAATAACAGGGCACCTGCTCAATTTCTTTATATTGATCAAAAAAATTATTTGCATAGAAAACAGCAATATGAATTACGGGTTGAATTTATGCTGAAGTATTTAACCTCATGCAAAGAATGTCGCAGCAAATACATTTCTTCTTATTTCGGTGATGCGACTGTAAAAGATTGCGACATATGCGATGTATGTCTTCAACAGAAAAACATTTCTCTCACAGAAAAAGAATTTAAAGCGATCGAAAAGATTATTTACCTAAGTATCACAAAAGAAGGGCTTCCTGTAAAAGAATTATTGCTTCGGCTTAATGGAATTAAAAAAGACAAAGCATGGAAAGTTATTGAGTTTCTTCAAAGCGAAAAGAAAATTGTTATTGACGAAAGAGGCATAATAAAAATACGATGAATTGTGCCGCCTTATAGTTTATCAATTGAAAATTTACCGACTATTTTACTACAAGATTGCATGATCACTTTATTCATTATTCATCTTTTAATTCACTAAGCTCTAAATGAACGTTTTAATTGTGAAGGAGATCACTCAACAGTTGGCCGTCACTTCTAACCTGTTGTTATCCGGGTCAAGTGTTTCAAACTCATAATAACCATCGCCTGTTTTTCTTGGTCCGCTTAAAATTTTATAACCATCATTTTCCAGTTGCTTTGCTTTTTCATCCACTTCTTTCATCGAGTCAACCCCAAATGCCAGATGAATAATTCCGAGATGTTGTTTTTTAATTGTATCGTTGGTATTAGAAGGAATATTTGGCATCGTCATTAATTCAAGACGGGCGCCTGACTTAAAACTCAAAAAATAACTTTGAAAATTTTTGTTTGTGTTAAAATATTTATCATTTGATTCTGCATGAAAATATTTTATGTAATAATCCTTTAATTTTTCCAGATTATTTGTCCATATGGCAACATGTTCAAGTGTCATGTGTTGGGTATTAATGTTATTCCGGAAGTCAAAAATATTTAAACCTTTTTGTTGCGCGTGACGATTTTGTGCATACCTATGCTCAATTGAAAGACAAACGATAAATGTAATGCGACGCAACCGGCGATGCCATGAAGAACAACGGCCGGTACCATAATACTGTTTAAAAAATTTCACACTAAAAAAAATCAGTTTTTCTTTTTATTCTTAAAATAATTTTTTTATATTTTTGTTTCTCTGCAACGCTGCACGTTCTGTGGCGTTGTATTTTTTTTCTCATGTCGTAAATTTTTCAAGTTTATGAGCGATGTAATGTATGTATCAAAAGAAGCTTTTGAAAACATGAAGGAAGAGCTTCACCGCATGAAATCAGTTGACAGGCCGGCCGCTTCAAGGGCAATAGCCGAAGCACGTGAGAAAGGCGATTTGAAAGAAAACGCCGAATACGACGCTGCTAAAGAAACCCAGGGCATTCTGGAGGCAAAAATCAAGTTGCTGGAAAGTCAGTTGGCTTCTTCCCGCATCGTGGATATCAACACCATCGATACGAGTAAAGTTTCAATACTTACGAAGGTTACTATTACCAACGTTGGAACAAAAAAAACTATGACCTATCAAATTGTTGGTGAAAAAGAAGCGGACCTTAAAGCGGGGAAAATTTCTGTCAGCTCACCTATTGGCAAAGGTTTGCTTGGTAAAACCAAGGGCGAAATTGCAGAAGTGCAGGCGCCTACCGGTATTATTAAATTTAAAATTGAAGACATTTCGATTTGATTGCAGATTGCAGATTTCAAATTTACGATTTTAAGACCTCGTGGAATTCACGAGGTTTTTTTATTCTATGATTTCTTCATAAATCTGCAAAAGCAAATCGTAAATCGCACATCAAAAAACCGTAAATGATTATGACTATCTTTTCTAAAATAATTGCCGGAGAAATTCCTTCTTATAAAATTGCAGAGAACGAAAAGTTCTTTGCTTTCCTCGATATTTTTCCTTTAGTAAAAGGCCATGTTTTAGTGATTCCAAAAATTGAAGTGGACAATATGTTTGATCTTCCTGATGAATATTTGAGTGAGTTGCTGGTTTTTGCAAAACCGATTGCAAAAGCAATTGAAAGATCTTTTTCGTGCAATCGTTGCGGAATGGAAGTTGTCGGTCTTGAAGTGCCGCATGCACATTTGCACCTGATACCGGTTAATTCATCCGATGATTTAAATTTTACAAGAAAAAAATTAAAGTTGAGTGATGAAGAATTGAAGAAGGTGCAGGAGAAAATTTTGCAGAATCTTTGAAGCGATTTTGAAGGATTATGAAAAAATTGATTTTTCCTTTCAATCCTTTTCAAATTTTTTTAATCATGGTTCTGTTTGGATTCTTCGCAATAAAATCTTCCCATCCTTTAAATCCTTTCTCTGCTTTTGCAACAGGAGATGATGTTTGGTAATGATGACATATGGCAACAGCCAAGGCATCCGTTGCATCAAAGTATTGAGGCTTTTCTTCAATGTTCAAAATACGCTGCAACATTCTCCACACCTGATCTTTATTGGCATTGCCGTTACCGGTAATCGATTGCTTTACTTTTTTTGGTGAGTATTCTGTAACCGCAACACGGCATTGCATTGCCGCTGCAATTGCAACACCTTGTGCTCTTCCAAGCTTCAGCATACTTTGTACATTTTTTCCAAAGAATGGCGCTTCAATGGCGAATGTGTTTGGCTGGTGCTGAGAAATCAAAGCATTTACTTTTGAATGGATCATTTCCAGCCGCGCATAAATATCTTTTGTGCCGCCAAGTTTCAACACGTCCATTGATGCAATTGAAACGCGATCACCGCATACTTCAATCACGGCATAACCCATTACCACTGTTCCCGGATCAATACCAAGAATTATTTTATTATTTATGATCATGAATAGTAATCATCAAATGTAGTTTGGTTATTGTGATGAATTGATTTTTTTTATGAACTAAGCTGTGGAAAATGTATGGTTGATTTGAATGATTAAAATGATGCTTATGATTTCATGTTTCCCAACAGCGCTAAGATGTAAAGTTTTTACATGAATTCCCCTTTAGGTTAGGGGTTTATTTTAATTCTTCCGTATCAAACCTGTTTATAGATTGAATTCCATTTAATTGTTTTAAACGATCTACCAATTCGTCCAATTCTTCCTTATCATGTACAAACACTTTGATAGTTCCTTCAAACAAACCTTCACGTGATTCGATTGTAAGTGCAGAAATATTAATGCGCATTTCACCGCTTATAACATTGGTGATCTTATTAATAACTCCTACATCATCCATGCCTACGATCTTAAGCCCGGTAAGGAATGATATTTCTTTGTTCTT
>Ga0157373_10001522_pt1 | contig 17681 bp, 15 predicted proteins | sample C65metaG_FD_113460 | JGI IMG/M metagenome (GOLD analysis project Ga0157373, IMG submission 113460) | Corn rhizosphere microbial communities from Kellogg Biological Station, Michigan, USA - C6-5 metaG | ecosystem: Host-associated > Plants > Roots > Rhizosphere > Soil | place: USA: Michigan... | reverse complement strand
CGTCGCAGGCACTGTGTCAGTGCCTTCTGAGTGACGCCCTCCAGGCGGCGTCTGATGGCATTAAAGCGATGCGGTCCGTCATCAAGCACCGCCAGAACCATCATTGACCACTTATCTGCGATTTGATCGAACAGCGCCCGGCTTGGGCACTCCGACGAAAAACATTGCGGCTTTAATTCCAGCATCGAAGTTTCCTCATGTATACCTAGGCGACTCTAGGTGCCTAATTGACATTTAGTTTACAAAATATACTTATATGGCTTCCGAAAGCAAATGGAGTCCATCCGATGTCAAACCCTGATACCAGCATTTTATTTCGTCCTTTTTCCATCCGGTCGCTTGAACTGAAAAACCGGATTGTCATGGCGCCAATGACGCGTCTGTTCTCACCTGAAGGCATCCCGGGTGAAGCGAGCACTGCCTACTACCGGCGGCGGGCAGAGGGACGTGTCGGGCTGATTTTGTCGGAAGGCACCGTGATTGATCGCCCGGCGTCACGCAATGATTCCGGCATTCCTTTTTTTCACGGCGAAGCGGCGCTGGCTGGGTGGAAAAACGTGATCGATGCGGTCCACAACGCTGGCGGGCGCATGGCACCGCAGATCTGGCACACCGGTGCCACGCGTTACATCAACGACTGGGAGCCAGATGCGCCAGTGGAAAGCCCGTCGGGCCTTGATTCGCCAGGCGACCTGCGTGGTGTGGCGATGAGTGAAGAGGACATTGCCGACACGGTAGCAGCGTTCGCCAAGGCCGCAGCGGATGCCAAACGACTGGGCTTCGATACCGTTGAGATCCACGGAGCCCATGGTTATTTGATCGATCAGTTTTTCTGGTCTGGTACCAATCTGCGCAGCGACCGCTACGGCGGCCCGACAATCAAGGAACGCTCGCGCTTTGCCAGCGAGATCGTATCTGCTGTTCGTCATGCTGTTGGCCCTGAATTCCCGATCATCATGCGTGTTAGCCAGTGGAAGCAACAGGATTACGGAGTACGCGTCGCTGAAACGCCAGCTGTGATGGAAGACTGGCTGTTGCCATTGGTCGAGGCTGGTGTCGACGTCCTGCACTGTTCACAACGCCGCTTCTGGGAACCTGAGTTCCCCGAGATTGACGGTGAGAACGGCCTGAACTGCGCGGGCTGGGCGAAGAAAGTAACCGGGGCCGCGACCATCAGTGTTGGTTCGGTTGGGCTAGAAAATGATGTTACTAATGCCTTCGCCGGCAAGGGATCAACCCCTGCGAGTTTGGATCGGCTCGTCGAGCGCATGGAGCGCGAAGAGTTTGATCTGATCGCTGTAGGGCGTGTTCTGCTGAGTGACAAGGATTGGGCCGCCAAAGTTGAAAAAGGCGATTACGCAGACCTAAAGGGCTTCAATCCGGCATCTTTAGCCGAATTGGTTTGAGCCTTGTTGCGGAGTAGAGAGTGCGATGCCACAAAGGTTTAGTCTGAAAAAATCAGAGGTCTAGCCTCGGATGTTGCGAGGTCGAGTCGTAATCCGTTGTTGAGTGCAGCTTGACTGTTTCAATGACTGACCTGATACGGCCACTCAACATCCGTCAGAATTGGATTAAATTACAGTGGGTCCCGGGCATCTACGTGCGAGTCGTAGATGTCCGTTGGCCGGGTGATACAGCGTCGCCACGGGTGATGCCGGCGTTTCCACACCAAAGCGCCCGCTGGTACGCCTGTATTGATCAATGGTCAGTTGAGCCAATTGCTAAGGTTTACTACTACCGCGAGTACTACGGCATTCCACCACGCGACGAGCGTGTGGGTTCCAATACCACGCAACAAGTGGCAATGATACCGCTGCCACAAGCGCTGGGGCTGTCACCGTTGTCCGACCCGTCGTCGGCGCTCGGCCAAGCTCGCAACGAATCAACTTTTGCCAGCGTTCGGGTATAAAACTATATCGCGATGGACTTTGAGCTCATTACTCAGGATTTTCCGGCCTTTCAAAGCCTATGCGAGAGGCTTTATGAGGCTATTGCATCACTGATAGACCTGGCCACGTTGATCATAGGAGTTAATCTCGCAACTTTTTCACTACTCTGGCGAGATAAAAAAGTACCGACTGAGAATGGGAATTGATATTATTCGATGTCAATTCTCGCCGAGCTCCTGAGGTGCCCGGCATCTTCTCAAGGTTGTATGTCGATGCGTCGAACTCTCGTTTCTCTGTGTGTGATCCAAGCCATTTCCCCGACCACCTGGGCTGACCAGGCACCGACTGATCCTGCGTCAATAGAGTTACAAGCGATCGACATCAACGGCACATTCGAAGAGCCGGCCCAGGGCCCGGTCCAGGGGTATCGGGCGACCCGTTCGGCCAGTGCGACGCGCACAGACACTCCGATTCATGAAACCCCACAATCGATCAGCGTGGTCACCCGGGATGTCGTGGAAGACCTCGGCGCCACCCGCTTGCAAGACGCTCTCGATTACGCAGGAGGCGTGGGCCGCGCGAACAATTTCGGTGGCCAGGGCCTGACCACTTTCACCGTGCGTGGCTTTACCACCGGTGAGTTCTACCGCAATGGTTTCCCGATCAACCGCGGTTATCCGAACATGCCCGATGCCAATACCATCGAGCGCCTGGAGGTCCTACGCGGGCCAGCCACCACGCTCTATGGCCGTGGCGACCCGGGCGGCACCTTCAACGTGGTGTCCAAACAACCCCTGACCGAGCGCACTGTGACCTTGGGCAGTCAGCTCAATGATCAGGGCATGCGTCGCGGAACGCTGGATGCCTCAGGACCGCTGGATGATGAAGGGCGACTGGCCTATCGGCTCAACGTGATAGGCGAGGGTGGCGACACCTTTCGTGATCACGTCGAAAACGAGCGTTACGGTGTGGCGCCGGTCCTCGGTTGGCAGGTCAACGAAACCACCCGTATCACCTTCGAAGGCGATTTCATGCGCAACAACGCGCCGCTCGATCGGGGTGTGACCCGCTATCGCAATCAGATCGGCGTCGCGTCGCGGGATACTTTTTTTGGTGAAAAGGATATCGGCAAACTGCACAACGACAACAACATGGCGCAACTGCGTTTCGAGCATTTCCTGAACGACGACTGGACCTTAGGCGGTGGCACGCAATATCTCGACGGCAGTTTGCAAGGCAATGGCATCGAAGCCAACGGTGTTGCTGCCGACGGCCGAACGCTGGGGCGCAACTTCAACTATCGCAAGCTGGAGTGGCGTGACCTTGATGTGCAGTTGAATCTGACCGGACATTTTTCCACCGGTGGATTCGACCACACGTTGTTCACGGGCATCGAGTATGAGGATTACGATTACAAGTCGATTATCCGACGCTCCAGTGGGGCGGTGAGTGCCTACCCCATCGATATTTTCAATCCGGTCTACGGCCAGCCGCGTCCGGCGTTGACTCGCACCACCACCCACGATCAGGAAAACCTCAAGACCTATGCCGCTTTCGTGCAAGACCAGGTGACCCTGGCCGAGGGGTTGAAAGCTTTGGCTGGCGTGCGTTTCGAACGCTTCGAACAGGATTACGACAACTACCTCGTCAACGGCCCGAGCTGGACCAACAGCGACAACGCCGTCACCCCGCGTCTGGGGCTGATCTACGATCTGACCCCGACCGTGGCGATCTATGCCGATACGGCACGGTCCTTCAAGCCTAACAGCGGTGCCAGTCGAACGGGGGGCGGCTTCAAGCCTGAAGAAGGGAAATCCTATGAGGTGGGCGTCAAGTGGGAGGCCTTCGACCGCCAGTTAAGTGTGGATGCGGCGATGTATCAGATCGAAAAACGTAACGTCCTGACGACAGACCCTGTGGACTCCACCTTCAGCGTTGCGGCGGGTGAAGTTCGCAGCCGTGGCTTCGATCTGAATGTGGCCGGCAACCTCACGCCAGAGTGGCGCATGATCGGTGGCTACGCCTATGTGGATGCTGAAGTCACCCAAGACAATGTGCTGAAGTCAGGCACCCGCCTGGTGAACATTCCGCGCAACAGTTTCAGCCTGCTGAACGTCTACGAGTTTCAGGACGGTGGCCTCAAAGGACTGGGCCTGGGACTGGGCGCCAAGTATGTCGACGAGCGCGCCGGCCAGACCGCGGCCAATGCCTTCTCCATGGATAGCTACGAGGTGTTCGACCTGCTCAGCTTTTACAAAGTCAACGAGCACCTGCGGCTTAACCTCGACCTGAAGAATGTGTTCGACAGCCACTATGATGAAGGCGCCTTTGGCAACGTTTACGCCTATCCAGGCGCACCGAGAACCGTGCAAATGGGTTTCTCGTACACGTTGTAGCGGATAGATTGGCAGTGCCCTTGCCATGAGGTCGGCATTGAGTGTCATTTCATGTCTTTGGCCTGCACCCACAGCACGGCGTCTTGCGACAGGGGTTTGCCCTTATGGGTTTTCGTTGAGCCGATGTCGAGCGCTGCAATGCCCCACCAGCCGGCTCGGGGCAGGCCGATGGTCACGATGCCCTGAGCGTCCGAGTACGTGCTTTCGGGTCATTTTTTTTCGTTCCGGCGGGAACCACTGAAGTCCAGCACCATCCAGTGCTTTTAAGTCCTGAATTGAGTCTCAAGTGAGAGTCTTGAATTCGGACAAGCACTGTCACCGTGATGAGGCGCGTGCTTTGGTTGCCCAGGGCATCAACCCTCATGACCCTTATGAGCACGTAAATAGCAGCGTCGCGCAGTTCGTAGCGCAGCGGAGCACACTTTTGGTGGGGGGACCCTACTTGCTCGCGAAAACTGCAATGCCCGCGATACAGATCCTGACCAGATATCAATCCAACTGATGCCGATAAGGCAAGTCCGGCCCGGTCTTGCCGCAGGTCAGGGCGGCGGCGCTGACGGCGAAGGTGAGCATCGCGTCGATCTGTTCGCGACTCAAGCGCTGCAAACCCTCCACCGAATCCAGCTGCTGTTCGGTCAGCCAGGCGATCAACGCCGCTTGGAAGGTGTCGCCGGCGCCCACGGTATCAGCCATCACCACCGCGCAGGCCGGCGCCGACCAACTGCCATGGCGGCGGCTGAACACCGTTGCTCCCTGGCCGCCACGGGTGAGGAATACCAGCTGGCAGCGGTGTTCCAGCCAGCCATGGATCACGCTCTGCGGATCACGCTCGGGGTAGAGCAGGTTCAGGTCCTCGTCGCTGACCTTGATCAGGTCGGCATGCTCGACCAGAGTGTTGATGCGTTCGCGCCACAGTTCGATATTCGGTTCCGGGTTCAGTCGCACGTTGGGGTCGAGGCTGATCAGGCGTTTGCCGCTTTCCCGGCGGACCAGGGCCAGCAGGGTGTCGGCAATCGGCTGCACCACCAGCGAGAACGAGCCGATATGCAACCCACGCACCTCAGCGCCTAACTCAGGTAAATGCCCCGGCAACAGCTGGCGATCGGCACAGCCTTCGCCTCGGAAGCTGTAATGCGGCGAGCCGTCGGCACCGACGGCGACCATCGCCAGAGTGGTCGGTGCGTCGACGTCCTGCAGGTAGTCCGGGCGCACGCCTTCCTCCTGCAGCACTTGCTGTAAACGCCGGCCGAGATAGTCGCTGGACAGCCCGGCGAACAGCGCGACGTCGATGCCCAAGCGGCGCAAGCCGACGGCGACGTTGAACGGCGAACCACCGGCAATCGCTTTGTAGTTCACTTTTGAAGCTTGAGCGTTGACGTCGTTTTCACTGAAGAAGTCGAACAGCGCTTCACCACATACCAGATACATAGTCATTCGCTCTTTAAAGGTTCGCTACAAGTTGTTGATAGCGTTCGTAGGCCTGTTAGCGTTAAAAAGCTAGCCAAGCAAAGCTGTTGGTTAACGCGTGATTCTTTCTCAAAAGAGAGGAAGTTGGATCTTAATTTGTGATCGTGAAGTCAGCGATATTGCTGGCCGAAATCACAATGTCGGCATTCGGAAGGTCGTTGCGATGAACTTTTTCATAGGAAGTAGCCTCATCGAAACCCAATGATCGCCATCGATCAAGCAGGCGCGCTTCCAGGGTTCTGCGGTCAGCCTGCAGCATTATGGTGGCGTCAAAACAGTCTCTTAAGGACGACCATGGGGCGAGGTCTAATAGAAGGTAGTTTCCTTCCACGATGAGATATTTCACGTCAGAGGGAATCAACTGTCCTGCAGCACGGGATATCTCCAGGATTCGATCGAATACCGGAACGGCAATCACTGGTTCGTTGTTCGCACGAAGCCGCAGCAGCAGACTCCTGAAGCCACCCACATCGAATGTATCAGGTGAGCCCTTACGATCCAAAAGGTTCAAGGATCCAAGAACCGCGTCATCGTAATGAAAGCCATCCCCGGGAACGACAACTGCGCTCCCCGGCATAACGCTATTAAGAGCCTCTACCAAGGCCTGAGAAACGGTGGACTTACCGGCACCAGGCGGCCCCGCTAGCGCAACGACAATTCGATTACCAGACAGAGCCTTAACGTAGTTGAGTAGCTCTGTGCTTACTATTGTGTTTGTTTTGGTAAACATGCCAAATCTCTCCTCAGCAGCCGTCGCTCAGGTTTCCCGTAAGTTCGCCCCTCTAGGGATTTTCATGCCGTTCGGCCGCTGCGAGCACCTCGCAGCAGCCATTTCCCGCATGACAGAGGTGGGACCCCTATGTCATTTGACTCAATCGCTCAGTGGTCAATTGGTCAATTGGTCAATTGGTCAGTGGTTAGCTTGCCAGCCTTTGTACTCCATGACGTTGGCTCGTGTTACCAGTGAGGGTTGAAGCAGTACCGTTGTGCTTTCCAAAGATTTGCCATTCAACAGGTCATAACCCATCGTTACGGCCTGTTGTGCCTGGCCCCAAGGGGATTGGGAGGCGGACGCCTGGATCTGTGTATCGCTTTTGAGTGCAGTCTCTATATCGGGAGCTCCATCCACCGATGCGATAATGATGCCTTTGCGCTTGAGTTGTTTTGCTGCCAGGTCTGCACCTATGGCCTGGGGGTCATTGATCGCGAACACCGCGTCGACTTTTGCAAAGCGAGTCAAGTCGCCTTGCATCACGCTGTAGCCACCTTCGCGCGAGCCTTTGGCATCCTGATTATCAGACAGTACTTTGATATCGGGCGCCTGCGCGAAAACACTCTTACAGCCATTGACTCGGTCCAGGACTGCCGAAGTTTGCGTACCATTCTGGATAATAACGTTACCCTTGCCACCCAGTTTCTCAGAGATGTACTGACATACAATCCTGCCGGCTTCGACGTTATCGGTCTGTACCGTGGCGTTGGCACCTTGCACCATGACATCTACGCCCACAACCACTATGCCTGCCTTCCTTGCTTTCGCAATCGCAGGCGCGATTGCGACAGGATCGACGGCGTTGACAAGAATCAAGTCTACGCCCGAAGAAATGAAGTTATCGATTTGAGTGAACTGCTTATTCAAATCGTAATCTGCCGACACTGAGATAAATTTTGCGGCGGGATTGATATGCAGGGCCTCGGCTTTGGCGCCATCTACCATCGCTACAAAGTAAGGATTACCCAGCGAGCCAACAGTTATCCCGACGGATTTCAACTCTCGCGCTTGAGCGCTGCTAAATGCCAGTAGTGTACAAACAGCGGTAAATATTATTTTTTTCATGAGCACTGTCTCTTGTTATTGGAGTGTGGGGGGGTATATATGATTCAGGTTCGTGCACCTGACTGCCGAAAGCGATCGAGGGCTACCGCTCCGATGATGACAACACCTTTGATAATGTATTGCCAGATATCCGAAACTCCCAGCAGTATCAGGCCATTGGAAAGTGTGGCGATAATCAGGGCGCCAATTAGCGTGCCGACGATAGTGCCGACGCCTCCTGTAAAGCGCGTGCCTCCCAGAATAACGGCGGCGATAGCGTCGAGTTCATAAGACTGTCCCATTTGCAGTCCATTAGCAGCCATCAGTCGAGCGGAAGTCATGATGGCCCCCACGCCCGCCAATAAACCGGACAGAGCATAAGTAAATAACAGGACTTTCCAGACTTTGATTCCCGACAACCGTGCGGCCTCAGGATTACCGCCCACTGCGTAAATCTGTACGCCTAACACCGTACGTCGAAGAATAACCCACGAAAGAGTAACCACGACTACCGCGATTACAACCAGCCATGGCACCCCGAACAACGTATCGTTTCCAATGTAAGCAAAGGACAGGTCGGGATTGAAAACCGTTTTGTCTTCGCCGATAAGGCGTGCGATTCCACGCATCGCAGTCAAACCGCCTAGCGTGACTATAAATGCCGGTAGCTTTCCAAACGCGACCAATACACCATTGACGAGCCCTAGCAGCAGTCCGACTCCAAGCCCCGCAGCGATGGCCAGGGGAGCAAAACCCGGAACTTGCGATACCAATAGCGCCACTACTGCGGAAACAGCCAGAATCGAACCAACCGAAAGGTCGATTCCACCTGTCAAAATCACGAAAGTCAGACCTGACGCCAATACCACATTGATAGAGGCTTGCTGACTGATGATCGAGAAATTCTGAACCGAGAAAAAGCTCTCGCTCATCAGGCCAAAGCCCACGCAAAGGAGTAACAGTACGGGCAGCATGCCCGCCACTCTCATCAGTTGGCGCATTTTGTCCTGGGTGGAAACTCCGGCGATGCTTCGTACATCAGGCGTGGTGAAGTCACTTGCTACTTTGTTTTGCAGTGGGGAAGTCATTGGACTAAGTCTCCGTTGGCTAGAGTCAACCTGTCGCTGCCTGTGGCAGACGCGATAATGGCTTCAGGTGTGATATCAAGACCGCTGTGGCCACCGAGTTCGGTGACAAGTTTACCTTCACACATGACCAATACACGGTCGGCAATTCCAACGATTTCTGGTAGTTCACTTGAAATTATCACTACGCAAACGCCGGATACTGCTAATGCATTGATGATTTTATATATTTCTGATTTTGCCCCAATGTCGACACCCGATGTAGGCTCGTCGAGGAACAATACTCTGGGCTTCATCTCCAGCAGGCGAGCCAGCAAAACTTTTTGCTGGTTGCCTCCGGACAGCGCTCCAACATTGATATCGGAAGACGCTTTGATATTGAGTGCCTGGATTGCTTGTTCGGTACGTCCAGTTCCGGCGGTTCGGTCCACGAACCCCGCATATCGAGCATCACTTCCCACAACACATACATTGATATTGTCGTGGACACTCATGTCGAGAAAAAGGCCCAGTGCTTTGCGGTCTTCTGTCAGATAGACGATGCCTGCGTTACCTGCATCGCGAGGAGAGCGTATGACTACAACTTCGCCGTCCATTTCAATCTTTCCGCCTGAGTACGCGTCGACGCCTGCGATTAATCGGGCAAGTTCGGTTCTTCCAGAACCCACCAGTCCTGCAATCCCGAGAATTTCGCCGGCATACAGATCGAAACTGCAATCCTGAATTTTGAAGTCATCTGTAAGATTGCGAACACGTAGTATCGGTTGCTCGTAAGAGCACAAAGGACGCTCATGGGCGTAGAAGCCGGAAACATCGCGGCCAACCATCATCCGGACCAAGGTTTCAGCTGACAGCGTGACGCGATCCAGCGAACCAACGTAATGACCGTCCCGGAGCACCGAAACAAAGTCGGACAATGCGTATATCTCGGCCATTCGATGGCTGATATAGATGATCGCGACGCCATCATCACGTAGCTGGCGAATCAATGTAAAAAGACTTTCGGTCTCTTTTGTGGATAGCGGCGTTGTAGGCTCGTCCATCACCAGGATTCGCGTATCGGCATGAATTGCACGCGCGATTTCAACAAGTTGTTGGTCCGCAATCGACAAAGTACCGACCAGTGCGTGCGGATCAAATGTGACGCCAAGTCGCTTTAGTACTACGAGCGCACCTTCGGTCATTGCCTTGCGGTTTATAACTCCACATCGTCGGATCTCTCTACCCAGGTAGATGTTCTCCACCACGCTCATGTTCGCGCACAAGCTGAGCTCTTGATAGATGACGGATATGCCATGGCGCTTCGCATCGTTCACGCCATAGTTTCGAATATCACATCCGTCGATTCGAATAGTGCCACTGTCGGCGACATAGGCCCCCGATAGTATTTTCATCAGAGTGGATTTTCCGGCGCCGTTTTCGCCCATTAGCGCGTGGATTTGTCCAGGGAAAATACTGAGGTCAATGTCATGCAGGACGCGCACCCCATTGAATGACTTCGAGATGGAATGCATTTCCAATAGGGCAGGAGGGGGGCTTTCAGATCCAGTGCTCAGCATAGCTGTTAACTCCTTATCTACCGATTTGAGAAGCAGTTGAAACCTCTCATCGGTGTTCTTGTTCGAGCAACATAGTCGAAAGGAAAGCGCTTGCGCAAGCGCTTTCCTTTTCGTTCGAGGAATTCTCCAAAAAGCCCTTCCATGTCCATCCCCTAGGGAAGCCCCGATCAAAGAGGAGGTGAATAAGGATGTTAGGAAAGCGCTTGCGCAAGCGCTTTCGTCTCGGCTATGCTTTTTTCAACAAGCGCTGCTGCGTCCATCAATTGGTTCGCAGGATGATCGCTACGATAATAAAAAGGAGTGCCCGGCTATGCTGCATAGCGGATTCCACCATCTCGATTCACAGACTTCAGATGTGCTGCGCACCTCGCTGGGTCTTTCACGAAATTGCGGGTTCGTCCCGGCATCAATTCCGAGAGCCATCGACGCATTTTCTCGCCGTGAGCTTTACAATAGGTAGCAACTGGACATGAGTTCAGCGCTATCCATCAAATCACGTGAGAAAGGAGTGATACACAGTGGGCGCAAAGATGAGCGATGTCGCGAGAGCCGCGAACGTATCAATGTCTACGGTATCTCATGTACTCAACGGTACTCGTAAAGTACATCCTGACACCGTCCGTAGTGTGAATCAGGCTGTAGAGTCCGTAGGCTATATTCGAAACTCACTCGCTCGGTCTCTGGCTCGTTCCTCTTCGGGTTCGGGTGCTATCGGCGTGGCGATTGCTACGCTTTCAAACTATTATTTCAGTGAAACAGTACGTGCCATCGAAGCGGCATGCGCGAAAAGCGGTTTGATGATGATACTGGTCAATACGCAAAGAGATCCGGAACAGGAACTCAAAGCGGTCAAGGCACTGCATGAGCGACGTGTTGACGGGATTGTACTCGCTTCGGAATATGATCCGGAAAATCGAGTATTTAATTACTTAAAAGCCAACAAGATACCCACGGTTCTCATCGATCGACTTCTCTCGACGTCTTTTGATCAGGTGGGGGTAGAGAATAAGCACTCCTCTCAAGAGTTGATTGCACATTTGATTAAGCTTGGTCATCGGCGTATCGGGATGGTATCCGGACGATTGACCCAGTCTTCTTCTCATGAGCGAATTGACGGCTACCGTGCGGCTTTGGCTGACGCTGGAATTGAGTACGAAGATCAATTGGTTTGCTGTGGTGAATCGGCGATTGCGCCGGCAATGGAAGCCACTCGCCATTTGCTATCGCTAGAGCACCCGCCCACCGCAATAATGACTGCAAACAACTTGATGACTATTGGTGCAATGCAGGCTCTTCGTGAAGCGGGGCTTGAGGTGCCAAAGGATATCGCGCTGGTTGGCTTTGACGATTTCGACTGGGCGGATGCTTTTAGCCCAAGACTGACAGTTGTAGCGCAACCTCTCGAGGAGCTCGGAGCCCAGGCTGTGAAGCTTTTATTGAAGCGTATCAAGCAACCTGAGGGTAGACGTCAGACTATTAGATTAAAACCCTCTTTAATCCAGCGAGATTCTTGCGGCGCTCCCAAATGACTGTACTCAGGGTTTCGTCCTGAGGATTTAGCGGTGCAGACGTGAATTACTTGACTCTTGTTCACGTCTCGCCGCCTGGATAACTTTGAAACTAAACGACTAGCACCTGGTTTCCATTTGTCGTGCACGTATATGTATGTTTTCAGTGTTTTCTGCTTGAGTGTCCCGCGTTCGGTTTTGTTTTTCTTCAGGTAATTGGTTGTAACTGCAAAATGCAGAGCTTATTCCTGTGATGGCGCTTCTGCGTTCGCAGAATTACGAAATGCTTAAATTTGAATGGCAAGACAAGAGTCGATTTAGACGGCACAAGCCGTATTGGCGAAGAAGGGCTGAGCATGAATAACTACAACAAAACGAATGATGTGACTGCACTGCCGGCATGGCGCAATCTACTCGACCATCGGGAGAGCATGAAAAATTTTAGTATGCGCGATGCCTTTCGAGATAACAGTAAACGCTTTCAAGACTTTTCCTTGGCGGGCTGCGGGCTGTTTTTGGATTACTCCAAAAACCTGATCACTCACGAAACGCGTTCATTGCTTGTAAACCTTGCTCGCGAGGCAGGCGTGGAACAGGCCGCGCGTGCCATGTTCAGTGGAGAGAAAATCAACTGCTCCGAGGGACGTCCAGTGCTGCATACGGCGCTGCGGCGACCAGTGGGAGACGCTTTGATGGTCGATGGTCGCAACTTGATGCGCGATGTGCATGGAGCCTTGGCGCAGATGACTGACGTTGTGAGTCGTATCCATAACCATCTGTGGCGTGGTTACAACGACAAGGTCATCACCGATGTCGTAAACATTGGTATTGGTGGCTCATTTCTGGGCCCGGAGCTTGTCTCTGAGGCGCTGGCGCCTTTTGCTCGGCATGGGGTGCGGTGCCATTATCTAGCTAATATCGACGGCAGTGAGTTCCGAGAGGTTACAGCCGAACTGAACGTAGAAACAACGCTGTTCATCATCTCCAGCAAAACCTTCGGTACTCTTGAAACCTTGAAGAATGCACAAGCTTCTCGTAGCTGGTACTTGGCTAAGGGCGGGACGGAAGAGAAGCTATATCGCCATTTCATTGCTGTGACCAGTAATCGCCAGGCAGCGCTGGATTTCGGCATCCGTGAAGCAAACATATTTCCTATGTGGGACTGGGTCGGTGGCCGTTACTCACTATGGTCTGCAATTGGCCTGCCGATTGCGCTGGCCATTGGCATCGCTAACTTCAAGGAACTGCTATCCGGCGCATACGCTATGGATCAGCATTTCCTGAACGAACCATTGGAACAGAACCTTCCTGTTCTTTTAGCGGTACTCGGCGTTTGGTATCACAATTTTTGGGGTGCGCAAAGCTATGCTTTCTTGCCCTATGACCATTACCTGCGCAACTTCGTTAAGCATCTGCAGCAGATGGACATGGAGTCAAATGGCAAAAGTGTTCGTCATGACGGCACGTCAGTGTCTTGCACCACGGGCCCGGTAATCTGGGGCGGTGTGGGGTGTAACGGACAGCACGCTTACCACCAGTTGCTGCATCAGGGAACGCCTCTGATTCCAGCTGACTTCATTGTGCCTGTGGTCAGCCACAATCCAGTGGCTGATCATCAGGAATGGCTGTATGCCAATTGCTTGTCTCAAAGCCAAGCGCTGATGTGGGGCAAAACCCGCAGTGAAGCTGAGGCAGAGCTAAAAGCCAAAGGCCTTTCATCCAGTGAGATTGAACGACTGGCACCGCATAAAGTGATCCCCGGTAACCGGCCAAGCAATACAGTTGCTCTTGAGATCATCAATCCACATAGCCTTGGTGCGCTGATCGCCCTTTATGAGCACAAGGTCTTTGTCCAGGGCGTAATTTGGGGAGTCAATTCGTTTGATCAATGGGGTGTGGAACTGGGCAAGGAGCTAAGTAACAGCGTCCATAGCCTCCTGACTCGCTATGACGCGCAACCGGCTGATGATTCCTCGACGCAGGGTCTTATAGATTTCTTCCGAGGACGTCATCGGGGGTAGAGCCTCATAAGATTGGACGGGACTAATGCCTTATCGTTAGTTCGTCTGGTCACTTTGCGCCGGCAATGCCTGGATTTTTCTCATTGGTTCAGCGGTGCCTTTTCTATTCGATTTAACTTGGTATTTCCCTTTCTAAAACAGGTGCGTGGGAGTTAACCGCGTACTTTGATTAAAAGCGTGCTGTTCGCGTCGGCCTTATCCAATAAATATAACAAACAAAAGGTGTTATGAATGAACGTTAAAACTCTCAGCGCAGTTCTGGGTGCGTCCTTTGCTGTCGGCTTTTTGCCCGTTGACGCGTATTCAACAGACTTCAGTGGTTATTTCAGAACCGGAGTTGGAGATTCGACTCAAGGAGGGAAACAGTCGTGTTTTCAGCTACCGGGCGCGCAATCCAAATACCGTCTTGGCAACGAATGTGAGCAATATCTGGAGCTGGATTTGCGCCAGGATCTGCTTTCACTGGATGACGGCTCGGTGGTCAGCGTGGAAGGCATGGCACAGTTTTATAACGAGTATGGCCATGAACCAAAATTTGACGGGGAGCACGGCTATACGCGGATGAGCCAGCTCTACGCTGAGTGGAGCAAGATGCCGGCATTGAATGGCGGTTCTTTCTGGGCGGGCCGTCGTTACTACAACCGAAACGACATCAATATTTCCGACTACTTCTACTGGAACCAAAGCTCAACAGGCTTTGGGTTCGACCAGGTCGCATTGGGAGATCTGAAATATAGCTACGTGTTCTCACGCAAGGACAACGTCTTCCAAAAGGATTTTGTTACCCGTCATGATGTGACCGTCAGCGGATTCAACACAAATCCCGGTGGCGAGGTTCAACTGGGCGTCAGTTATCTGGACAAGCCGAGCCGCGAGAATGCTCATCAGGGCTGGTCTGTGGTTGCCCAGCACAAGCAGGTCGCGTTTCTTGGCGGAGTCAACAAGTTCGCTGTTCAATACGGCCGAGGGCCGGGCACCGCATTGGGCTACACCGGTGATACCACGTTGGATGAGAGCAACAAGAGCTGGCGGCTCGTGGAGTTTTTCGACTGGCAAATGACCCATGCTTTTAGTGGTCAAGTTGAATTGGTCTATCAAAAAGACACGCGCCCTGATGGTGATGATCAGAACTGGTTATCCATTGGTGTTCGGCCAATTTATGCGTTCACGGACCAGTTCAAGTTGATCACCGAAGTTGGGCGCGACCAGGTTGAAGCTGCAGACGGTACCCGAAAACTCACTAAGTACACCATCGCGCCTACTTGGTCACCGAAGGGCCCTGGATTCTGGGACAGGCCGGAATTTCGTCTGTATTACACCTACGCTACCTGGAACAAGGCTGCGCAACGCGCCGCCAGCTTGCAATCTCCGGGATCGGCGTTGTCTGATACCGGTGCGTTTGGTACAGACCTGCAAGGCTCCAACGTAGGTGTTCAGGTCGAGTATTGGTGGAAATAAATCCTGAAATGACAGGGCTGACAATCAGCCCGGATCTGCTTCGACAACTGCGGATAGCGAGGGCAATCCAACGCTTCCTCTCAAACAGGAAGGGAGTGGTGAACCGCGAGAGGAAGTGAGCGAGTCAGAGGGTGCTGAACGTTGTGACGTTCAGCACCCTGGTCGATCGAATATTGGTGAAGTTTTTTCAGGCGAGTCACTCAGAGTGAGAGACAACGTCACCATCCTTTTATCCAGTGATCGAGTTTGTAATCGCGCACTGATGCACCGGCGCGAAAGTCACCTATGCCGCCGGTTCGTCGCTTCTTGCAGCTGCATTCGAAAGTATCAGCTCAAATATTCGTCCAGGTTGCTGGATTCTTCTGCAAAGCGCTCGATCAGAAATTCGAGAAGGGCGCGTACGCGAGGTGCCATATACCGGTTACGTTGATATAGGGCATGTACCGGCGCGTCCTCAGACCGCCACTGCGGCAATAGAATCTTCAAGCGTCCTGCTCGTAGGTCTGCGCCAATATCCCACATCGATTTCATTGCAATGCCGTAACCGTGAACCGCCCACTCTCGAGCAACCGCGCCATCATTCGTCTCGCGAGCGTTTGCAAGCGGGACCCTATAACTTTCGACTTTGTCATTTCGGCTGAAGCGCCAGTCGTTTGCAGGCCCGGCGACAGAGTTAAGGACAATGCAGTCGAAACGTTCCAAATCCCGTGGATGTTCGGGGGCGCCGTGTTTTGCCAGATATCGAGGCGATGCACACAGCACGCGCCGATTGGGTGCCAGGGGGCGGGCAACGAAGGAACTGTCCGGCGGCACGCCAAATCGGATGGCGAGATCAATATCGTCTTGCAACAAATTCGACAGCGAATCCGACAGCACCAGCGCGAACCTCACCTCAGGGTATTGCGTGTTGAACTGGTCAAGCCAGCTCTTTAACACGTTGCGACCGAAATCCGAGGTAGCGGATATTCGCATCTTGCCACCCACGACGCTTTTCCCAGCTTGGAGAAAGGCATTGCCATCGTCGAGTGCCTGGAGTGCCTGCTGGCAATAGGACAAATACGTCCGCCCTTCATCCGTCAAGCGCAGGTGGCGTGTCGTGCGCTCGAACAGGCGCGTATGCAACACAGATTCGAGCTTAACCAGGCGCGCACTCGCGGCAGCGGGGGATAGCCCGAGCTTGCGACCTGCAGCCGACAATCCACCGAGATTTGCTGCTTCGACAAACAGCCTGATGTCGCCTAGGTAGTCCATGATATTTCGAAATTTTTTGAAAGTTATTCAAATAATACGCCAATTATCAAATTGAGGAGGGCTACGCAAAATAGCGGCATGAACAAACAGCCAGAGTCTCGTCATGAAGCTTGACCATGCAACGATCGTCACCGGAGACCTCGAAGGCGCACGGCGCTTTCTTTGCTCCGTCGTTGGCCTCAGCGAGGGGCCACGTCCGCCATTCGGCGTAAGTGGCTACTGGCTTTATGCAAACGGGCAGCCGGTCATTCATCTGATCGAAGCGGCCGCCGCCTCGTCTGGGAAACCAGTTCCCCCTCGTATTGACCATATCGGATTGCGCCTCAACAGCCTTCAGGAATGGTCGCAGTCGCTCGATCGGATTCGACTCAGCGGCGTTCACTATGGGCTCAATGAAGTGCCGCTTGCGGGCGAACGCCAGTTGTTCGTCGCAATGGCATCCGGCGTCGTCATCGAACTGGTCACCAATCAGCAATCAGTCATCCCCTGAGCAGCCGAGCCTTTATCAAACTGCTGTTCGACCGTGTATCCCTCATTACCTATCGATTGGAGAATCCTCATGTCGCTTTTGCCTGTTGCGCGCCTGACCCGCGCAAGTTGTTGGTTACTCACTTCTCTGGTCACCGTCGCGCTGACCCCCGTCTTCGCCGCGACCGATTCGCTCGTCCAGCCCCGCACTGTGATCGTCGATCATAGTCTTGCGAAAACACAGGTCGAGGCGCAGATCCTGGCCGCACGCCGCTATGGCACGTTCTGGACCACCGGCGACGAAGCTCTCGCGCACGCCGCCCTGGTACCCGACTTCAAGGATTCAACACTGCCGCCAGGTCGCCCCCAAGGCATCACCGGGGCGATCGCGGCATCGAAAACGATGCATGCGGCTATTCCCGATATCCAGTGTGAAGTGGAGCAGATGATGGTGGTTGGCGACCGAGTCATCGCTCATTTGCATTTCACCGGCCACTTTACCGGTAAGTTCAAGAGCGTCCAGGGCAAAGGGCAGCCGATCGACTTCATCGCGACCGATATTTATCGCGTCGTCGAAGGTCGCATCGCTGAGAACTGGCATCTCGAAGACAATCTGACCCTGCTGCAACAGCTCGGCTTGATTGCCAAGTAAGGATATTGCACTGATGAACATTGACCATGAACCCATTGCTGACGGCCCGAATACATTGGAGCAAGTCAGCCGCCGGACGTTTCTCAATCGAGCCGGGGCGGCAGCGGGCGT
>Ga0157373_10001521_pt1 | contig 17686 bp, 18 predicted proteins | sample C65metaG_FD_113460 | JGI IMG/M metagenome (GOLD analysis project Ga0157373, IMG submission 113460) | Corn rhizosphere microbial communities from Kellogg Biological Station, Michigan, USA - C6-5 metaG | ecosystem: Host-associated > Plants > Roots > Rhizosphere > Soil | place: USA: Michigan... | reverse complement strand
TGCGGCGTGCGCATCGCGCTGCCGTAGAAGCGCATGTCCAGGCACTGGTTGGGCAGGCCTTCGAGGCAGAACTTGCAGGCGCCGCAGGGGCGGCTCGGGTTGACGGCCACCTTGTCGCCGATGCGCACGCTCTCCACGCCGGGCGCCACCGCCACCACGGTGCCGGCCACCTCGTGGCCCAGCACCATCGGCTCCTTGATGCGCACGGTGCCGAAACCGCCGTTGTGAAAGTAGTGCAGGTCGGAGCCGCAGATGCCGCCCATGCCGACCTTCACCAATACCTGGCCGGGGCCGATTTCCCCGGCGTCCTGTTCGTCCAGCCGCAGGTCGTCGGGGGCGTGGATCACGAGGCACATACAACGCAAACGCATGATTCTTTCCTTCGGCCAGTCAGGGCACGGGGGTAATGAGAGGCTGGCCCGCGAAGTGGGCCTCGAGGTTGCGGCGCACCAGTTCGCCCATGGCGCGGCGCGTCTGTTCGGTGCCGCTGCCATGGTGCGGATGCAGCACCACGTTGTCGAGCGCCGCAAAGCGCGGGTCGATGCGCGGCTCGTTCTGGAACACGTCGAGCGCCGCGCCTGCGATGCTGCGCTGCTCGAGCGCCTGCAGCAGCGCGCCCTCGTCGACCGTGGTGCCGCGCGACACGTTCACGAACCAGCCATTGGGCCCCAGCGCCTGCAGCACTTCCGCGTTGACGATGCCGCGCGTGGCCTCGCCGCCGGGCAGGATGACGATCAGCACGTCGCACCATTCGGCCATGGCCGCGAGGCTGCCGAAGTGGCGATGCGGGCTGTCCTCGCGCGCCGTGCGGCTGAAGTAGCCCAGCTCCATCTCGAAGCCCGAAAGCCGCCGCGCGATGGTGCTGCCGATGCGGCCGAAACCGGCGATGCCGATGCGCTGGCCGAAGACGCGCGTGGTCAGCGGCATGCCGCCGTTGGCCCAGGCGCCGCTGCGCACGAAGGCATCGCCCGCGGGAATGCGCCGCTGCAGCGCCAGCGTGAGCCCGACAGCGAGGTCGGCCACGTCGCCGTTGAGCACGTCGGGCGTGTTGGTCACGCGGATGCCGCGGGCGCGGCAGGCCGCAAGGTCGATGCCGTCGGTGCCCACGCCGTAGCAGGCGATCAGTTCGAGAGCGGGCAGGGCGGCGATGAGTTCGGCGTTCGCGCCCAGTTCGCCGCGCGTGGCGACCGCGCGGATGTTCGGCGCATGTTCGGCGATGAAGGCCTGCCGGTCGGGTGCCTCCCACAGGCGGTGCAGCGTGTACTGCGACCGCAGGGGTGCCATGTCCCATTCGGGGTAGGTGCCGGGCATCAGCACGTGCGGGGATGGGGTGGCAGCGGTCAAACGGTTCTCCTGCGGTAAATCGCAAATATGATATCGGTAACTCTAGAGGCCGCAAGGGAGAGATGGAATACAGGTTTCACCCATTGACGACAATTCAAGATACCGGTAACTTGAAAGGACTGTCACACACCCATCCCGCATCCGCTTTCCTCCCCAAGGAGCTTTTCTTGAAATTGTTCGACCTGTCCGGGCGCATCGCCCTCATCACCGGCTCCAGCAAGGGCATCGGCTTCGCGCTGGCGGCGGCGCTCGGTGCGGCCGGCGCTCGCGTCGTGCTCAATGCGCGCGATGCCGCTTCGCTCACCGCGGCCCGCGATGCGCTGCGCACCCAGGGCGTGGCAGCCGAGGCCGTGTCCTTCGACGTCACCGACGCCGCGGCCGTGGAGGCCGGCGTGGCCCGCATCGAAGCGGAGATCGGCCCGATCGAGATCCTCGTCAACAACGCCGGCATGCAGCATCGCGGTCCCTTCGCGGAGTTTCCGATCGATGCCTGGCACAAGATCACCACCACCAACATCGACAGCGTGTTCCTCGTCGGCCGCTTCGTGGCGCAGCGCATGATCGAGCGCAAGCGCGGCAAGATCATCAACGTCTGCTCGGTGCAGAGCGAACTGGGGCGGCCCAACATCGCGCCCTACGCCGCCACCAAGGGCGCGGTGAAGATGCTCACCAAGGGCATGGCGATCGATCTCGGCAAGCACGGCATCCAGGTCAACGGCCTCGGCCCCGGCTACTTCAAGACCGAACTCACCGAGGCGCTGGTGAACGACGAAGCCTTCACCGCATGGCTCTCGGGCCGCACGCCGGCCGGACGATGGGGCGATGTGCAGGAGCTGGGCGGCGCGGCCATCTTCCTGGCCTCGGATGCCTCGAGCTTCGTCAACGGCCACATCCTCTACGTCGACGGCGGCATCACCGCCAGCCTCTGACCATGACATTCCACCGCCAGCGCATCGCCGTGGTCGGCGTGGGCATCATGGGCTCGGCCATTGCGCGCCGATTGCTCGAATGCGGGCACGCAGTGAGCGTGTTCGATCCCGATAAGGCCAAGGTCCAGGCCCTGCAGGCACAGGGCGCCCACGCCGCTCCCACTGCGGCCGACGCGGCGGCCGCGAGCGACTTCGTGATCTCGAGCCTCAACGCGGCCGCCGTGGTCGAGCGCGCACTGTTCGGCGAAAACGGCGTGGCCGATGCGCCGGCGGACGCGCAGCGGCTGGTGATCGATATGTCCTCCATCGATCCGCCGTCCACGCGCCGGCTCGCGCAGACATTGCGCGAACGCACGGGCATGGGCTTCGTGGATGCGCCGCTCTCGGGCGGCGCGCCCAAGGCGCTGCTCGGGCAACTGACGGTGATGGCGGGCGGCAGCGTGGAGGACGTGACGCGCGCCCGCGCCGTCATGGACAGCCTCTGCGCCAACTACACCCACATGGGCGAGAGCGGCGCCGGACAGACCACCAAGCTGGTCAACCAGCTGCTGTGTGCCATCGGCTTCCAGGCCGTGGCCGAGGCGGTGCGAATCGCCGAAGCCGGCGGCGTCGATGCCTCGAAGCTGCCCGCGGCCCTCGCCGGCGGCCGCGCCGACAGCCAGATCCTGCGCGAGTTCGGGCCCAAGATGGCCGCGCGCGACTACACGCCCACCGGCCGCATCGACAACATGCTCAAGGATCTCGAGGCGGTCCAGGGTTTTGCGCAAGGCCAACGGCTGCCGTTGCCGCTTGCGGGCATCGTCTCGGAGCTGCATCGCACCTTCGTGGCGGCCGGCCTCGGGCCCGAGGACACCGCGGCCATGATGCGGCAGTTCGACGGCTATGCCCGCGGCTGAACACGCGCCGATTCCCATCCTGTCGAACTCAATCAAGGAAACGAAAAATCATGTTCATCCGCTGCGCGTTTTTCAAGGGGCGGGTCAAGCTCGGCATGGAGCAGGCTTTCGACCGCCATGTGCACGAGACGCTTGTGCCGCTGTGGACCCGCTTTCCCGGCGCGCTCGAAGTGCGCGTGCTGCGCCAGCTGGAAAGCGATGTGGGCGATCCCGAGCTCGCGATGGTGCTGTCCATCCGCTACGCGACCCGCGAAGACATCGCGCGCGCTCTCGATTCACCCGTTCGCTACGAAAGCCGCGAAGCGTCCAAGGCGCTCTTCGACATGTTCGACGGGACCGTTTTCCATACGGTCTTCAGCGCCGAGGAATTCGTGCTCCCCACCGCCTGACTGCGCTCACTGGCTCGCCGACGCGTGCAGGTCGCGCGGCAGCCGCAGCGTGCTCGCGCTGGCTCCCTCGGGGCAGGGGCCGTCGGAATAGATCGCGTTACCCTCGGGCATGAGGCACTTGCTCACCACGGTGACGGCGGGGGCCGCCCTGGCGGGCTCGACGGGAGCTTCGAAGTTCGCATTCGCCGGCGATGCGCGATGGAACGACGGCATGGCCGGCTCCACCGATGAACGTTTCACCGAATCCGGCAGCCCGAGGCGGCCGGCCGATTGGATGGCCTCGACATAGGCTGGCATGACCGCAGGTGGCGTAGCCGGCGTGCGCGCCGCGTTCTCGTGCACCAGGTCTTTCAACGTCACGTAGAAGAGAGACACCGCCACCAGCGCCACCGCCAGGCACGGGGCCCAGTACCGTTCGGAGCCGCCGCGGGACGGCGAGGCCTCGCGCGGCTTGAAGGTGTCGATCCTGTGTTGCAGGCTCATGGCGCAGGCTCCGTGCTCGTGTCCAGCCGTTGTAAACGGCAGGGACCGCGCGCATCTGTAGGCCTGCGCCATGCGTCTTGACGGAATCCGTCCCGAAACCGCTACGGAGAAGATCACTGCCCCGCCCATTGGCGTGAGCGCGCCCAGGGGCCGGCCGCTGACGGGATGCGGCATCGGCCGGTGCTGCTTCGTGTGCTCAGGGCTTCCAGCGGCGCAGTCCGAGTTCGTCCGCGAGCGCCTGGTAGGTCTTGATGCGCGCCTGCACGTAGTCGTCGAGCGCGGCGCCGGTGAGCGCGAAAGGATAAAGGCCGTGCCGTTCGCGCAGCGCCGCATAGCCGGGCGCGGCCGTGGCTTCGGCGAAGGCCGCGGTCCAGGCGCGCATGGCGGCATCGGGCACGTTCGCGCTCAGGTACAGGCCGCGCACGGTCGGCCAGACGATGTCCACGCCTTGCTCGCGCGCGGTCGGCACGCCGGCGAGCGCACCGCCCAGCCGCGCCTGCGAGAGCACGGCCAGCAGGCGCACCGCCGCGCCGCCCGCAATGGCCTGCAGCGCTTCGGCTGCATCGCCGGGGAACACATCGACGTGCCTTCCCTGCAGTGCGCCCAGCGCATCGCCGCCGCCTTCGAAGGACACGAAGCGCATGGCCCGGTGGTCGCGGCCCGCGGCGCGCACCAGCAGTGCGGCCTTCACCCAGTCCTGGCTGCCGACCGTGCCGCCCGCGCCGAAGGCCACGCGCGAGGGCTCTTGCCGCAGGGCGGCGATCAGGTCCGGCAGGCGCTTGTAGGGGGAGTCGCGGTGAACGGCGATCACGCCGTAGTCGGTGCCGAGCGTGGCGATCCAGCGCACCGCCGTAGGCGGGTGCGGCCCGAAGCGGCCTTGCGCAAGATTGAGCAGCGAGCCGCTCGAGAACGCCACCAGCGTGCCCGGCCCGCCGAGCCGGCCGGTGGCAATGCGGTCGAAGGCCACCGCACCGATGCCGCCCGGCAGGTAGCGCTGGCCCAATGGCGGACGCCTCGGGCGCACCGCCTGCAGCGCATCGCGCGCGAGGGCGCAGGTGAGGTCGAAGCCGCCGCCGGCCTTGGCGGGAATGATGCAGTCCGCCGCGGCCTCGGACGGATCGTTGGCCGAGGCCGCAGTGGCGCGAAGACTTCCGGGCAGCAGCAATGCCGACAGTGCGCGAAGCGCATGGCGGCGGGTAGCAGAGGGGATCGGCATGGGCTGTGTGCGCGCGGCTAGCTGGCGGCCGGCCGAGGCCACCAGATGATCGCATGCAGGCCCGTGCCTGCCTCGCGTGCCTCGAGCCGCAGCTCTCCCCGGTGCCGCTGCGCGATGGAGCGTGCAATGGCCAGGCCGAGGCCGAAGCCGCCTTTGCCCGCGCGGGCGCCGCGGCGAAAGCGCTGGCCCAGCGCGGCGCGCTCTTCGCCGCTCAGGCCCGGACCGTCGTCTTCGACGTTGAGGCTCCAGCCCGCCGCATCGCCCGCCGCGAAGAGCGTGATCGTGCCTTCGGCCGGCGTGTAGGCGACGGCGTTTGCCACAAGGTTGCTCAACGCCTCGCGCAGCAGCCCGCGGTCTGCCACCGCGAAGAACTCCGGCGCGGGCGCATGGATGCCCAGGTCGATGCGCTTGGCGCGCGCGAGCGGCAGCAGGTCGACGGCCACTTCGCGCAGCAGCGCCGCAAGGTCGAATTCGGCGGGTTCCACCGCCACCGTGTCGCTGCGGCCCAGCGCAAGCAGCTGCTGCGCGCTGCGCGTCGCTCGGCCGATCTCGGTGCCGAGCGCATCGAGCGTGGCCTGCACCTGCGCCGGGTCCTGCTCGCGCTTCGCGTAGTCGGCCTGCATCTGCAGCGTGGTGAGGTGGGTGCGCAGCTGGTGGGACGCATCGTCGAGAAACTGGCGCTGCTGCGCCACCAGTTCCTGCGTGCGCGACATCTGCTGGTTGACCGCTGCGACGAGCGGGCGTACCTCGGCCGGCAGGTCGGCCTCCGCGATGCGCGTCAGGTCGTCCGGCGTGCGGGCCTGCACCTCGCGCGCCAGCCTCGACAGCGGCCGCAGCGCCGCCGCAAGCGCAAGCGCGGTGCCGCACAGCAGCATCGCCAGCACCAGCCCGTCGCGCAGCGCGGCGCTGCGGACAAAACGTGCGGTGAACTCCTGCCGGGAGCGCGTGCTTTCGCCCACCTGGATCAGCACGCTGCGTCCGGTGCTGCCGGCCGGCGCGCGGTCGAGGTCGCGCCGGTAGGCCGCCAGCCGCACGGACTCGCCGAAGTAGGTTGCGTCGTAGAAGGCCGGCACGCCCATGGCCAGCGTGGCGGGCGGCGCGGGCAGGTCGGCGCTGCCGAGTTCGACCAGCCCGTCGGAGGTCGCCACGCGAAAGAACACCTGGCCGCTGGCCGTGAGCTCGAAGAACTCGAACATCGTGTAGGGCAGCTCGACCGAGAGGCCGCCCGAGGCCGTGGAGATGTTGGCGTCGATCGACTTGAGCGCGCCGAGCAGCGAACGGTCGTAGGCCGCATTGGCGGCGGCCAGCGCGTCGTGCCGCGTCATCCACAGCTCGATGCCGGTCACCAGCAGCAGGGCAGGGAACAGCAGCAGCGCGAGCCGCTGCCACAGGCTTGCGCGCCGCAGGCGAGCCGCAATGCTCACTCGGTCTCCAGCACGTAGCCCAGGCCGCGCAGCGTCACGATGCGCACGCCGCTGCCGTCGAGCCGCTTGCGCAGCCGGTAGACCAGCACCTCGACGGCTTCCAGATGCACCTCGTCGTCGTCGGAGAACACGCGGTCGAGGATCTGCTGCTTGGACAGCGGCTCGCCGCTGCGCTGCACCAGCGCGCGCAGCACCGCCTGTTCGCGCGGCGACAGCGCCAGCGCCTCGCCGCCCAGCACGAACTGGCGGCGCGCGCCGTCGTACGCGAGCGGGCCGCAGGCCAGGCGCGGATGCTCCACGCCGCGCGCGCGGCGCACCAGCGCATGCAGCCGCGCCTCGAGCTCGGCCAGCGCGAAGGGCTTGGCCAGAAAGTCGTCGGCGCCCGCGTTGAGCGAGGCGACGCGCTCGTTCAGCGAATCGCGCGCCGTGAGGATCAGCGCCGGCAGCCGCTGGTCGCGCTCGCGCAGCCGCTGCAGCACCGTGTGGCCGTCCATGCCCGGCAGGCCGAGGTCGAGCACCAGCGCGTCGTGGTCGCGCTGCTGCAAGGCGCGGTCCGCCAGCCGGCCGTCGTCCACCCATTCGACCTGGATGCCCGCATGCTCCAGCGCCTTGCAGAGCCAGGTGCCCAGGGTGTGTTCGTCTTCGGCCAGCAGGATGCGCATGGCGCGATGCTAGGGGCTGCGCCGTCAGTCGGGCTTGATGTTTGCCCTTGCAATGACCTTCTTCCAGCGCGCCTGCTCGGCCGCGATGAACTGCGCGAACTGCTCGGGCGTGCCGCCGACGGCTTCGGCCGCATCGGCCGTGAGCCGCTGCATCGAATAGGGCGACTTCACGGCCTTCATCGTCTCGGCCGAGAGCCGGGCCAGGTTCGCGGGCTCCATGTTGGCCGGCGCGAGCATGCCGTACCACTGCGTCATCTCGAAGCCGGGGAAGCCCTGCTCGGCCACCGTGGCCACGTCGGGCAGCTGCGCCAGGCGCTTGGCCGAGCCGGTGGCGATGCAGCGCACCTTGCCGGCCTTGATGAACGGAATGATGGCCGCGGCGCCGATGGCCGAGGCGTCGAGCCGGCCCGAGAGCAGGTCGGTCACCATCGGCCCGGTGCCGCGGTAGGGCACGTGCAGCATGAACACGTCCGCGGTCATCTTCAGGTATTCGAAGGCCAGGTGGCCCGCGCTGCCGTTGCCCGCGGAGCCGTAGCTTAGCTTGCCCGGCTTCGACTTGGCGTAGGCGATGAATTCCTTGAGGTTCTTCGCGGGCACGTCGGGGTGCACCACGTAGAGGCTGGGTACCTTGGCCAGCAGGCTCACGGGCTTGAAGTCCTTGTTGGGGTCGTAGGGCAGCTTGGCGAAGATGAACGGGTTGACCGCCAGCGTGCCGATGTGGCCGAGGATGATCGTGTGCTGGTCGGTGCTGCGCGCCACCTCGCTCATTGCGATGTTGCCGGCCGCGCCCGGCTTGTTGTCGACGAACACGCTCTGGCCCAGCGTGCGCGAGAGCTCGGCGGCGGTGGAGCGCGCCACGATCTCCGAGCTGCCGCCCGGCGCAAAGGGCACGACGAAGCGCACCGACTTGCTCGGCCAGCCGGCCTGGGCCGAGGCCAGCGAAGGCAGCAGGCCGCCCAGGGCCAGGGCGCTGCCGCCTTGCAGCCATTGGCGGCGCGTGGGCTGCGGATCGTTCAGGAAGAAGTCGTCGAACATGGTGCTTGTCTCCATCGCTTGTGTGAAAGAAAGCCCGCATCCTGCCCCACGGATGCTGTCGGAAAGCTGTCGGTCAGATCAGGTTGCGCATGGCCTGCGCGGTTTCACGCAGGACCGGCAGCACGCGCGCCACCGCGTCCTCGGAGCTTTCGTGGCCCATCGGCATGGTGATGTTGAGCGCGCCCACCAGCGTGCCGTGGCGGTCGCGCAGCGGCACCGCGATGCCGCGCGAATTGAGGTCCAGCTGCTGCTCCGACAGCGCCCAGCCCTGTGCCCGGATGCGCGCGAGCTCCAGCTTCATGCGCTCCATGCTCGCGATGGTGTGCGAGGTGAACACCTGCAGCTGCCGCGTGGCGAGCCAGCCGGCCAGCTCGGCGTCGCTGCGCAGCGCGAGCATCAGCATGCCCGCGGCCGTGACCTGCGCCGGCACCCGCGCGCCCAGCACGTAGCCGGTGCTCATGCTGCGGTTGGGTCCGTTGCGCGCGATGTAGACCACCTCGTCGCCGTCCATCACGCTGAGGTAGGCGATCTCGCTGGTGCCGGCGGCCACGCGCTGCAGGAAGGGCTGGACGATGCGCGGCAGCCGGGCCGAGTCGAGGTACGACTGCCCGAGCCGCAGCACGCGCGGCGTGAGCCAGAACAATTTGCCGTCGCTCGCCACGTAGCCCATGTGCTGCAGGGTCAGCAGGTAGCGCCGCGCGGCCGTGCGCGTCATGCCGGTGCGTTCGCCGGCCTGGCTGGCGGTGAGGCGCGGATGGGCGTCGTCGAAGGCTTCGATGATGCTCACGCCGCGTTCCAGCCCGGCGATCCAGTCGCGCTTGTCGAGGCCGGCGGGCGCGGGGGAAAGATCGGTGGCATCGGTGCTCATGGCCCGAAGTGTGCCGTGCGGCAGGCGACGCGGCGGCTCGGCCGGATCAGGACAAACCCTGTTTATGTACGATCATCGAACGAACAAGAATGATTGTCGATCGATTGGGGCTTGATTCCTGAGCGAAATCCACGGAGAGGTGGCTAAAGTTCGCCTTGGCAATGGTCCTGGAGCGATTGCCGTACAAAAAAGAGGCAAGACATGACCACCTCCATCAGCGGCAGCACCCTGGCTTACCTGATTCCCGGCGACCCCGTGCGCAATGTGCGCCTGCCGCGGATGTTCAACGCCGCCTTCGAGCGCTTCGGCATCGACGCGGTGCTGGTGCCCGTGCAGGTGCCGCTGCGCGATTTCGCGGTGTTCTTCAAGTCGGCTTTTCTCGCGCGCAACGTGCGCGGCATGGTGATTGCGCCGCCGCACAAGCCGCTGGCGGTCGACCTGCTCGACGGCTGCGGCCTGTTCGGCCGCGTGGCGGGCTCGGTCAACGTGGTGCGCCGCATCGAGAACAGCGAGCTGGAGGGCGACCTGTTCGACGGCGAAGGCCTCTTGGGCGCGCTCGACCACTTCAATATTCCGTTCCGCGGCAAGCGGGTGCTGATCCTGGGCGCCGGCGTGAGCGCCGCGGCCATCGGCGTGGCGCTGGCCGAAGGCGGCACGGTCGACGGCGCCGAGCACATCGCCTTCTACGACACCTCGGCCGGCAGGGCGGCCGGCGTGGCGGCCAAGCTCGACGCCTTCTTCGACGCCAACGTGGTGGCGGTCGACAGCAATGCGCCCGAAGGCTACGACCTCGTCATCAACGCCACGCCGCTGGGCCTGGACGAAGCCGACGCGCTGCCCGTGGACGTCGCGCGCATGGACGGCCATGCCGCGCTGTTCGACATCCTGCTGCGCAACCAGCCGACGCCGCTGGTGCGCGCGGCACGCGCGCGCGGCCTCAATGCGCAGGCCGGCTTCGAGATGCTGATCCAGCAGATGCCGCACTACTTCGGGTACTTCGGCCACAAGGATGCGGCCGAAGCGCTGCGCAAGGATGCGGATTTCCTGCGCGAGCTGATCTATCCGCCGGCCATGGCCGCAGAGATCAGGCAGCCCCTGCGCTACCAGTCCCCGAGCGTGGCCTGACAGAGGAAACCAATTTACAAGGAGGAGACGCAATGACAAGGATTTTCGACGGCTACTGCAAGCTGCTCGACATGCTGATCGCGCTGGCGCTTGCCATCATGGTGGTGCTGGTGTTCGGCAACGTGGTGCTTCGCTATGCCTTCAACTCGGGCATCACCGTGTCGGAGGAAGTGTCGCGCTGGCTGTTCGTGTGGGTCACGTTCCTGGGAGCGGCGGTCGCGGTCAAGGAGCGCGGGCACCTGGGCACCGACTTCCTGGTGGCCCGCCTGCCGGTGCTGGGCAAGAAGATCTGCCTGGTGGTGGGCCATCTGCTCATGCTGTATGCGACCTGGCTGCTGTTCAGCGGCAGCCTGGCGCAGGCAAAGATCAATTGGGACGTGGAGGCGCCGGTGACCGGCGCATCGGTGGCGATCTTCTACGCCTCGGGCATCGTGTTCGCGGTGTCGGCGGCGGTGTTCCTGCTGAGCGACCTGGTGCGTGCGCTCACCGGCCGGCTGGGCGAAGAGGAGCTCGTGATGGTGCAGGAGTCGGAAGACCTTGCGCAGCTCGGGCGCGACGACGGCAACCCCCATGGCAAGCGCTGAGAGCCGGAGCCCCCAATGACCGTATTCATCTTCCTCGGCTCGCTGCTCGCCGCCATGGCGCTGGGCATTCCAATTGCCTATTCGCTGCTGCTTTCGGGCGTGGCACTGATGGTCCACCTCGACCTGTTCGATGCGCAGATCCTCGCGCAGAACGTGGTGAACGGCGCCGACAGCTTTCCGCTGCTTGCCGTGCCGTTCTTCATGCTGGCCGGCGAGATCATGAACGTCGGCGGCCTTTCCAAGCGCATCGTCCACCTGGCGCTGACGCTCGTCGGCCATCGCCGCGGCGGGCTCGGCTTCGTCGCCATCCTGGCGGCCTGCCTGCTGGCCGCGCTGTCGGGCTCGGCGGTGGCGGACACAGCCGCGCTCGCGGCGCTGCTGCTGCCGATGATGGTGCGTGCGGGCCATGACAAGGCGCGCGCCGGGGGGCTCATCGCTTCGGCCGGCATCATCGCGCCGGTCATCCCGCCCTCGATCGGCTTCGTGATCTTCGGCGTGGCCGCCAACGTGTCGATCAGCAAGCTGTTCCTGGCGGGCATCGTGCCCGGCATCATGCTGGGGGCGGGCATCGCCATTGCGTGGTGGTGGGTTGCCAAGCGCGAGAACGTCCAGCCTGCGCCCAAGGCCACCGGCGCCGAGCGCGCGAAGGCCTTCAAGGAGTCGCTCTGGGCGCTGTTCCTGCCGGTGATCGTGCTGGTCGGCCTCAAGATGGGCGTGTTCACGCCCACCGAGGCGGCCGTCGTCGCGGCGGTCTACGCGCTGTTCGTTGCGATGGTGGTCTACCGCGAGATGAACTTCGCGCAGCTCTACCGGGTCTTCGTGAGCGCGGCCAAGACCACGGCCGTGATCATGTTCCTGGTGGCGGCGGCCATGGTTTCGGCCTGGCTCATCACGGTGGCCGACCTGCCGAGCAAGCTCATCAGCCTGCTGGAGCCCTTCATGGGCAACCAGACCCTGTTGCTGATCGCGATCATGGTGCTCGTGATGGCGGTCGGCACGGCCATGGACATGACGCCGACCATCCTGATCCTCACGCCTGTCCTGATGCCGGTGGTCAAGGCCGCGGGCATCGACCCGGTGTACTTCGGCGTGCTGTTCATCATCAACAACGCCATCGGGCTGATCACGCCGCCGGTGGGCACGGTGCTCAACGTGGTGGCGGGCGTCGGCAAGATGAAGATGGACGAGGTGACGCGCGGCGTGCTGCCGTTCATGACGGCGCAGTTCATCGTGATGTTCCTGCTCGTATTTTTCCCCTCGCTGGTGATGGTGCCCATGCGCTGGTTCGCCGGCTGACCCCACGTTTCACGTTTCTTTTTTGACTCAATCCCCAAGGAGACCATCCATGAAGAAGACCCTCACCCGGGCCCTTTGCCTCGGCATCGCACTGCTGCTGCCCGTGGCCGCCGCCGTTGCGCAGGACATCAAGGAGCGTTCGATCAAGTTCGCGTTCCAGAACCAGGGCGACCATCCGCAGGCCCTGGGCGCGAAGAAGTTCGGCGAACTCGTCGCGCAGAAGTCGGGCAACAAGATGCAGGTCAAGCTGTTCCCGGGCGGCACGCTCGGCGGCGACGTGCAGACCGTGTCGGCCCTCCAGGGCGGCACCATCGAGATGACCGTGCTCAACGCCGGCATCCTCTCCAACCAGGTCAAGGCCTTCGCGGTCTTCGACTTCCCGTTCCTGTTCGCCAATCCGCAGGAAGCCGATGCGGTGACCGACGGGCCTTTCGGCAAGAAGCTGTTCTCGGAACTCGCGGCCAAGAACCTCATCGGCCTGGGCTACTGGGACCTGGGTTTCCGCAACGTGACCAACAGCAAGCGCCCGATCAACAAGGTGGAAGACCTGGCGGGCCTGAAGATCCGCGTGATCCAGTCGCCGATCTACATCGATCTCTTCAATGCGCTGGGCGCCAATGCCACGCCGATGCCCTTTCCTGAGCTCTATCCGGCGCTCGAGCAGAAGGCGGTCGACGGCCAGGAGAACCCGAACACGGTCATCCGCACGTCGAAGTTCGCCGAAGTGCAGAAGCACCTCGCGCTCACGCAGCACGTCTACAACCCGCAGGCGCTGATCGTCGGCAAGAAGCTCTGGGATTCCCTCAGCGATACCGAGAAGAAAATCATGACCGAGGCGGCCGCAGAAGCCACCAGGTTCGAGCGCGAAACGTCGCGCGGGCAGGCGCAAGCCGCGCTGGAGGACCTGAAGAAGGCCGGCATGCAGGTGACCGAATTCAGCCCCGCCGAAATGCAGCGCCTGCGCGACAAGGTCAAGCCGGTGGTGGACAAGCACAGCGCCCTGGTGGGCGAGGCCGTGGTCAAGGAGCTGTACGCCGAGATCGCCAAGGTCCGCAAATAAGGGCGGGCCGATTTCCATGATTTCCGGCAAGACCACCCTCGTCGCGCACCTGGGCTTTCCCACCGAAAGCTTCAAGGCGCCGATGATCTACAACCCCTGGTTCGAGAAGCAGGGCATCGACGCCGTCGTGGTGCCGATGGGCGTGAAGCCCGAGGACTATCCGGCAACCTTCGCCGCGCTGTTCCGGCTCACCAACATCCGCGGTGCGCTGGTGACCATGCCGCACAAGATCACGACCATGGGCCTGGTCGACGAAGTCACGCCAACGGCAAAGATCGCCGGCGCCTGCAACGCGGTGCTCAAGCGCGCCGACGGCACGCTGGTGGGCGACCAGTTCGATGGCGCCGGCTTCGTGCGCGGCGTGCTGCGCAAGGGCTGCGTGCTCGAGGGCGCGCGCGTGCTGGTCTCCGGCAGCGGCGGCGTGGGCTCGGCAATTGCCGCTTCGCTGGCCGCGGCCGGCGTGGCGGAAATCGCGCTCTTCGATGCCTACGCGGCTTCGGCCGAAGCGCTGGCCGGGCGGCTGCGCACGCACTATCCGGCGCTGGCCGTGTCCACCGGCTCGAACGATCCGGCCGGCTTCGACCTCGTCGTCAATGCCACGCCGCTGGGCATGAAGGAGTGCGATCCGCTGCCCTTCGACGTGGACCGCATCGCGGCCTCGACCTTTGTCGGCGAAGTGGTCATGAAGTCGGAATACACGCCGCTGCTGCGTGCCGCCCGCGACAAGGGCTGCGCCGTGCAGGTGGGCACCGACATGCTGTTCGAGATGATTCCCGCGTACCTCGAGTTCTTCGGCTTTGGCACCGCCACGGCCGATGCGCTGCGGGCCGAGGCGAAGATCAGCTACTGAGCGAGTGCAACGCCTGCCCGCTGCCGTGCGGCGCGAGGGAAGACGCGGTGTAATGCGGTTGCGCTCGCTCGATTTTTTTGACGCAAGAACACATTCACCATGAGCATTTTCGAAGGCTTCCTTTCCACGTCCGAGACGCTTTCCGCCTTCAGCGACCACAACTTCGTCGGCGCGATGCTGCGCTTCGAGGCCGCATTGACCCGCGCGCAGGCCGCGCTCGGGCTGGTGCCGGAGGCGGCCGCGCATTCGATCGTCGGCAGCTGCAAGGTCGAGCTGTTCGACGTGGCCAAGATCGTGCGCGACAGCGGCCGCGCCGGCAGCGTCGCGATTCCGCTGGTCAAGGCCTTGAAGGAGGCCGTGGGCCTGTTCAATCCCGCCGCCGTGCCCTTCGTGCATTTCGGCAGCACCAGCCAGGACGTGATCGACACCGCGATGGCGCTGGTCACGCGCGAAGGCATCGCGCTGATCGAAGCCGATGTCGACCGCGCCATCGAGGCGCTGCTGCAGCACGCCACGCAGCATGCGGCCACGCCGATCCTTGCGCGCACGCTGATGCAGCCTGCGTCGGTCACGAGCTTCGGCCTCAAGTGCGCCGGCTGGGCCGCGCCGCTGGTGCGCAGCCGGGCCCGCCTGCGGGGCGCCGCGCGCCATGCGCTGAGCGTGCAGCTCGGCGGCGCCGTCGGCACGCTCTCGCAGATGAAGGGGCAGGGCGCGGCCGTCGTGCAGCGCGTGGCGGACGAGCTCGGCCTCGGCAATGCCGGCGCCACCTGGCACACGCAGCGCGACGAATGGGTCGCGCTCGGCTGCGAGCTGGGGCTGCTCACGGGCAGCCTCGGCAAGATCGCGCGCGACATCGCGCTCATGGGCCAGTACGAGGTCGGCGAGGTGGCAGAGCCCACCGAGCCGGGCCGCGGCGGCTCCTCCGCAATGCCGCACAAGCGCAACCCGGTGGCGGCGATGGTGGCACTGGCCGCGGCCCAGCGCGCGCCGCAGCGGGTGGCCGCACTGTTGGCCGCGATGCCGCAGGAACACGAGCGTGCGCTCGGCGGCTGGCAGGCCGAACTGGCCGAATGGCCGCAGCTGCTGATGTCGGCGCACGGCAGCGCGCGTGCGTTGGCCAGTGCGCTGCCCGGCCTGCAGATCGACGCGGCGCGCATGCGCGCCAACATCGACACCCTGCGCGCGGAGCTGCCGCGCGAGGCGGCGGACGAATGGTTCGACCCCGCGCTGGCCGGCCCGGCCGGCGAAACCGCGCTGCGGCAAGTCGCGGCACTGCGCGCCCAACTGATTGCGAAAGACACCCCCTGATGACCGACGAAGCAAGCACCCCACCTTCCAACGACTACGAAGCCGGCCTCGTCAACCGCCGCCGCGTGCTCGGCGACGCCTGGGTCGACAAGTCGCTCGCCAACCGCAACGTGTTCAACGCCGAATTCCAGGAGCTCATCACCCGCCATGCCTGGAACGACATCTGGGGCCGGCCCGCGCTCGGCGACAAGACGCGCCGCTACATGGTGCTGTCGATGATGCTGGGCATCCATGCCTATGAAGAATTCGCGATGCACGTGCGCGCCGCGCTCGACGGCCCGCCCGAATCGCGCCTCACGCCCGAGGACATCAAGGAAGTCATCATGATGGCGGCCATCTACTGCGGCGTGCCGGTGGCGAACCACGCCTTCGGCATTGCGACCGGCATCCTGCGCGAGAAGGGCTTGCTGGCCGCGGCCGCGCAGTGACCGGGCCGAGCCTGCGCAAGGACCGGTTCGAGATCGGCTTCGGCCTGCTGCTGCCGCTGCTGCTCGCAGCGCAGCCCGTGGCCACCGACAGCTACCTGCCCGCGCTGCCCGCCATCGCCATGGAGCTGGGCTCGGCCAGCACCAGCCTCACGCTCTTTGTGCTGGCCTTCGGCTTTGCACAGTTGCTGTGCGGCCCGCTGGCCGATCGCTTCGGCCGCCGGCCGGTGCTGCTGGCGGGGCTCGGCTGCTACGCGATCGCGGCGCTGGGCGGCGCCTTCGCCGGCAGCGTGGCGGTGCTCGCGGGCTGGCGCACCCTGCAGGGCTTTTCGATGGCGGCCATCCTGGTGTGCGCACGCGCCGCGGTGCGCGACCTCTATCCCGCGCACGAAGGTCCGCACGTGATGGCGCGCGGGCTCACGGGCCTGGGCGTGGTCGGGCTGCTGGCGCCGCTCCTGGGCGCATGGCTGGTGCAGGGCGCCGGCTGGCGCTGGGTGATGGCGTCGATGGCGCTCTATGCGCTGGTGCTGCTTGCGCTGTGCTGGCGCTCGTTCGCGGAGACGCGGCGGCCGCTGGCCGGGGAGCTTTCGGCGCCGCGCGGCAGCACCCGCGCCGTGTTCGCGAGCCGCAGCTTCCGGGCCTGGGCCTCGGTGGCCGCAACCACCTACGGCGGCCTTTTCTGCTTTCTGCTGCTGTCGCCGATGGTCTACATCGGCTACCTGGGCTGGTCGCCCGCGATGTACGGCTGGATTCCCGCCGGCGGCTCGCTGGTCTACATCTTCAGCACCACGATGTGCCGGCGGCTGCTGCGCCGATACGGGCCGGTGGGCACCGTGCAGTTGGGCGCCACGCTGAGCATCACGGGCGCGGCGATCCAGGCGCTGGGCTGCTGGCTGGCGCCGCACAGCGCGCTGCCGCTGCTCGCGGGCCACGCGGTCTATTGCCTGGGCCACGGCATCCACCAGCCCTGCGGCCAGGCCGGTGCCGTGGGCGACCTGCCGCACCTTGCGGGGCGGGCGGTGTCGTGGTCCGGTTTCGGCATGATGATGGTGGCGTTCGGCGTCGGGCAGGTGGCCGCGCAGTTCGTCGACACCGATTTTTCGAACGGCGCCTGGCCGATGGTCGTTCCGATGCTGCTCGCGGGCTGCGGGTTGCTGGCCATCGCGTTCCTCTGGCTGCCGCGTCTTCAACATCCGATGAAAGAAAAGGAATCAACATGACCCGTTTGAACGTCGTCCGCGAAGGCAGCGGTCCTTTTGTCGTGCTGAGCCATGCGCTGGGCTGCGACCTGCACATGTGGGACGGCGTGGCCGAGCAGCTTGCGCGCGCCCACACCGTGATCCGCTACGACCACCGCAACCACGGCGGCTCGCAGGTGGTACCGGGCGCGCTGCGCGTGGAGACGCTGGCGCAGGACGCGGCCGAACTCATCCAGCGCGAGACCGGCGGGGAGCCGGTGCACTTCGTCGGCCTGTCGATGGGCGGCATGACCGCGCAGGCGCTGGCGGTGCGCCATCCCGAGCTGCTGCGCAGCGTGGTGATCGCGAATTCGTCGGCCCACTACCCCGACCAGTCGCCGTGGCGTGCGCGCGCCGAGACGGTCGCCGCCAAGGGCGTGGCCGCCATTGCGCCGGGCGCGGTGGCGCGCTGGCTCACGCACGGCTATGTCACCACGCAGGAGGGCAAGGCTGCGGCCGAGGCGCTGCACGACGTGCTGGTGCGCACCGATGCACAGGGCTACATCGAAAGCTGCAACTCGGTGGCCGCCATCGATTTCCGCGACAGCAACCGA
>Ga0157373_10001519_pt1 | contig 17693 bp, 19 predicted proteins | sample C65metaG_FD_113460 | JGI IMG/M metagenome (GOLD analysis project Ga0157373, IMG submission 113460) | Corn rhizosphere microbial communities from Kellogg Biological Station, Michigan, USA - C6-5 metaG | ecosystem: Host-associated > Plants > Roots > Rhizosphere > Soil | place: USA: Michigan... | reverse complement strand
GGTCATCCCCGCGAATGCGGGGATCCAGTCGTGACGTGTCGATGGAACGAACGTCCCTCCCCGAATGACGTCAAGGCTGGATTCCCGCATTCGCGGGAATGACGAAGAGGTGTGCGGACAAGCGCCGTATAATCCATCGTTTCGCGTTCCGCACACCGATGCATCGCCGATTCCGGGCGGCGTTCGCCGCGCTCTTCCTCGTCCTGTCGTCACTCGCTCCGATCGCCCGCGCGCAGGTCCAGCCCACCCCGCCGTCGATCGCCGCGACCGCCTGGGAGCTCGTCGACGCGCAGAGCGGCCAGACGCTCGCCGCGCAGAACGCCGACGAGCGCCGCGATCCCGCGTCGCTGACCAAGCTGATGACGGCGTACATCGTGTTCGACGCGCTGCGCAAGAAGACGATCACGCCGTCGCAGATGGTGACCGTCTCGACGCGCGCGTGGAAGGCGCCGGGCTCGCGGATGTTCATCGAGCCGCGCAAGGCGGTGTCGGTCGACGAGCTCCTGCGCGGCATGATCGTGCAATCGGGCAACGACGCGGCGATCGCGCTTGCCGAGCTGGTCGGCGGATCGCACGAGGCGTTCGTCGAGCGGATGAACAAGGAGGCCGCGCGCCTGGGCCTCACCGCGACGCACTTCGCCAACGCCGACGGCCTGCCCGACCCGCAGCACTACTCGACGACCAGCGATCTCGCGAAGCTCGCGCTCGCCGTCATCCGCGACTTCCCTGAGTACTACCCGCTCTTCGCGCAGAAGGAATTCCGCTACAACAACATCACGCAGCCCAACCGCAACCGCCTGTTGTGGACCGACCCGTACGTCGACGGCCTCAAGACCGGCCACACCGAGGAGGCGGGCTTCTGCCTCGTCGCGTCGGCCAAGCGTGGCGAGCGAAGGCTCGTGTCGGTGATGCTCGGCGCGGCGAGCGACGCGGGGCGCGCCGCGGAAAGCCAGAAGCTCCTCAACTGGGGCTTCCAGGCGTTCGACACGATCGAGCTCTACCAGGCGGGCAAGCCGGTGTCGACGCTGCGTGTCTGGAAGGGCGCGGCCAAGGACGTCGGCGCGGGCTTCGTCGCCGATCGCTTCGTGACGCTGCCGAAGGGCCGCGCGCAGGATCTCAAGATCGCGATGCATGCAGTCGAGCCGCTGGTGGCGCCGGTCGCGAGCGGACAGCACGTCGGCACGGTCGACGTCCGCCTCGACGACAAGTCCATCGCGCAATTCCCGCTGATCGCGCTCGCCGACGTGCCGGCCGGCGGTTTCTTCGCACGTGCGTGGGATTCGCTGCGGCTGTGGATCGGCAGCGGCAAGTCGTCGTGAACACGCGCCACATGAAAGGAACGCCATGACCCAGACCGCGTCCCCCATCGTCTACCTCAACGGCGAGTTGATCCCCGCATCCGAGGCGAAGATCTCCGTGCTCGACCGCGGCTTCATCTACGGCGACGGCGTCTACGAGGTGATTCCCGTCTACGGCCGCATGCCGTTCCGGATGCCGCAGCACCTCGCACGGCTGCAGCGCAGCCTCGACGGGATCCGCCTCGCCAACCCGATGAGCGACGCTGCATGGGCGGACGTGATCGACACGCTGATCGCGCGCCAGCCGTTCGCCGACCAGGCGGTGTACTTCCAGGTGACGCGCGGCGTGGCGAAGCGTGACCACGCGTTCCCGGTGGGCGTGCCGCCGACGGTGTTCATGATGAGCAATCCGCTCGTGCTGCCGTCGGCCGAGCAGGTGAAGCGCGGCGTCGCCGTCGTCACCGCCGAGGACAACCGCTGGCAGCGCTGCGACCTCAAGACCACGTCGCTGCTCGGCAACGTGCTGATGCGCCAGCTCGCCGCCGATGCGGGCGCGGCCGAGACGGTGATGTTCCGCGACGGCTTCCTCACCGAGGCGTCGGCGTCGAACGTGCTGGCGGTCGTCAAGGGCACGATCGTGGCGCCGCCGCAGGACAACCACATCCTGCCGGGCATCACCTACGACACGGCGGCCGAGCTCGCACACGCCGCGGGCATGCGCATCGAGATCCGTCCGGTGCGGCGCGAAGAGGCGCTTGGCGCCGACGAGCTGTGGCTGTCGTCGTCGACGAAGGAAGTGCTCGCGATCACGACCGTCGACGGCAGGCCGTTCGCGGGCGGCGTGCCCGGCCCGATGTTCCGCCGGATGTGGGACGTGTTCCAGGCGGCCAAGCCCAAGGCCGCGGCGACCGCCGCGGCCTGACGGCGGCGGCGGCGCCGCTCACAGCGGCCGCGCGGCGGCGAAGCGGTGATTGGCGAACACGAGCCCGTCGCCGTGGCCACGATGGCAGGTCACCACCTCGCCGACGAAGATCTCGTGGTCGCCGGCGCGCATCTGCGCATGGTGCCGGCATTCGAGCCACGCGACGCAGCCCGCGATGCGCGGCGCAGCGGCCCAGCCGAGCTCGTACGCGACGCCGGCGAAGCGGTCGGCATGCGGCCGCGAGAAGCGGCGCGCGAGCTCCACTTGCGATGAAGCAAGGATGTTGACGACGTAGCGCGGCGCGCCCGCGAACGCCGGCAGCGAGCGCGAGCGGTGCGCGATGCTCCACAGCACGAGCGGCGGCGCGAGCGACACCGAGTTGAACGAGTTGGCAGTGAAGCCGACGTAGCGGCCCTCGCCGGCGTGCGCGCAGATGATCGTGACGCCGGTGGCGAATTGCGCGAGCGCGTCGCGCAGCGCGTGCTCGTCGATGGCCTTCGGCGCGTCGCGCGGCGCGGATGCTTGGGCGGTCACGCGAGGTCGGTGGGCGTCGGCACGATGGCGGCGGTTCGGCCGCGGTTGCGGCAGGCACGGGCGATGCGCGATGGTAGGAGCCGCGCCGCGAGCTGTCAAAGTTGCTAAAATGGACGCGCACCGCTGCGCGGCCCGCAGCCGTCCTCTCATCCCGTTCCTTCCGTCGTCCCATGGCCGATACCCTGCGAAAAGTCATCGCGAACCGATACGCGGATCGTGACCTTCCCGTCGCGCTCGTCCTGCCGGGCGGCGACCGGGTGGCGCTGTCGCCGACACCCGAGCTCGAGATCACCGCGCGCACGCTGTCAGGACTGCGCGCGCTGGCGTCGCCGGCGATGGGTCACCTCGCGCGCGCCTACGTGCACAACGACATCGACTTCTCGGGCACCGCGCGCCGCGCGCTGGCGGTCGCCGAGGCGCTGGTCGGCAACATCGCGCACGGCCAGTCGCACGTCGGTGCGCGCTGGCGGGCGTGGAAGCACCAGCGCCGCCCGAATCGCCGCAACATCGCGCATCACTACGACGTCAGCAACGCGTTCTACCGGATGTGGCTCGACGAGCGGATGGTGTATTCGTGCGCGTACTTCCACCGCGCCGACGATTCGCTCGACACCGCGCAGGCGCAGAAGCTCGACCACATCTGCCGCAAGCTGCGGCTCGCCGCCGGCGAGACGCTGCTCGACATCGGCTGCGGCTGGGGCGGCCTCGTGTTCTGGGCCGCCGAGAACTACGGCGTCAAGGCCACCGGCATCACGCTCTCGGAGCGGCAGCGCGACCATGTCGAGGCCGAGATCGCGCGGCGCAAGCTCGGCGACCGCGTCAGCGTGCGCCTGCTCGATTACCTCGACCTCCCCGAGGACGTGCAATACGACAAGATCGCCAGCGTCGGCATGTTCGAGCATGTCGGCGTCGCGCGCTTCCCCAAGTATTTCGGCAAGATCTTCCGCGTGCTGAAGCCCGGCGGATTTGTGCTCAATCACGGCATCACCCACAACGCGCTCGGGCGCGGCGGCCTCGGCAGCGGCATCAGCGAGTTCGTCGAGGACTACGTGTTCCCCGGCGGCGAGCTCACGCACGTGTCGAACGTGATGCAGGCGATGGCGGCCGCGGGACTCGAGGTCGTCGACGCCGAGGCGCTGCGCGAGCACTACGGCAAGACGCTGTGGCACTGGACCGAGCGGCTCGAGGCGAATGCCGACGCTGCGCGCCACGAGGTGGGCGAGGAGCGCTTCCGCGTCTGGCGCATCTACATGGCCGGCTCCGCGCACGCGTTCGATCGCGGCTGGCTGTCGCTGTGGCAGCTGCTCGCCGGCAAGCCGCTCGACGGCGGCGCGCTGCCGCACCCGCTGACGCGCGAATACATCTACGCGGGGTAACCCCCTTCCGCGTTCGGAAGAGGGCCGGGGTGGGGGCGCAAGGCCCCCCTCTCCCGCCTGCGGAAGAGGGGTCGGAGGTAGGTCGGGCGAGGTCGCGCCGCGCGCCTTGACGCTCTTGACCCTCGCGCGCATCGTCCACATATGGGGGCGATGAATACCGCTTCCTTGCAAGAACGGCCGATGTCCGAATCGCTGCTCGAATTCCCGACGCGCTTCCCGATCAAGATCATGGGGCGCCACACCGACGACTTCGCGCAGACGGTCCTCGAGATCGTGCAGCGCCACGCACCCGATTTCGACGCCGCGTCGCTCGAGATGCGCGCCTCGCGCGAGGGCAATTACCTGTCGATGACCGCGACGATCAACGCGACGTCGCGCGAGCAGCTCGACGCGCTCTATCGCGAGCTCTCCGCGCATCCCAAGATCTCGATCGTGCTGTAGCGGCACGCGCGGGCGCCGGCGCACGCGGTCATCCCCGCGAAAGCGGGGATGCAGCCGTGACGGTGATCGAGTGCGAGCGCGACGCGCTCGCGGTCCATGTCATGACTGGATTTCCGCGTGCCCTGGAATGACGAGGCCCGGCGTCGCGATGGGTCAGCGGCGGTAGCCCGGATCGATCCGGTCGAGCCGGCGCAGCAGCGCGGGCCACGCAAGGCGCCGGCCGACGCCTTTCTCCCCCGGTGCGAGCCGCGATGCCGTCGTCGTGCGCGCGGCCTCGTCGATCGTGCGGAGCTTGCCGCCGCCCGATTGCGCGCGCACCTGGATCGTGCACGCCGTGGCGAAGTGGACCATCGCGATGAACGCCTCCGCGATCGAGCCGCCGATCGTCACGAGCCCGTGATGGCGCAGCATCAGGAAGCGGCGGTCGCCGAGGCTCGCGACGAGCCGCGCCGCCTCGCCATCGTCGAGCACGAGGCCGCCGTACTCGTGATACGCGAGCGAGGGCAGCACCACCATCGACGATTGCGAGATCGGCAGGAGGCCCTCGTCGCGGGCCGACACGGCGATGCCGTCGACATGATGAATATGCAGCACGCACGCTGCGTCCTCGCGCGCGCGATGGATCGCGGCGTGGATCGCGAACCCGGCGGGATTGACCTCGGCCGCGCCATCGACGGCACGGCCGTCGGCATCGACCTCGACGAGGTTCGATGCCGTCACCTCGTCGAACAGGAGCCCGTAGCGATTGACGAGGAACCGCCGCGCCAGCCCTGGCAGGCGTGCCGAGATGTGCGTGAAGATGAGATCGTCGAAGCCGTACAGCGCCACGAGGCGGTAGCAGGCGGCGAGGTCGACGCGGCGCGTCCAGGCGGCGGCCTCGGCGGCCGTTGACTCGTTCGTGGCACGCATCGTCGGAACGTCCGGGTCGGATCGCGCATGTTGGACGGGCAGGCAGGCAGATGTCAAAGCGCCGGCAGATGGCGTGCCGGTCATTGACTCCCCGAGGATTTCCACAGCAAAATAACGGGTAACTGATTTCCCGGGAAAACGTTGATGGTAGAGCTTGCCGTAGCGGCGCGCGCCACGGCTGCCGACGAGGCCGGCATCCTGTCGCGCGCCGTCGTGCGCGCGGCACGGCTCCTCGGCCTTTCGCAACGCGATGTCGCGTCGATGCTCGGCGTGTCGGCGGCCACGGCGTCGCGGCTTTACGCGGGACACTATGTGCTGTCCCCGGACCGCGCAAAGGAATGGGAGCTCGCGCGCCTGTTCGTGCGCTTCTATCGCTCGCTCGACGCGCTGTGGGGCCACGAGGCCAGCGCGCACGCGTGGCTGACGAGCCCCAACACGGCGCTCGGTGCAGCGCCGGTCGATCTCATCGGATCCATCGAAGGGCTGGTACGTGTCGTCGCCTACCTGGACGCCGCGCGCGGTCGCCTCTAGCGCGCGCGACGTCCGCCTCGACTTGTGGCGGGCGGTCGAGGCACAGCACGAGTCGTCGACGATGCCGCTCGTCGACTCGCTCGACGAGCAGGCCGTGCTCGAGCGCCTCCTCGACGACGCCAAGCCGCCGGTGCCGGCCGCCGCGCGGCGTCTCCATTACCTCCTGTTCACGCCGTTTCGCTACGCACCGCCGCCGGGCGGCTCGCGCTTTCGCGCCGGCGACGATCCCGGCGTGTTCTACGGCGCCGACGAGGTGCGCACCGCGTGCGCGGAGCTGGGCTACTGGCGCTGGCGCCACCTCTTCGATTCGCCCGCGCTCGACGCGATGCCGCAGAAGGCGCAGACGGTGTTCAAGGTGAAGGTGGCGACGCGCGGCGTCGACCTGCGCGAGCGGCCTTTCGTGCGCGACGCGCGCGACTGGACCAACCCCGTCGATTACGCTGCCTGCCAGCGCTTCGCCAAGGCGGCGCGCGAAGGCGGCGTCGGCGTCATCCGCTACGAATCGGTGCGCGACCCGCAGCACGGCGGCTGCGGCGCGGTGATGTCGCCGGCCGCGTTCGCGCGCGTGTCGCCGCTCGAGCAGCAGACGTGGATGTTGTCGGTCTTCCGCGAGCGCGTGGTGTGGCAGCGCACGCACGTCGTCGCGACGCGGCGGCACGAATTCATCGCCGCCGACTGGGCCGCGTCGTTGCCGCGCCGGCCGGCCGCAAGCCGGCGCGGGCGATGAGCGGGCGGGCGATGAGCGGGGCGGGCGATGAGCGGGCGGGCGATGAGCGGGCTGCCGTTGGCGCGCCACGGCAGCATGGGCGCGCAAGCGTGAGCGCCCAACCGTGAACGCGATTCCGAACGCGCCTGTGGATGACGCGCCCGCCGAAGACGCGCTCGTATTCGCGGGCGCCGAGATCCGCGTGCGCACGCTGGGGCGCGCCGACTACACGGCGACGTGGCACGCGATGCAGGCCTTCACCGACGCGCGCGACGCGGCGACGCCGGACGAGATCTGGCTCGTCGAGCACGCATCCGTCTACACGCTCGGCCTCGCCGGCCGCCGCGAGCACCTGCTGCGCGACAACGGCATCCCCGTCGTCAAGGTCGATCGCGGCGGCCAGGTGACGTATCACGGTCCCGGCCAGCTCGTCGCGTACCTGCTGGTCGACCTCAAGCGCCGGCGCCTCGGCGTGCGCGCGCTGGTCCGGCGCATCGAGCGCGGCGTGATAGACTGGCTTGCGACGTTCGGCATCGCCGCGTTCGGCGAGATCGACGCCCCCGGCGTCTACGTACGCCTCGACGACGGGCGCAAGGCCAAGATCGCCGCGCTCGGACTCAAGATCCGCAACGGCTCGTCGTACCACGGCGTTGCGGTCAACCTCGACATGGACCTCGCCCCTTTCCGCGACATCGATCCCTGCGGCTATCCGGGGCTCGCCGTCACGCAGCTCGCCGACCTGGGCGTGCGCTCGAGCGTCGACGACGCGGGCGTGGCGCTCGCCGGAGCGCTTGCGCACGCGCTCGCGGCCGATCGCGACGAAAGCGCGTCATGACCGATTCGATCGCACCGCCGACCAACGCCGCCGGCGTCAAGCACAAGGGCGACGCCAAGACGGCGAGGATCCCGATCAAGCTCGTCGCCGCCGAGCCGCTGCGCAAGCCCGACTGGATCCGCGTGCGCGCGCCGTCGTCGCCGCGCTTCTACGAGATCAAGAAGATCCTGCGCGAGCACCGGCTGCACACCGTGTGCGAGGAAGCGTCGTGCCCGAACATCGGCGAGTGCTTCGGCAAGGGCACGGCGACGTTCATGATCATGGGCGACGTCTGCACGCGGCGTTGCCCGTTCTGCGACGTCGGCCATGGCCGGCCGCTGCCGCTCGACGTCGACGAGCCCGACAACCTCGCGAAGACGATCGCGGCGCTCAAGCTGCGCTACGTCGTCGTGACGAGCGTCGACCGCGACGACCTGCGCGATGGCGGCGCCGCGCATTTCGTCGCGTGCATCCGCGCGGTGCGCGAGCATTCGCCGGCGACGCAGATCGAGGTGCTGGTGCCCGATTTCCGCGGGCGCCTCGATCGCGCGCTCGACATCCTCGCCGCCGCGCCGCCCGACGTGATGAACCACAACCTCGAGACCGTGCCGCGCCTCTACAAGCAGGCACGTCCCGGCTCCGACTACGCGCATTCGTTGAAGCTGCTCGCCGACTTCAAGGCGAGATTCCCGGAGGTGCCCACCAAATCCGGCCTGATGGTGGGCTTGGGCGAGACCGACGAGGAGATCCTCGCGGTGATGCGCGACATGCGCGCGCACGCGATCGAAATGCTGACGATCGGCCAGTACCTGCAGCCGACGCGCCATCACCTGCCGGTGACGCGCTATGTGCATCCCGACACGTTCGCGATGTTCGAGCGCGAGGCCGTCGCGATGGGCTTTCGCCACGCCGCCGTGGGCGCGCTGGTGCGCTCGTCGTACCACGCCGACCGGCAGGCCGAGGGCGTGCTGGATTCCGTCATCCCCGCGAGCCACCGTCATCCCCGCGAAAGCGGGGATCCAGTCGTGACGTGACGACCTCGACGAGCGTGCATGGCGCCGTCAAGGCTGGATTCCCCGCTTGCGCGGGAATGACGGCAAGATTTCGCCTGCGCGGGAATGACGACCGCTAATCCTCGAGCACGAACGTCACCTTGAGGATCACCTTGTAGCCGGTGATCTTGCCTTCGCTGCACTCGACCTTGTGGTCCTTGACCCACGCGCCCTGCACGTGCTTCAGCGTCTTGTGCGCGCGCGCCACGCCTTGCTCGACGGCGTCGTCGAAGCTCTTGGTGCTGAGGCTCGAAATCTCGGTGATGCGGGCGACGGACATGATGGCTCCTTGTTGTCGTGGAACAGGGACCGTCGAGTCTGCGCCTCGCCCAAGGCAGCGGCAAGTCGGCGTGTGCAGCCGCGCGCCTGTCGCGCTGCGCCGTCAGGACGCCGGCGCGTCGACGCGCGGCACGCCCGCGTCGCGCGGCCACAGGAGCCACACGCGCAGCGGCTGCTTCATGCGCCCCGCCTCGCGCCCCGCCCCGGCGCCGAAGCCCCAGAAGAAATCGGCGCGCACTGCGCCGCGGATCGCGCCGCCCGTGTCCTGTGCGAGCACCAGCCGATCGAGCGGCGTGTCCGACAGCGGCCGCGTCGTCGCGATGTAGACCGGCGCGCCAAGCGGGATCGCACGCGGGTCGACGGCGATCGTGCGTTCGGCGGCGAGCGGCACGCCGAGCGCGCCGATCGGCCCGTCGATCGCCGCTTCGAGCGTGCCCGGCGCCGGCGCCGGCACTTCGCGGAAGAACACGTAGCTCGGGTTCTCGTCGAGGAGCGCCGGCAGCTTGTCGGGGTGGGCCACGCCCCACGCGCGAATCGACTGCATCGACGCGCGGTCGGCGGTCAGCTCGCCGCGGTCGATCAGCACGCGCGCGACGGAGCGGAACGGCTGGCCGTTCTGGTCTGCGTAGCCCACGCGCACGACGCTGCCGTCGTCGAGCTTCACGCGCCCGGAGCCCTGGATCTCCAGGAAGAACGCGTCGACCGGATCGTCGATGTAGACGAGCGCCTTGCCGTCGAGCGGCGCGCGGCGCGCCTCGATGTCGGCGCGCGTCCAGTACGGCACGACCTTGCGGCCGTCGACGCGGCCGCGCACGCGCTTGCCGGCGAGTTCGGGATAGAGCGACGCGAGATCGACAGTGAGGAGGTCGTCGGGCGGCGCGTACAGCGGCGTCGCGAACGTCGCCGATGGTGCGCGCGCACCGTTAACGAGGGGCTCGTAGTAGCCGGTGGCGAGTCCCGTGACGCCGCCGTCGGCGGCCGTCACTTGCCAGACGCTAAAATGCGCCTCGAAGAACGCGCGTGCGCGCGGCGCGTCGACGGCTCCGAGTGCGGTGGCGGCGTCGCAGGTGGCCTGCCACACGCCGGCAACGGCGGGCATCGCGGCGAGGCGCTCGCACCCGACGAGGAGCGCCGGCCACGCGAGATCGGCGCGATCGTCCGCCCATCCCGGCAGCTCGGCGAACGCCGCGGGCCGGTAGATCGCGGGCAGCGCGAGTGCCGCGGGCGGCGTCGGCGTCGGCGCGGGCTTGACGAGCGGCTGCGTTGGCACGCACGCGGCCAGCAGCAGCGGCAACGCGAGCATCGCTCGCAGGAGTGGGCGGATGACGTGGCTGTTCATCGAGGCATTGCTTGCGCTGGCGATCGGGCTCGGCATCGTCTGGTGGACGACGCGCGCGATGCGCAAGCGCGATCGCGACGACGAGCCGCGCTAGTGTAGCGAGGCGGCGCGCGCGCGGGCGTCAATGCAGCGTGCGCGGCACCGACAGCGTGAATTGCGGGATGTCGGCGTCGAACGTGTGGCCGTCGTCCGCGATCATCTGGTATTCACCGCGCATCGTGCCGACCTGCGTCGGAATGCTCGCGCCCGACGTGTACTCGAACGATTCGCCCGGCTTCAGCACCGGCTGCTGGCCGACGACGCCGACGCCGCGCACCTCCTGCACCTGCTGGTTGCCGTCGGTGATGACCCAGTGGCGGCTGACGATCCGCGCGGGGACGCTTCCCGCGTTGGTGACCGTCATCGTGTAGGCGAACACGTACTGGTCGTTGTCGGGATCGGATTGGTCCGGCAGGTACGCGACCTCGGTCGCCACCCGGATGTCGTAAGGCTTGTCCACGAAATCGTCACGACGCGCCCTCGCGCGCGGTCCCGGGCATTATATAGTCGCGGATCATGACCTGCCGCATTGCACCGTCCATCCTGTCGGCCGATTTCGCGCGCCTGGGCGACGAAGTGCGCGCGGTCGTCGCGGCCGGCGCCGATCTTTTGCACTTCGACGTGATGGACAACCATTACGTGCCGAACCTGACCGTCGGCCCGATGGTCTGCGCGGCGATCAAGCCGCATTGCACGGTGCCGATCGACGTGCACCTCATGGTGTCGCCGGTCGACCGCATCGTCGACGACTTCGCGAAGGCGGGCGCCTCGATCATCAGCTTCCATCCCGAGGCGACCGCGCACGTCGACCGCACGATCGGCGTGATCCGTGATGCCGGCTGCAAGCCGGGCCTCGTGCTCAACCCGGCGACGCCGCTGGACTGGCTCGACTGGACGCTCGACAAGGTCGACCTCGTGCTCTTGATGAGCGTCAACCCGGGCTTCGGCGGCCAGTCGTTCATCGCGCACACGCTCGCCAAGCTCGAGAAGGCGCGCGCGCGGATCGACGCGCAGCGCGCGCGCGACGGCCGCGAGGTGATGCTCGAGATCGACGGCGGCGTCAAGGTCGACAACATCGGCGCCATCGCGCGCGCCGGCGCCGACACGTTCGTCGCCGGCAGCGCGATCTTCGGCACCACCGACTACAAGGCGACGATCGCGGCAATGCGCGCGCAGTTGCCGCGATCCTGAATCCTGCTATAGTCTTCCGGCCATGCAGTCCCTCCACGGCACCTTCGACGTCGCAACCACCCGCACGCACGCGGGCTGGTGGCGCTCGGGCGATTGGCGCGGCTTCCCCGCGACCCACTGATCCCGAGCGCCCGGCGTCGCGCGCGAATCCAAGCGACGCCCCCACGCAGCACGAAACCGAAGGTCGTCGCCATGCTTTCCGAATCCGAGTTCGCGGCGCTCGCAGCGTCCGGCCACAATCGCATCCCGCTCGTGCTCGAGTCGTTCGCCGACCTCGACACGCCCCTGTCGCTCTACCTGAAGCTCGCCTGCAGCGGCCGCTCGTCGCGCGATTCGTTCCTGCTCGAATCGGTGGTCGGCGGCGAGCGCTTCGGCCGCTATTCCTTCATCGGCCTGCCGGCGTCGACGCGGATCACCGCGGTCGGGCGCGCGATCGCGGTCACCGGGCCCGCCGGCACCGAGCTCGCCGGCGGCGATCCGCTTGCGTTCGTCGGCAACTACCTCGCGCGCTTCAAGGCAGCGAGCGTGCCGCACCTGCCGCGCTTCTGCGGCGGCCTCGCCGGCTATTTCGGCTACGACTGCGTGCGTCACGTCGAGCCGCGGCTCGCTGGCACGATGCCGCCGCGCAGCGATGCGCTCGCGGGCATCCCCGACCTGCTCCTGCTCCTCACCGAGGAGCTCGCCGTCGTCGACAACCTCGCCGGCAGGATTTCGCTGATCGTCCACGCCGATCCCGGCCTGCCGGATGCGTATGCCCGTGCGGTGGCGCGTCTCGACGAGCTGCGGCGAATGCTGCGCGCGCCGGTCGCGATTCCCTTCGAGACGGGTGCGGCGAAGACAGCGGCGACGAGCGAGTTCGGCGAGGCGGCGTTCAAGCGCGCGGTCGCGACCGCCAAGGACTACATCGCCGCGGGCGATGTCATGCAGGTGGTGATCTCGCAGCGCATGCGCCGCGATTTCGCGTCCCCGCCCTTGTCGCTGTACCGCGCGCTGCGCTCGGTGAACCCGTCGCCGTACATGTTCTATTACGACTTCGGCGACTTCCACGTCGTCGGCGCGTCGCCCGAGATCCTGGTGCGCAAGGAGGGCCGCGACATCACGCTGCGGCCGATCGCCGGCACGCGGCCGCGCGGCGCGACGCGCGAGGCCGACGAGGCGCTCGCCGAGGAGCTCCTCGGCGATCCCAAGGAAATCGCCGAGCACGTGATGCTGATCGACCTGGGACGCAACGATGTCGGCCGCGTCGCGAAGATCGGCTCGGTCGAGGTCACCGAGCGCATGGTGATCGAGCGCTATTCGCACGTGATGCACATCGTGTCGAACGTCGAGGGCGAGCTGCCGCCCGGCATGTCGAGCATCGACGTGCTGCGCGCGGCGTTTCCCGCCGGCACGGTCAGCGGCGCGCCCAAGGTGCGGGCGATGGAGATCATCGACGAGCTCGAGCCGTCGGCGCGCGGCGTCTACGCGGGCGCCGTCGGTTACATCAGCTTCCAGGACGACATGGACACGGCAATCGCGCTGCGCACCGCCGTGGTGAAGGACGGCAAAGTCTTCGTGCAGGCGGGCGGCGGCATCGTCCACGACTCGCAGCCCGATTCCGAATGGACCGAGACGCAGAACAAGGCGCGCGCGCTGATGCGCGCGGCCGACATGGTGCAGGACGGCCTCGATGCGGCGCTCTGACGCTGCGCCGCGGCAACGATCGGCGCGCCGTGCCGGCGCGATAATCGCCGCTTTCGCCGACGGAGACTCGATGATGCCCTCGCTCGCACGCGTTGCACGCGCCGTGATTGCCGCGATCCTGATCGTGCTCGGGCTGGCGGCGGCGAGCGCGGCCGCCGCCGACCTCAGGATCGGCCGGTCCAACGAGCCGTCTTCGCTCGATCCGCAGTTCTCGCGCACCGGCAACAACCTGATGACCGCGCAGGACATGTTCGACCGGCTGATCGAGAACGACGCCAACCTGCAGACGCATCCGGCGCTCGCCGTGTCGTGGAAGACGATCGATCCGCTGACCTGGGAGGTGAAGTTGCGCGAGGGCGTCAGGTTCCACGACGGATCGCCGTTCACCGCCGACGATGTGGTGTTCTCGATGGAGCGCGCCGGCAAGATTCCCAACAGCCCGGCGCCGTTCAGCGGCTCGGTGCGCGGCATCGCCGGCATGACGGTCGTCGACGCGCATACGATCCGCTTCCGCACCAAGCAGCCGACGCCGGAGTTCATCGAGCAGATCGGCCGCGTCTACATCGTGTCGAAGAAGGTCGCGGAGGGGAAGCGCAGCGAGGACTTCACCTCGCCCGCGGTCGCGGTCGGCACGGGGCCGTACAAGCTCAGGGAATTCGTGCCCGCCGATCACCTGACGCTCGTGCGCAACGACGCGTACTGGGGGAAGAAGCCCGCGTTCGACACCGTCACGATCAAGTTCATTACCAACGATGCCGCGCGCGTGGCCGCGCTCAAGTCGGGCGCCGTCGACCTGATCGACAGCGTGCCGCCGGCCGACTTGAAGTTCGTGGAGAAGAGCGCGGGGCTGCATCTCTACTCGACGCCGTCGGCGCGGATCATCTACCTCGCGCTGGATGCGAGCCGGGACCCGACGCCGTTCGTGGTGGGCGCCGACGGCAAGCCGCTGTCGCCCAACCCGCTGCGCAATCCGAAAGTGCGCCTGGCACTCTCGAAGCTCATCAACCGCCCGCTGATCGTGTCGCGCGTGCTCGACGGCGCCGGCGAGCCGGCCGGGCAGCTCGTGCCCGAGGGCGTGCTCGGCTACGCACCCGACCTCAAGGCCGAGGCCTACGATCCTGCGGGCGCCAAGGCGCTGCTCGCCGAGGCCGGCTACAAGGATGGCTTCGGCATCACGCTGCATACGTCGAACGACCGCTTCTTCGGCGACAAGGACATCGCGCAGGCGATCGGCCAGATGTTCGCGCGCGGCGGCCTCAAGGTGCGCGGCGTCGTGGCGCAGCCCTACAACGTCTACGCGAGTGCGGCGACGCGGCGCGACTACAGCGTGTTCATCTTTTCGTTCGGCACGACGACGCCGAGCTCGTCGTTCGCACTCGTCAACGTGCTCGAGACGTACGACAAGGCCGCCGGCACCGGCGCCTTCAACCGGATGCGCTACTCGAACCCGGCGTTCGACGCCGCGCTGACGAAGGCGCTGCAAGCGTTCGACGACCATGAGCGCGGCAGGCTGCTCGCCGACGCGACTCGCATCGCGATGAAGGACACCGCGCTCGTGCCGCTCTACTGGCCGAAGCTCTACTGGGCGACGCGCGGCAAGGTGACATACGTGCCGGGCAAGGACGAGGACACGCGCGCCTCGCTGGCGGGGCTCGCGCCGTGAGCGCGCAGTGCGAAGGGAAGGTCCGGTGAGCGCGCAGGGTCGGCCCAAGCGAGAACAGACCACGCAGCGCGCGGCGCGATGGGAACGGCCAACGAGCGCGCCGATGGAGGCGCGCCGCTTCGTGCCGCTCGGTGGCACGCACGATGTCGTCGTCGCGCGCGACGTGATGGTGACGATGCGCGACGGCGTGCGCCTCGCCACCGACGTCTACCGCCCGTCACGCAATGGTAGCGCCGTCGACGCGCCGCTGCCCGTGCTCGTCGAGCGTACGCCCTACGGCAAGCATCTCGCGTCGCGCTCCGAGATCGACGCCGGCATGAGCGCGCCGCGGCAGCGCAGCGAGGTCGCGCGCGCGTTCGCGAAAGCCGGTTATGTCGTGGTCATCCAGGATTGCCGCGGCCGCCACGCGTCGGAAGGCGAGTTCACCAAATATCTTTCGGAAGCGGCCGACGGCTACGACACGATGGCATGGATCGTCGGCGAGCCGTGGTGCAACGGCCGCATCGGCACGTTCGGCCTTTCGTACGCGGCGCACACGCAGATGGCCGCGGCCTGCCTGTCGCCGCCGGGACTGGCCTGCATGGTGCTCGATTCGGGGGGATTCTCGAGCGCCTACCGCTGCGGCATCCGCCAGGGCGGCGCGTTCGAGCTGAAACAGGCGACGTGGGCGTACCGTCAGGCGAAGGAGAGCCGCACGGCGCAGGCCGATCCGGCGATTGTCGCGGCGCTCGAGGCCGAAAACATCCGCACGTGGTTCACCGCGATGCCGTGGAGCGAGGGCCGCTCGCCGGTGCGCGCGCTGCCCGAGTACGAGCATTACCTCCTCGAGCAATGGCGTCACGGCACGTTCGACGACTACTGGACGCAACTCGGCCTCTACGCGGCGGGCCATTACGACACGCTGCCCGACATCCCGGTGATGCTGATGTCGAGCTGGTACGACGCGTACGTGCACACGACGTTCGACAACTACGCCGGGTTGCGGCGACGCGCGTCACGCCCGGTCGAGGTGATCATGGGCCCGTGGACCCACGGCAACCGCAACGCGACGGCGTTCGGCGACGTCGAGTTCGGCGCGGCAGCGACGTTCGACGGCCACGTCGCGGCGAGCTGGATCGTGCATCGCCTCGCGTGGTTCGATCGCTGGCTCAAGGACGCGCCGGCGCCGGAACTGCCGGCACCTCGCGTGCGCCTTTTCCTGATGGGCGGCGGCAGCGGCGCACGCACGTCGCGCGGCAAGCTCGTCCACGGCGGCCGATGGATCGGCGCCGACGACTGGCCGTTGCCCGGCACCGAATGGCGCTCGCTGTATCTCGAGCCGTCCGGTGCGCTCGTCGACAGGGCGCCCGCTGCGCGCGACGCGAGCCTTTCCTACGACTCCGATCCGCGCGACCCGGTGCCGACGATCGGTGGCGCCTTGACGAGCGGCGAGCCGATCTTCGAAGGCGGCGCCTACGACCAGCGCGAGGACCCGCGTTTCTTCGGTTGCACGCGTCCCGGCTTGCCGCTCGCGGCACGGCGCGACGTGCTGTCGTTCGAGACGGCGCCGCTCGCCCGCGATGTCGCCGTCGTCGGGCCCGTGCGCGTCGAGCTCTTCGTCAGCTCGAGCGCTCTCGACACCGATTTCACCGCCAAGCTCGTCGACGTGCATCCGCCGACGCGCGACGATCCGGCGGGCTTCGCGATGAACATCACCGACGGCATCTTCCGCTGTCGCTACCGCAGCGGCTGGTCGACGCCGTCGCCGATCGTGCCGGGCGAGGTGTTCGCGATCACGATCGAGCCGTTCGCCACCGCGAACCTCTTCAAGGCAGGGCATCGCATCCGCCTCGACATCGCGTCGAGCAACTTCCCGAAGTACGACGTCAACCCCAACACCGGTGGCCCTGAAGGTTTCGGCCGCACGTTCGACGTCGCGCGCAACGCCGTCCATATGGAGGCGGCCCACCCGTCGCGCATCGTCCTGCCGGTCGTGGACTCGGCGGCGCTGACCCCGCTGTAGCCGGACATTCCGAAGAGCGAAACCATGCTGCTGATGATCGACAACTACGACAGCTTCACCTACAACCTCGTCCAGTATTTCGGCGAGCTTGGCGCCGACGTGCGCGTGCATCGCAACGATGCGATCACGCTCGACGAGATCGAGCGGCTCGCGCCGGAGCGCATCGTCGTTTCGCCGGGTCCGTGCACGCCGGCCGAAGCCGGCGTGTCGGTGCCGCTGATCCGGCGCTTCGCCGGGAAGCTGCCGATCCTCGGCGTGTGCCTTGGCCACCAGGCGATCGGTGAAGCATTCGGCGGCACGGTCGTGCGCGCCGGCGAGGTGATGCACGGCAAGCTCTCGGCGATCGCGCACGACGGACGGGGCGTGTTCGCCGGGCTGCCGACGCCGTTCACGGCGACCCGCTACCATTCGCTCGCGATCGAGCGCGCGAGCGTGCCCGTCGACCTCGAGGTCACGGCGCGCACCGCCGACGGCGAGATCATGGGCGTGCGCCACCGGCGCTTCGCCGTCGAGGGCGTGCAATTCCACCCCGAGGCGCTCCTGACCGAGCACGGCAAGGCACTGTGCGCGAACTTCCTCGCGCTGCACTGAAGGACCGGGACCGATGACCATCAACGTGCAGGACGCGCTGCAGCGCACGATCGAGCACCGCGAGATCTTCCACGACGAGATGCTGGCGATCATGCGCGAGATCATGCGCGGCGAGGTGACGCCGGTGATGATCGCCGCGCTGACCGTCGGCATGCGGGTCAAGAAGGAGACGATCGGCGAGATCGCCGCCGCGGCGCAGGTGATGCGCGAGTTCGCGACCAGGGTCGACGCGCCCGATCCGGCGACGCTGCTCGACATCGTCGGCACCGGCGGCGACGCGTCGGCGACGTTCAACATCTCGACGGCGTCGATGTTCGTCGCCG
>Ga0157373_10001518_pt1 | contig 17696 bp, 13 predicted proteins | sample C65metaG_FD_113460 | JGI IMG/M metagenome (GOLD analysis project Ga0157373, IMG submission 113460) | Corn rhizosphere microbial communities from Kellogg Biological Station, Michigan, USA - C6-5 metaG | ecosystem: Host-associated > Plants > Roots > Rhizosphere > Soil | place: USA: Michigan... | reverse complement strand
CGGTAGTCGGATCAAAATAAACCGTTCCCGGCTTTGCTGCATTAAATTCCAATAACGAATTACGGATGATATCAGCGATCGCTGAATTATCATCCGGAAGAATTTTTCTAATCAACATTTTTTAAAAATTATTCTTTTTTATTGCCATTTTTTTTACCATCGTTTTTTAAATCCATACGATTTGGATTTATATTTTCATTTAATTGACAAATCCCCATTTGATACCAAACCTGAAAACCATGCCAGGCGTCGGATACAACGGAGCAGCAAAATTGTTATCCGTAAATCCAAAATCTTCTTTTGCAAAATTGATCGTATTCAAGTTTTCTAATTTTATAAATACAGTCAGGGATTTTATCCTGAAATTAAAAAAGAAATTTACCTCCGGAAGGTTACTGATCAACACACTATCCTGCGGGAAAAATTTGCCCATCACGGGAGAATAATTATAAGGCTTGTAAGGGGTATTATATTTTACATCAAGACCCGTGCTGAGGTTTAAGTTTTTAAAATAATTTCCTTCAAAAGCAAGTCGCTCCCTTGTATAAAATAGCGGAACCCTTACAGGATTTTTTCCGGCAGTTTGTTGAATAATAAAATCACTGTACAAATTCAAATGGCCCACAATTTTTGTTTTTGTAGAAGCCGTAAACTGTGTAATATTTACTAATCCGTTGAACTGATCTGTCTTGTAAAAATTTTTGAAATAAGTATAGTTGGCAATAGAAATATTCCGCGCCATCAGAGTGAATTTTGGATTATTCGCGACGGCAGTAAGCACCGTTATATTTTCTTTTTTTGTGTCTAAATTATTATTAAAATTGAAAGAAGAACTGCCTTCATAAATATAGGAAGGAGAGCGGTTTACGTTTTGAAAACTTACCTGCACATCGCCCAGTTTCTGATTCAACGTTCGCGCCAGGGACGCATAAACATTGAAGTCTCCGGCATTTAATCCTGTCGGATAAAATTCCCCGTTCAGGTTTGCGTCCCACTTTTTATTTCTTGTTTTATTTCTGTATTCTCCATGCAAAACAACATTGTAGAAATTCTTTTTACCGCTTGAAAAATATCCTGAAAAATTCTCCAGCCGCAAGCCTGCTTCAATGTATTGTCCCGGATTTTTTGTTTCAGGAAATTGCCTGATCACAAAATCATTGGAAACAAATTTCCATTGCTCTTTTACTAAAAAATTCAAACCGTATTTTGGATTCAGCGCGGTATCGTAATGTTGCTGAAAGAAGGCTGAGTCTGCTTTTGCAAAACCTTCATTGTCCAAAGTATCCCTGAATTCATACGCTGATGACGTATAAGTGATGGTATGCTGAAAGCGCAGTTTTGGATAAAATAAATATTCCTTCGTTGTGTCGTTGATCATGATGGAATCTTTTTTTCCAAAATCATAACTCTGCCGGAGAAAAGCAGTGAAATTATTGTAAATATTTCCTGTGGTAATCCGTGTTGAAAAAATGTTGCGGTTCTGCAAAGTGTCGCTTCCTAAATTCACAGGAATTGCCAAACGCCTTTTCCTGTTGGGATCCAAAAGAAAAGAATCGTTTTGAATGCCACCGTTTTCTGATGAGGTAAGTTTATTTCCGAGAAGAACCAAATAGGCAGAATATCTTTTTCTCTTTCCCTGGTAGTTGCTAAAAAAACGATAGTTATTATGATTCGTATTTTGAGTTTGAAAAACGCCCGGCGAATTGATCAGGCGATAATTAATTCCGACATTCCAATTCGGTTTTATGTTTTGTGTTTGAAGCACTTTTACCACCTGCTCTTTTCCCGAACCGAGAAAATAGCCAAGCTGGGTGTAAGGTCTTGTTGTTTTATAAAATCGCGTGTTTTCAATCGTGTATTCATAAACATCAAAAGCATGAAAACCAGCGTCCCAACCTGCTTTCAGAATTGGTGTGAACAAAATAGGATAAGCTGCGTTGCCATTATTTCCGAGCGTAATATATCCGGTAGGAACACTGTAAAATTTTCCAAAATCATTGATGGAAGAATCCAAAAGTTCTCTGTTCAATGAATTGAGATAATGGTAAGAAATGGTGATGGAATCTTTAAGATCATTTCGATGTTGAAAGCCTAAAGTATCTGATTGCGAACCTGAGTTTCTTCCTGATCGTCCGATGTTTTCAAGATTTATCGGCCTTCCTCGCCCGGGAATTTGTGAATAAGAAAATTGGATTGAAAAAAGCAATAAAATGAAAACACTAAATTTTTTGATCAGCGTATTATCAATAAATATTTTTTTCAAAATAGACATCCAATTAATTCTTATAACTGCGCGATCAATTGTTTAAAGATCAATGTCAGCTTTGGTTCTGCTTCTTTTGCTGCCTGCAAAACTTCTTCGTGTGTGATCGTATTTTCTTCTTCGCGGATGCCAACATCTGTTATCACGCTCATTGCAAAAACCGGCAAACCCAGATGGACAGCAGCTATTACTTCCTGAACAGTGCTCATACCAACAGCATCACCGCCAAGAATATTCAGCATTTTATATTCTGCTCTTGTCTCAAATGTAGGCCCGGTAACACCTACATAAACTCCTTCTTTTAATTCAATGTTATTTTCGAGAGCGATTTTTTTTGCTTTTTCTACCAGGTAATTTTTGTAAGGCTCGCTCATGTCGGGAAAGCGTTCGCCAAGAGCTTCTTCATTTTTTCCCAACAAAGGATTGATGGCAAGCATGCTGATATGATCGCGGATGATCATCAGATCTCCCACTTTAAACGTTGGATTAATTCCGCCTGCGGCATTACTGATCACCAAAGTTTGGATGCCCAGAAACTTAAAAACACGAATGGGAAAAACCACTTCTTTGGTGGTGTAACCTTCATAATAATGAAAGCGGCCTGACATCGCAACCACTTTTTTTCCGCCCAGGTTTCCGAAAATTAATTTTCCGGAATGCCCTTCCACAGTGCTTATGGGAAAATGAGGAATGTCTTTGTAAGCGATCTCGCATTCAGCATCTATTTCTTCCGCAAAGCTTCCAAGCCCGCTTCCCAACACGATTCCAACCTCCGGTTGCGTGGAATATTTTGACCTGATAAAATCTACCGCTTCATTAATTTCTTTCAGCATAAGGAATGGTTAAAAAATTGTGGTCAAAGATAAGTGAAGATTAATTTAGAATTCTTTGACAGCGATTTTGGTTTTAGTTATTCATTCCTTAAAAATGTAGCGCGAAATTTTGTCAATATCTTTTACAGTGAATCGATTAATAAATGGAATTCTTATTTTGAATTTTACAAAAGGTGAAGCTCGTAATCCCTTTACCACAGTGCTTTTCCGCCATAATAATCCAACACTTTTTCTCTTAAAACAAAATCATATTTTGCAATGATGAGATTATTTTGTGCGCGATTCAGGTTGTTTTTCGCAATTAAATAATCAACGGATGTGATGGCACCGGCATTGAAACGAATTTCTGCAGTGCGAAAAGATTCAGCAAAAGCCGCTACCTGGTTTTGCAACAATTTATATTTATCGGCTGATGAAGTAACGTTGACATAAGCCCGCTCAATTGATTGCTGCAACTGGGTCTTAGTGTTGTTTTCCACGAGCTGTGTGTTTTTATAATCAATCTTTGCAAGCTTGATCTGGTTCCTGATCTTCGAAGAATTGAAAAGTGGAATCCTTAATCCAAGATCTATTGTGTAATAAAGATTGTTGCTCAACTGGTCACCAAAATTGATCTTTCTTGCTTCGTAATTATTTTGTTGTACGATAACAGGGTATTTCTGATTACCGACATCTACATAATTTGACGAAGGATTTTCAGTTGTGTTTACAAAATAATCACGTGTGGCAACGGTTGAATAATTGGTTTGGATATTTCCTCCAAATGATAAAGTAGGGAACAGTTGTCCTTTGACAGAGCTGATATTTTTCTGCGCACTTTCTGTTCTCAGTCTCGCTGCTTTTACCTGTGCAAACTGTTGTAATGCCTGTTGATAAATGGAATCGGGAGTTCCGGGATAATTAATATTAAAATTATCTTCCGGCATTCTTTCTACTTCAAGGTCTTTGTTATAAGGAATGTTTAAAAGCTGTACCAGGTTGAGTTTTGCCGTTGCAAGATTGTTTTGGTTATCAACAATGGCGATTTGATCCGTTGCCAACTGACCTTTTAAATCATAAAAATCTGCAGGCAAAATTGCGCCGGACTGATTTAGAATTGCCAAACGATCTACCTGTTTTTGTGTCACTGCCACCTGTTCTTTTGATTGTGTTAAAACATCTTCAGCGCTCAATACCTGCAGGTAATCCAAAATTATATTGATAGTAAGATTATCCTTTGCCTGTTGCAATTCCATTTTAGATGCTTCGTACCCGAGACGATTTGCCGCAATCTGGTTGTGTAATGATAATCCATTGAACAATAAAACCTGGCTGCTGGCGCCATAGCTTGCATAACCTACTTTTTGATTGATAAAAGCATTGGAGAATGGATCAATGCTTCGTCCGTAGTTGTAGCCATGATCTGCACTGGCATTAAGATCGGGCAACATATTTTCTTTTGATTGCTTCAAGTTGATGCCTGCTTTTTGCATCTGCAAATCTGATTGTGAAACGGCAAGATTATTTTTAATTCCAATTTCAATAGCGTCTTTCAGTGTTAGTTTATTTTGCGCGGTTGCAAAAAATGTATAAGAGATAAATGCCACAATTAAAAAAAATGATTTCATGATCTTAGTTCTTGTTTTTAGTTTTTTGCAGTAGTTGCAATAAATAATAATTCAATAGTTTGATAATTAAACAATTCTTCCATCCAGTAAATTGATGATCCGTGTTCCATATTCAGCATTCTTTTCCGAGTGCGTTACCTGGATGATGGTAACGCCTTCATTATTTAATTCTTTAAAAATATTCATGATTTCTTCGCCTTGTTTCGAATTCAGATTTCCTGTTGGTTCATCTGCTAAAATTAATTTCGGCTTTACAATCAATGCTCTTGCAATGCCGACGAGTTGTTGTTGACCACCGGAAAGCTGTGTAGGAAAAAGATCTTTTTTCCCTACGATTTGAAAACGATCGAGCATGTCGGCCACCATCGCTTTTCGTTCAGAAGTTTTTATGTTCTGATAAATTAATGGCGTTTCAATATTTTCTAAAACGGTTAATTCGTCAATGAGGTGATAAGCTTGAAATACAAAGCCAATGTGGGTTTTAAAAAGATGCGAGCGTTGTTTCTCTTTTAAGGCAAAAACATTTTCGCCCATAAAATAATATTCACCTTCGTTTGGGTCATCGAGCATTCCGATCACATTCAGCAACGTTGATTTGCCCGAGCCCGATGGCCCCATGATGGAAATAAATTCTCCTTCTTTTACATCGAGGTGAATATCTTTTAAAACAAAAGTGCGGTTGACACCATTATTATACCACTTAAAAATTTTTCTTAAAGAAAGCATTGTGTTTGGGTTTTGAGTTACAATTTTCATTTCAGAATTTAGAGCCGTTCGACGCTGACAATATTATCGTTTTTATTTTCAAAATTATTTTTTCGGCTTGTCTTTTTTGCAAACCAATCAATTGTCTGAAATTTTTTAGAAGAAACTTCTTCTGAGAAAAACATTTTTTTTGCGGCGTTGGATATTCCATAATTCGGCGGCACTGAAAATTCTTTTCCTGTCTTTTTTAAAGATGGCAATAGTTTCCTTTACTTCTGTTGTAAGAATTTTTAATTCTTTTCCTGTCAAATTTTCTAACAAGGTGTTTGATTGGAGTTTCATGATTTTTTAATTTTTAATTGTAAAGATTTTGTTTGCTGTGATAAAGATTATACAATCGCATGCCAAAACATAACTTATTGTTTTTCAATTGATTCTAAAAATGCTTTTTGAAGTTAGTGTCCGCTTATGATACAGTGTATATCCGTTTTTGAAACAGGTGTACGACGGGAAAACCAATATTTTCTGTTTTATGAAATAATATTTTTAATTGTACTAATCTTGCAATCACATTTTTGAAAAGTTTATGGAAACAGTAAAGCAACCAATAAGGCTCTTTTGTATTTTTACATTTGCAGAACCTCATTAAATTTTATTTTTGGGAAGAATAAACTAACTATCTGTTTGAATGTGCTTTAAAAACATGCATCTATGAATGTAAAGAATGCGACCATACTAATTATTGATGATGACACGGACGTGCTGACTGCTGTGAAAATGTTATTAAAAACAGAAGTGAAGGAAGTGGTCACAGAGAAAAATCCTGAAAATTTAAGACATCTTTTATCAAAGCATTCTTTTGACCTGATCCTGCTTGACATGAATTTCAATAGTTCTATCAACACAGGAAACGAAGGAATATTTTGGCTGAAAAAAATCCGTGAGCTTGGCTCAAAGGCATCAGTGATCATGATTACAGCTTATGGAGATATTGACCTGGCGGTGCGATCTTTAAAAGAAGGCGCCAAAGATTTTATGGTGAAGCCGTGGCACAATGAAAAATTGTTAGACTGCATTAAAAAAACTTTAAAAGAAAAAGGAAGTTCTGCAGATGAAAGACCAGGTTCTGATGCTTCAGTAATTGGAAAAGAACTGATCGGTAATTCTGAAGTGATGAAAGACATTTTTTTTAAGATCGAAAAAATTGCTCCGACTGATGCGAATATTTTAGTGCTTGGCGAAAATGGAACCGGAAAAGATCTGATCGCAAAAGCGATTCATCAAAATTCTCTGCGTGCTAAAAAGCCTTTTATCAAAGTGGATGTCGGTGCATTGACCGAATCGCTTTTTGAAAGCGAATTATTTGGTCATAAAAAAGGAGCTTTCACCGGTGCGAACGAAGACAGGGAAGGACGCTTTGAAGCTGCCAACGGAGGAACTTTATTTTTAGATGAAATTGGAAATATCACACTGCAACAGCAATCCAAATTGTTGAGTGTTTTGCAAAATCGCCAGGTGATCCGGCTGGGAAGCAACATTCCCATCAATATTGATATCCGGCTGATATGCGCTACCAACGTGCCTCTTACGGAATTGGCGAATGAAAATCGTTTTAGAAAAGATTTAATTTACCGGATCAATACTGTTGAAATAACCGTGCCGGCATTAAGAAAAAGAGGACCAGATATTATTTTGCTCGCACATCATTTTGCCAATATCTACGCCAAAAAATATTTAAAACCCCAATTGGATTTTGATGCCAGGGCGATTGAGAAATTAAAAGAATATCCGTTTCCCGGAAATGTACGTGAACTTCAATATACGATGGAACGGGCCGTGATCATGTCGGAAGGAGAAATTCTTACGCCGTCTGACCTGATTTTTTCTCCCATTGAAACAGTACATAAAAAAGAAGAAGAGCCGAAAGAATTAAATCTAAGTTCTGTTGAAAAAAGTACCATTTTGCGGGTAATAGAAAAACATTCGGGCAATATCAGCAAAGCCGCGAAAGAACTCGGTCTTACGAGAACAGCGCTGTACAGAAGACTAAGTAAATATGACATTTAATTTCATTCCCACATTTTTTATAAACCTGCTATTGTTTCCTCTGTATCAAAAATGAACGACAAGTGTATCATATCCGAACACTTTTGTAAAAATACTTTTTCTAACTACTTCATTTTTAATAGTTTAGATACTGGCACGTCTTTGTGTATTTATTAGAAAATGAAAATTGAATTTTTCGAAAAACGAACTGAAACAAAAAATTTTTCTCAGCGAACTTTAAAAAAAATATATGGACAGAGTAATTGAAAAAAAGAAATGGTCAACGAAAAAACTGTTAAGTATTGGCGGGGTAGTAGCCGTTGTGGCGCTCATCGGAGCAAGTTATTATTTTACATCAGGAAAAAGCAAATTGAATGTTGACACAGATCGTGTTACCATCAGCGAAATACAAAAAGGAAATTTTCAGGAATTCATTCCGGTAAATGGCGTCGTTCTTCCGCTTACTACCATTTATTTGGATGCAATGGAAGGTGGACGCGTGGAAGAAAAATATGTAGATGACGGAGCGATGATGAAAAAAGGGCAGCCGATTTTGAGGTTATCAAATACCGATCTGATGATGAATATGATGAGTGAGCAAAACAACGTATATAATACCATAACACAGATGCAGATCAATCATAATGCGGCTTTGCAAAATACGGTAGGTAAACAAAATGCGATGGCAGAGGCGGAAAGCCAATTTAAAGAAGCAGAACGTATTTATAATCTTGATAAAGGTCTGTATGCTCAAAAAGCTATCGGTTCACAAGAATACCAGAAAGCTGTAAATGATTATAACTATTATCTTCAAAAGAAAAAGCTATCCGAACGGATATTATCGCAAGATTCTGTTTCCAGGGCACAGCAGGAAACCCAGGATAAACAATCTTATGAAGCGTCACAGCAAGCATTAGCTATTATGAAACAAAAAGTAGGTGATCTGATCGTTCGTGCGCCGATTGACGGACAGCTCACTTCACTGGATGCAGAAGTTGGCCAATCAAAAAATAAAGGAGAACGTCTCGGGCAAATTGATGTGATGAGCGGCTACAAGGTTCGTGTGGATATTGATGAGCATTATATTTCAAGAATTTTTATCGGGCTGAAAGGAAATTTCGATTTCGATAATAAAACCTATAATCTTGAAATTAAAAAAGTTTATACCCAGGTTACTAATGGCCGTTTCCAGGTAGATATGGAATTTGTCGGTGATGTTCCCAAAGGAATCCGTCGCGGACAAACACTTCAGATCCGGTTGGCTTTGAGCGATGAAACACAGGCAATACTTTTACCGAAAGGAGGTTTCTATCAACAAACCGGTGGCAACTGGATCTTTAAAGTGAGCCCGAATGGAAAAACTGCCTACAAAGTGGATATCCAGCTTGGTCGTCAGAATCCGGATTATTATGAAGTGTTGAGCGGATTAAAACCCGGCGATAAAGTAGTAACCAGCAGTTATGAAAATTATGGAGACATGCAGGAGCTGGTGTTGAAGAAGGATTAAAGAAGTTGAATATTCGAGGTTGAATGTTCAAGGGTCAAAAACAGAAATTATTAAATCATCTTTTTATGAAACAAAATGTTTTCGTGAGAATGTTTGCCATCATAATTCTTCTGCTGGCATCCATAGCAATTAAAAGTGAAAGCTGCTGCAACCCAAAGCTTAATTGTATTCTTAAAAAGAATGTAGAATCGGAAATATTAAACCCACAAAGCTCGTTTCCTTTATTTCCATCGGATGAAGGATTCCTGATAAAAATTTAAATCAACCATTAAAAACTAAAAAACAAAAAACAAAACAATGATAAAAATTAAAGACCTCGAAAAAATCTATCGCACTGAAGAAGTGGAAACAGTAGCCCTGAACAAACTTTCGTTCAACGTCAAGGAAGGCGAATTTGTTGCAGTAATGGGACCATCAGGATGTGGCAAATCTACCTTGCTAAACATCCTCGGATTATTGGATGATCCAGACAGCGGAAGCTTTATTTTCAATGGCATTGAAGTGGCTCATTTCAATGAAAGAAAAAGAGCAGATCTCCGCAAACGCAATATAGGCTTTGTGTTCCAGAGTTTCAACCTGATAGATGAATTAACTGTTTTTGAAAATGTAGAATTGCCTTTGATCTATCTCGGTGTAAAAAGTGATGAACGCAAGAAGCGTGTTGAAGAGGTTTTGGATAAAGTGCAGATCATGCACAGAAAAAATCACTACCCTCAGCAATTATCCGGTGGTCAGCAACAACGTGTTGCAGTAGCCAGAGCAGTTGTCAACAATCCAAAATTAATCCTTGCCGACGAGCCGACAGGAAATTTGGATTCATCCAACGGTAATGAAGTAATGCAAATGCTAACTGAATTAAATGAGCAGGGAACCACCATTGTAATGGTTACGCACAGTGAACATGATGCAAGATACAGTCATCGCATTATCAGGATGCTCGATGGACAAACTGTTACGGAAAATATTTTGGTGTAATACTTATTTAAAATTCGAGAAACTAACGCACTAAGTACGAACTAGAGAATCATGTTTAAAAATTATCTGAAAACAACTTTTAGAAACCTTTGGAAAAATAAAGGTTATACGTTCCTGAATATTTTCGGGCTTGCGATAGGAATTGCATGTGCTGCGCTAATATTTTTATGGGTTGAAGATGAATTAAACTATAATGATTATTTCAGCAACAAAGAAAACCTGTATAAGATTAAAGACAGTCAAACCTATGATGGTACTACATTTACGTTTGATGCAACACCTGGTCCTCTTGCACCGGGTATCAAATCTGAAATACCGGGAATCAAAAATACTGCGCGCACCACGTGGGGAAATCAATCGTTGTTTTCGTTAGATGATAAAAACATTTATGAACAGGGAATGTATGTTGATTCATCGTTCTTATCGATGTTTGGCTTGAAGTTTATACAGGGAAAGGCTGCTACTGCTTTTCAGCAATTGTATTCAGTTGTGATCAGTAAAAAAATGGCAGAAAAGTTTTTTGGTTCAACCAATGTTGTTGGAAAATCTTTACGGGTAGATAACAAGCAAAATTATGTTGTGTCAGGGGTGATAGAAGATTTACCTGAAAATGTTTCTTTCAAATTTGATTGGGTTGCTCCGTTTAAAATTTATCTTGATCAGAATGATTGGTTACAACAATGGGGAAATAACGGCATTGTTACTTATGTTGAAACCGCTTCAAATGCCAACATTGCTTCTATTAATAAAAAGCTCTACAATTATTTGGATACAAAAGGTCAAGGCTTCAATGCGAAGTTTTCAATTTATCCGATGAGTCGTTGGAGAATGTATGACAGTTGGAAAAATGGAAAAGAAGTTCCGGGGAGAATTAAATTTGTAAATCTTTTTAGTTTGATTGCCTGGATCATTTTGATTATAGCATGCATTAATTTCATGAATCTTTCTACGGCCCGTTCTGAGCAAAGAGCGCGTGAAGTTGGTGTTAGAAAAGTGTTGGGTGCGGGAAAGGGAAAATTAATTGTTCAATTCATTGGCGAATCATTGATCATGGCTTTGATCTCTGCCCTGGTGGCTATCGGAATCGTTTATTTAGCACTGCCTGCATTTAACTCTCTTGTTGAAAAACAACTTTTTGTTGGTATCTCCAATCCGGTACACATTGTTGCCTTATTAGCAATCGCGCTGATTTGTGGATTGATAGCCGGCAGTTATCCGGCATTTTATCTTTCTTCTTTCAATCCGGTAACTGTGCTGAATGGATTAAAGATAAAAAGCAGTGGCAGTGCCGGTTTTATCAGGAAAGGATTGGTGATCGTTCAGTTTTCAATTTCCATTGTTCTTATCATCAGCACCATCATTGTTTACCAGCAAATTCATCATGTAAAAAACCGTGACCTTGGCTACAACAAACAAAACCTGATCTATCTGCAATTGCAGGGAAATATGAAACAACATTTCAATGCAATAAAAAATGATTTACTACAAACCGGAGTTGTGCAAAATGCGGCTCTAAGCAGGAGCATAGTTTTGCAACTGGGCAGTAATACAGGCAATTTCCAATGGCAGGGAAAAGATCCAAACAAACAGGTTTTGATCACTGTTGAAGGAGTAAGTCCTGAATATACTTCTACCATGGGAATGCACATCAAAGAAGGAAGGGATTTTTATGCTGATATAAAATCAGACAGTAACAATGTGATCATTAATGAAACACTGGCAAAGATCATGGGCGGTAAAAATATTCTGGGCAGTGTGCTTTCACAAGGTGATAGCAAATACACAGTGGTTGGAGTCATGAAGGATTTTATTTACAACAACATGTATTCTCCGAGTTCTCCTTTGATTCTTTTTCCCGATACTTCCAGTGTCAATTATCTAACGATCCGATTGAATGCAAAACATAATCTTCCGGAATCAATTGCCAAAGTTGAGAAGGTAATAAAAACAGACAATCCCGGCTTCCCCTTTGAAGCAAAATTTGTGGACGAACAATTTGATCAGTTTTTTAAAGCAGAAACTCTGATTGGAAAATTAGCATCAGTATTTTCAGTGCTTGCCATCTTCATTTCCTGCCTAGGGTTATTTGGTTTAGCCGCTTATACCGCTGAAAGAAGAACGAAAGAAATCGGTATCAGAAAAGTGTTAGGCGCTTCCGCTAAAGGGCTTGCAGGACTGCTTTCTAAAGATTTTCTATACCTGGTAGCTTTCTCGTGTATTCTCGCATTTCCCATTGCCTGGTGGATGATGCATAACTGGCTTGAAAAGTATGAATACAGAATCAACATCAGTTGGACCATATTTCTGATAGCCGGTTTGCTCGCTTTGCTGATCGCGTTAATTACAGTGAGTTTCCAGGCAATTAAAGTGGCGTTATCAAATCCCGTGAAGAGCCTAAGAAGCGAATAACCAGCTCTTCAGCTAATGTGAAAATTACGTAATAGTGTGTTAAGATGAAAATTCATCACTCTGCACTCATGCCTACACGAAAATAATTTTGGAAATAAAAATCGCATTATTTCTGTGTTTACTGAAAATAAAAAATAAAGTGTTCCACTAAATCAGACATCAATCATCTTCTATGTTTAAAAATTATTTCAAAATTGCCTTCCGTAATCTGTGGAAAAACAAAGTTTTTTCATTCATCAACCTTATGGGACTAACGGTTGGAATGACAGCCTGCTTCCTTATTTTTTTGTATGTAAAATTTGAATTGAGTTACGATGCTTTTAATACGAAAGCTGATCGGATTTACAGGCTTGTTACCGATTTGAAAACACCTTCGGACAATCTTCATATCGGAATTACTTCCTGGTCATTCGCTCCAAAAATAAAAAGTGAATTACCGGAAGTGCAATCCTTTACCCGCATTAGCGGTGGTAGTTTTCTGATAACAAAAGGAAATATAAAATTCCAGGAAGATAAAATGCTGTTTGCAGATTCTTCACTCTTTCATGTATTCGATTTCAAACTGCTGAAAGGCAATCCACAAACGGCTTTGAAAGATCCGTACAGCATTGTTCTTTCTGAAACTTACGCAAAAAAATATTTTGGAAATGAAAATCCTGTGGGACAAACATTATTATTTTCAGGAGATCATATTCCGGCAACCGTTACCGGTGTGATGAAAGATATTCCTGACAATTCGCAAATAAAAACTGATTTTTTTGTTTCGATGTCAACGCTTACTCAAAAAATAAATAAAGGCATTGATGATCAATGGGGAAATTTTGGGGCTACTTCTTTTTTGTTATTGAAACCGGGAACTGATGCTACTGCATTAGAAAAGAAATTTCCATCACTTCTTAGAAACTGGATTGGCACTGACATGGATAAAGCGCAGATGCATTATACTTTGTCTCTTGAACCATTGAGAGATGTTTATTTATATTCCGACCGCGATGGTTCTAAATCAGGCAACATCAGAAACGTTTATATTTTTTCAATCATCGCTGTTTTTATCTTGCTCATTGCCTGTTTTAATTTTATCAATCTTACCACTGCACGCGCTTCTGAAAGGGCGAAAGAAGTTGGTATCAGAAAAGTGGTTGGAGCGTCTAAAACCCAGTTGGCGCGCCAGTTTATTGGTGAATCTGTGCTCCTTTGTTTAATGGCTTTTGTTCTCGTTATCGGGCTTTCTGTTTTATTGCTTCCTTCTTTCAATCAGCTGTCCGGCAAAATAATCAGTCATGGAATTTTTTCAAATTTCAGTTATCTGCTTATTCTCTTTTTTGCATCAATAGGTATTGGATTAATTGCTGGTTTTTATCCTGCTTTGGTGTTGTCATCTTTTAAACCTATTGTTGTTTTAAAAGGACGCTTCTCTACAGGAACGAAAGGTATTTTGCTTCGCAAAGGTCTTGTGGTAACACAATTTTGTATTTCTATCGCATTGATCATCGGGACAATTATTGTGTATTCGCAAATGAAATTTATGCGGAGCCAGGATCTTGGTTTCAATAAAGATCAAATGATCATTCTTGATTCAAACGGCGATTCGGCGAGATTTGCTTTTAAACAATCGCTGCTTTCGATTCCGAATGTAAAAAGTGTTTCACTTAGCTCAAGTGCGCCCGGAATGGGCAACAGTGAAGCCTATTCGCAGATAGAAAATAAAAATGGCGACATGCAGGTTGGAACACTTGGCCGGTACGCTGTTGATTTTGATTTCATTCCCCAATACAAAATCAAGATGGTTGCAGGACGTGCATTTTCTAAAGATTTTGCAACGGATACCACGCAGGCTATTATTTTAAATGAAACCGCTGTAAAACAATTTGGCTATAGCTCACCTGATCAAATTATTGGAAAACGTTTTGATCAATGGGGCCGCCAGGGAAAGGTGATTGGCGTAATGAAAGATTTTCATTACCGCTCTTTGCAGGAAAATATCAAGCCTTTGAGCATGGTAATTCAACCAGACGCAGAAGACCTGGTAAATGTAAATGTTGCATCAACCGATTTGCCAAAAACACTTGCTGCTATTGAATCCAGGTGGAAAGAACTGATTCCTTCAAGGCCATTTAGTTATACATTTTTAGATGATAATTTTAATAAACAATACGTTGATGAAGAGCGCTTTGAAAAATTATTTTTCAACTTCGCCATCCTCGCGATTTTTATTTCATGCCTCGGCCTGTTAGGACTTGCTTCATACAGCACGCTTCAACGCACCAAAGAAATCGGCATTCGCAAAGTGCTTGGCGCTTCTGTTTCCGGCATTACATCCTTGTTGTCAAAAGATTTTATAAAATTGGTTTTAATCGCACTTGTCATCGCTTCGCCGATAGCATGGTTTGGAATGCACAAATGGTTGGAAGGCTTTGCCTACCGGATCAATATCGGCTTCTGGGTTTTTATCCTCGCCGGTTTGCTTGCCATTTTAATTGCTTTGTTAACCGTTAGTTTCCAGGCAATCAAAGCTGCTGTTGCAAATCCTGTGAAGAGTTTGCGAAGTGAATAATTAGCTGATGTGAAAATTGGAAAATGCGAAAATGGGAAAATCTAATGCACGTAACAGGAACGCGTCTGCGAAAATTATTTGAATTAAAAATGCGGATTATTTCTGTGGTACTATAAACTACGACTAGGAACTACCAACTAAGAACTAGAAAAAATGTTTAAAAATTATTTTAAAATCGCTTTCAGAAATCTTTGGAAAAATAAAGGTTTTTCTGCTATTAATATTTTTGGATTGGCAATAGGTCTTTCTATTTGCCTGCTGATCTTATTTTATGTAAATAATGAATTGGGCTACGACCGGTATAACACAAAAGCCGATCGCATTTATCGCATTGATGCTGACCTTCAGTTTGGAGGCAATCATTTTGTTTTAGCCCAGGTGCCGGATCCGATGGGTCCCACCTTAAAGCAGGATTATCCGGAGGTTGAGCAGTATGTTCGTTTTCGCGATCATGGCGGAATTATGGTGAAGAAAGGAAATCAAAATGTTGAGGAAGATAAAGTAATTTATGCAGATTCTACTTTGTTTTCTGTTTTCACACTTCCGATGCTTCATGGCGATCCTTCCACAGCTTTGACAGAACCGAATTCGGTTGTATTAACTGAAAGCACTGCAAAGAAATATTTTAACTCAACAGATGTTGTTGGCAAAACTTTGATCATTGGCGATACCGGAAATTATAAGATTACCGGTGTTATAAAAGACATTCCAAAGCAATCTCATTTTCATTATGACTTTTTTATCAGCCTATATGGGCAGTTGTCGCCTTATGAGATCAATCAATGGACCAGCAACAATTTCAACACATACATTGTTTTGAAAAAAGGTGCTGATGCAAGGCATCTTTCAGGGCAGTTGAATGGTTTTGTGATGAGGTATGTTGCGCCTGTTTTTCAATCAATGAATTTAACTCCCGAAAAGTTTGCACAGGAGGGAAATTATTTGCACTATTCCCTGACGCCGCTCACAAAAATTCATTTGTATTCGAATAAAGCCGGCGAGCTTGAGGCAAACGGGAACATTGAATACGTTTATATTTTTTCACTGATCGCCTTTTTTATTTTGCTGATCGCGTGTGTGAATTTTATGAACCTGTCAACAGCGCGTTCTGCAAACAGGGCTAAGGAAGTGGGCGTCAGAAAAGTGCTTGGCTCGTTGCGTCAAAATCTGATCATGCAATTTCTTTCAGAGTCCGTTTTGATTAGTTTTCTGTCGCTTGCACTTGCGCTTATGATTGCCGCATTGTTGCTTCCTTATTTCAACCAGCTTTCCGGAAAAGATATGACACTCGATCTGTTTTTAAAACCGTGGCTGTTGCCTGCAGCGATTGTATTAATGATTGTTGTAGGATTGATTGCCGGAAGCTATCCTGCCTTTTATCTCAGTGCTTTCAAACCGGTGCAGGTGCTGAAAGGCAAGCTGGCCAAAGGTTTCAAGTCGAGCTGGCTCCGCAGCGGATTGGTAGTTTTTCAATTTTGTATTTCAATTATTTTGGTAGTTGGCACTTTGGTGATTTACGTTCAGCTAAATTATATTCGCAATAAAGACATCGGCTTCGACAGAAGCCATGTATTGATCATCAAAAACACAGATGCTCTTGGCCAGCAGGCAAAAGTTTTTGAAGATGAAGTGAAAAAATTTAACGGAGTTGAGAATGCAACCATGACCGGGTATCTTCCAACTTCAGGCTGGAGAAACGACAGTCCTCTTTTCCCTGATGCAACTGCAGACACGAAAGATGCCGTGAGCACACAAATCTGGAGAATTGATGAAAATTATATTCCAACATTAGGAATGAAGATGGCGAAGGGAAGAAATTTTTCTGCAAATTTTCCAACCGATTCATCAGGCGTTATCATTAATGAAGCAGCTGCAAAGCTGTTTGGGTTCAACGATCCATTGAACAGGCCATTGTATTACATGAATAATTTTCCGAAAAAAGAGCTTGCCAAATATCACATTATTGGCGTTGTAAAGAATTTTAATTTCAATACACTTCGCCAGGTTGTAACGCCACTTTGCTTTTTTTATGAGCGACAAAACAGCAGCATCGCCTTTCGTGTTCACTCTGCTAATATGCCGCATCTGATTTCTATGATCCAGGATAAATTTAAAAGTCTTGCTCCTGAGCAGCCTTTTTCTTATTCCTTTATGGATGATGATTTCAATAAAACCTATAGCAACGAAGCGAGAATGGGGAAAATTTCAATGACATTTTCCGGGCTTGCTATTTTAATTGCCTGTCTTGGGTTGTTGGGACTGATCACGTTTGCAGCAGAACAAAGAGCAAAGGAAATTGGTATCAGAAAAGTGTTGGGAGCTAATGGCATCAACATCGTTTCGATGCTTTCAAAAGATTTTTTAAAGCTTGTTTTAATCGCTTCAGTAATTGCTATTCCCATCGCATGGATTGCAATGAACAAGTGGTTGCAGGGCTTTGCCTATAGAATTCAGATCAGTTGGTGGATATTGACGGGAGCGGCGCTGCTGGCGGTTTTCATTGCCTTGGCAACTATATTTTACCAGGCGATAAAAGCCGCGATGGCGAATCCTGTGAAGAGTTTGAGGAGTGAATAATTAATTAGCTAATCGTTATTAGATACTACTTGGTTTTGATCTTTGCAAGTTAACAATTTGCTTTTGCAAGGCAGCAAAATTGAAAAACATGACTGTTTTTTGCTTTTACACGTCAGTAAAATTGAAAAACATGTTTGTTTTTTGCTTTTGCACGTCAGTAAAATTGAAAAACATGTTTGTTTTTTGCTTTTGCACGTCAGTAAAATTGAAAAACATGTTT
>Ga0157373_10001512_pt1 | contig 17716 bp, 18 predicted proteins | sample C65metaG_FD_113460 | JGI IMG/M metagenome (GOLD analysis project Ga0157373, IMG submission 113460) | Corn rhizosphere microbial communities from Kellogg Biological Station, Michigan, USA - C6-5 metaG | ecosystem: Host-associated > Plants > Roots > Rhizosphere > Soil | place: USA: Michigan... | reverse complement strand
CTGCGCTGGGCCAGGCTGCGCACCTCGGTGGCCACCACGGCGAAGCCGCGGCCCTGCTCGCCGGCGCGCGCCGCTTCCACCGCCGCGTTGAGCGCCAGCAGGTTGGTCTGGAAGGCGATCTCCTGGATCAGCCCCACGATGTCGCCGATCTTGCGGCTGGAGGCGTCGATCTCGGTCATCGCCGCGATCGCCTTGCCGGCCACTTCACCGCCGCGCTCGGCCTGTTCGCGCGCACCGCGGGCGAGCTGGTTGGCGTGGCTGGCGTTCTCCGCATTCTGCTTCACGGTGGAAGTCATCTCCTCCATCGACGAAGCGGTTTCCTCCAGGCTGGAGGCCTGTTCCTGCGTGCGCTGGCTGAGGTCGTCGTTGCCGCGGGCGATCTGCTGCGCGGCCGTGCTCACCGCATCCGAGCCAAGCCGCACTTCGCCTACGATCTCGCTGAGGTGCTGGTCCATGTTGCGGAAGGCGAGCAGCAGGCGACCGAACTCGTCCTTGCGGTTCACGCGTATGTCATGGCCCAGTTTGCCCTCACCGATCTGGTCGGCGATCTTCACCGCATGGTGCAAGGCACCGGTGATCGAGCGGATCAGCCGCACCGCCACGAACAGCGCCAGCAGCAGGCCGGCGATCAGTGCCGCCAGCGTGGTGGTCTGCACGAAGCGGTAGCGCTTGACCTGCGACTGGTAGATGTCACGCACTTCGTCGCTCTGCGCGGTGACCAGCTTGTCCAGTGCGTCCTGGCGCATCATCAGCAACGGGCGCAGCTGCATGTCCATCATGTCGGCGGTGCCGGTGTCGCTGGAATTGAGGCCGTCGTAGATCTCCTTCAGCGCATCGCTGTAATCCCCCGTGGTGTCGTTGTAGTCCTTGTATTTCTTGGCGACCTCCGGGCTCAGATGAATGGCGGCCAGTTGCTTGTTGACCGCCGCGATATCCTTCTGGATCTGCTCGGACTCGGCGACCTTCTGTTTCACCTGGTTGGGCTTGTCGATCGCGCCGGCGGCCTCGCCCAGCACGATGAAATTCAGCAGCGACTTGGCGCGCAGCTGGCCCATCAGGCTGGCCGGCACCATCGCCTCCTCGTAACTCGTGCGCATGCCTTCGTTCTGCCAGGACATCACGCCCAGGCCGATCGCCGCACCGGCCACCAGCATCGCGCCGAGCAGAGCGAACACGCCGATCAGGCGCGCCTTGACGGTGAGGGTGGGCACCTTGGCGAAACGTGCCAGCACTTTCTTGATCTTCATGAGCATTCCCCGATTCAGGCGGCAACTTCGACTTCGCGGACATGCGGCAACGCCGCGTCCAGGGTTTCCACGTCTTCCGGACGCATCAGCTTGTCCACGTCCAGCAGCATCACCATGCGTTCGACATGGGTGGCCAGACCTTTCAGGTAGCGGGTGTCCACGACGGCGCCCATGTCGGGCACCGGCTTGATCGCGGACGGGTCGATGTCGACCACGTCGGAAACGGCATCCACCACGATGCCGAACAACCGCTCGGCGACCGCCACGATGATCACCACCGTGCTGTCGCCATAGCTCTCGCGCTCCAGGCCGAAGCGCAGGCGCAGGTCCATGATCGGCACGATCGCGCCGCGCAGGTTGAGCACGCCGAGCAGGTGGTCGGGCGTCTGCGGGATGCGCGTCACGCGCGACCAGCCGCGGATCTCGCGCACCGACAGGATGTCGACGCCGTACTCCTCGCCCGCCAGGTTGAACGTCAGCTGCTGCACCGTCGGTGCCGCGCCATCGGTGTTCTCGTGCATGAGCCTGCTACCTCGTGATGGGCGATTGCGGTCGCCGTGCCGCCATCACCTGTGTCGGCACGGCGACAGGAAACTTGAGCGGAAAGGGGACGCGGCCGCTGCTGCCGCGCCGTGCGGAAGACGGGCGCGGTCCCGCCATCGGGCGGCCGCTGGCAGGCAAGCGCCCGTGGGAGGACCGCGAAACGGAGAATCAGAACTCGGTCCAGGCGCCGGCGGCCGCCGCGCGCCGCGGCGCCGGCTCGGCAGCACGAGCCACCGCCTTGCGCGGCAGCTCCACCACGCGTGCCGATTCCGGCGCCGCGACGGGCGCTTGCGCATCGGACGGTGCGCCGCCGAGCTGGAAGAACCTCATCTGCCGCTGCAGTTCCAGCGCCTGTTCCTGCATCGCCCGCGCGGCGGCGGCGGCTTCCTCGACCAGCGCCGCGTTCTGCTGGGTGACCTCGTCCATCTGCATCACGGCGCGGTTGACCTGGTCGATGCCGGCGGACTGCTCGTGGCTGGCCGCGGCGATCTCGGCAACGATGTCGGTGACTTTCTTGACGCTCTCCACGATGCCGGTCAGCGCCGCGCCGGACTGGTCGACCAGCGCGCTGCCGGCCTGCACCCGCTGCACGCTTTCGTTGATCAGCCCCTTGATCTCCTTCGCCGCCGCCGCGCTGCGCTGGGACAGGCTGCGCACCTCGCTGGCCACCACGGCGAAGCCGCGGCCCTGCTCGCCGGCACGCGCGGCTTCCACCGCGGCGTTGAGCGACAGCAGGTTGGTCTGGAACGCGATCTCGTCGATCAGCCCCACGATGTCGGCGATCTTGCGGCTGGAGGCATTGATCTCGTCCATCGCCGCCACCGCCTGCGCGGCCACCTCGCCGCCGCGCTCGGCCTGCTCGCGCGCGCCGCTGGCAAGCTGGTTGGCGTAGCTGGCGTTCTCGGCGTTCTGTTTCACGGTGGAGGTCATCTCCTCCATCGAGGCGGCGGTTTCCTCCAGGCTGGAGGCCTGCTCCTGCGTGCGCTGGCTGAGGTCGTCGTTGCCCTTGGCGATCTGCTGCGCTGCACTGCTCACCGCCTCCGAACCATGTTGCACTTCGCCCACGATGCCGGTCAGCCGGTCGCGCATGCGGGCCAATTCGGCCAGCAGGCTGCCGGCTGCAAACGTCTTGCCACCGTCGTCCTTGCCCAGGTCGCCGTTGGCGATGCGCGTGGCCATGGCCACCGCGAAACCCGGCTCGCCGCCGATGCTGCGACGGATGCTGCGCATCGACAGCCACACCAGCCCGATCACCAGCAATGCCAGCAATCCCGCCTTGCCCAGGTTCAGTGCGAGGGTCTGGCGGAACTGCGCATCGATGTCGTCGAAATAGGCGCCGGCGCCGAAGTGCATGCCCCACGGCTGATAGCGCTCGGAGTAGGTGACCTTGCCCACGATCTTCTTGCTGCTGGGCTTGAGCCAGTCGTAATAGGTCAGCCCGCCGCCGTCCTTCATGTCGATGGCGTGCATCGCCTGGAAGATCGGCTTGCCGTTCTGGTCGGTCATCTCGCGCACGCTGGTGCCAAGCTTGTCCAGCATCACCGGGTGCGAGGTCAACGTGTACTTGTCGTCGAATGCGAAGACGTAGCCGGCACCCTTGTTCCACTGCATGTCGTGGATCTGGGCGAGCGCGCGCTTCTGCGCCTCCGCCTCGCTGAACTCGCCCTTGCCCGCGCGCTCGTGGAACGCGGCAGCCACCGACACGGCCGACTCGATCTGGCTGCGCAACAGGCTCTGGAGCCCGTCCATCTGACCGGCGCGATTTTGCAGCGCATTCATCACGGTGAGGCCGAACAGCCCCAGCACGACCACCGACACGACCAGCACCAGCCGTGCGTTCAGGCTGAGCCGATCAAAGAAACCGCGTATTGCCGACAACATCTCGAACACCTCGAAGAGAAGGCCCGCCGGCCACCATGACCGCGCGGGGCGGCGCGCAGAGGCGCCGTAACACTCGCCGGCGAACGCATCCGGGTTCGTCGTCGCCATTCTTGAAGGACGCTTGCAGGCGCCGTCGCGGCATGCACGTTCAGGCCGCCGCCTTGCCGCGCTGCCCCAACCGCACCACGCCACACACATCCACGATCAGCGCCACCGAACCATCACTGAGGATGGTGGCGCCCGAAATGCCCTGCACGCGCTGGTAATGCGCCTCCAGCGACTTCACCACCGCCTGTTGCTGGCCGAGCAGGTCGTCCACCAGCAGGCCCACGCGGCGACCCTCTTCCTCCACCACCACCACGATGCCGCGCTCGATCTCGGTGATCGCCGCGTTGCAGCCGAACGCGCGGTGCAGGCGCATGATCGGCAGGTACTCGTTGCGGAAATGGAATACCTCGCCGCCGCCGGCGATCTTGCGCACCATCTCCGGGCGCAGCCGCAGCGACTCGACGATGGAGATCAGCGGCACGATGTAGCGCTCCTCGCCCACCGCGGTGACCAGGCCGTCGATGATGGCCAGCGTGAGCGGCAGGGCGATGGTGAACACGCTGCCCTTGCCGCTCTGGCTGCGCACGCCGACGCTGCCGCCGAGGTCGCGCACGTTGCGGCGCACGACATCCATGCCCACGCCGCGGCCGGACAGGTCGGTGGCCTGCGCGGCGGTGGAGAAGCCCGGCTGGAAGATCAGCTCGGCCACTTCGGCATCGTCCACTTCCTGGCCGGGGCGGATCAGGCCGCGCTGCTCGGCCTTGGCCACGATGGCGGCGCGGTTGAGGCCGGCGCCGTCGTCGCTGATCTGCACCACGATGTTGCCGCCTTCGTGGTAGGCGTCCAGCCGCAAGGTGCCGGTTTCGTTCTTGCCGGCGGCGCGGCGCTGCTCCGGCGATTCCAGGCCGTGGTCGATCGCATTGCGCACCAGATGCACCAGCGGATCGCCGATCTTTTCCAGCACCGTCTTGTCCAGCTCGGTGTGCTCGCCGTGCAGTTCCAGCTTCACCTGCTTGCCGAGCTTGCGCTCCAGGTCGCGCACCAGCCGCGGGAAGCGGTTGAACACCGAACCGATCGGCAGCATGCGGATGCGCATCACGCTCTCCTGCAGCTCGCGCGTGTTGCGCTCCAGCTGCAGCAGGCCCTCGCGCAGGCGTTCGAGCTGCGAGAGGTGGAAATGTTCGCCGATGTCGCTGAGCATCGACTGGGTGATCACCAGCTCGCCCATCATGTTGATCAGCGCATCGACCTTGTCGATGCCGACGCGGATCGAGCTGCCCTCGCTGCTCGCGGCCGCCGTTTCGCGGACCGGGCGCGGCGCGCTGGCGGGCGCGGGGCTGGCGGCGGGGGCGGCGACCGGTGGCGCGACGAGGGTCGGCGCGACCCCAACGGGCGCGGCGGGAGCAACGGGCGCGGCGGCGATCGGCTCGATCGTCAGCTCGCAGTCGCCCTCGACCCAGTCGAACACCGCGGCCACGTCGGCGCGCGCCACGGCACCATGCAGGCGCAATTCCCAGCCCAGCCAGCACTGGCCCGGATCGAGTTCGGCCAGTTGCGTCGGCGCCGCGTCGACCACGAAGGCGCGGCACACGTCGAGCTGCCCCAGTTGCTGCAGTTCGCGGAACAGGCGCAGCTGATCGTTGCCGGTCTGCAACAGGTGCGGCAAGGCCACGAAGCGGATCGCCCAGCTGTCCACGCTCGCTGCCGCGGGGGTCGCCGCCGCCGGCGCGGGGGCCGCTTCGCCGCTGACCAGGCGCACCAGTTCGCCGCGCAGCGCCTCGCTGTCGGCGTCGGCCGCGGGCAGGCCGTGGCTGGTGTGGTCGAGCATCGCGCGCAGGCAATCCACCGAGCGCAGCAGCAGGTCGATCAGTTCGCCGTCCACGCCGCGACGTTCGCTGCGCACTTCCTCCAGCAACGATTCGGCCACGTGGGTAAACGCAGCCACCTCGGCAAAGCCGAAGGTGGCCGCGCCGCCCTTGATCGAGTGCGCGGCACGGAAGATGGTGTGCACCAGCTCATGGTCGGTCGAGCCCGAATCCAGCGCGAGCAACGCCGCTTCCATGGCGTCCAGCCCTTCCAGGCTTTCCTCGAAGAAGGTCTTGTGGAACTGGGTCAGGTCGACGGCGCCCATCGGTATTCCTTCAGCCGAGCACGCGCTTGACGGTGGCCAGCAGCTGTTCCGGGTCGAACGGCTTGACCAGCCAGCCGGTGGCGCCGGCGGCCTTGCCTTCCATTTTTTTCTCGGTGTGCGACTCGGTGGTCAGCATCAGGATCGGCACGCCCTTGTACGCATCCAGCGCGCGCAGCTGGCGCACCATCGCGATGCCATCCATCACCGGCATGTTGACGTCCGCCAGCACCAGCTCGAACGCGTTGCCGCGGGCGGCGTCCAGCGCCAGCTGGCCGTTCTCCGCTTCGGTCACCTCGTGGCCGGCGCCACGCAGGGTGAAGGCCACCATGCCCCGCATCGAGGCCGAATCGTCTACCGCGAGAATCTTTGCCATGCTGCCACCTCGTGTCAGGCCGACGTTGCCGTCGGCAGGTTCAATGACTGTTCCAGCCCGAGCAGGGCCGCGGCCTCGTGCAGGACCTCGTTGGTGCCGCGCCAGGCCAGCGCGCCGCCGTTGTGTTCCAGCTCGCGCCGGAACAGCACCAGCAACTGCAACGCCGCGGTGTCGACGCGCTCGAGCGCCTGCGCGTCGATCACGATGTCGCCGTGTTGCAGCACCTGCTGCAGTTGTTCCTTCAGCGCCATCTGCACGGCCAGCCGGCAGTCCGCCGGCAGGCAGACCACCGCGGCCCCGTCGGCCGCCGCCGATGGCTGCTTGTTCTTAGCTGCCCGCTTGCCGCCCATTTCGATGACTCCGTTCGCGCCGTTGTGCGCCGACGCCTGCTCTATCGGCCGCCGGGCGGTTCGCTTTAGGGAGTCTCGAATAACTGCCCTTTTGCCGTCATTCCCGCGAAAGCGGGAATGACGGCAGTCGGGGTTCTCCCGGGTTTCCCTGCCGGCGCCGGCAGGTGTCGCGCGCCCAAACGGCGCGCTCAAGTATTCCCGCAAGCGGCCGATGACCTTCGCGACCGCCGCCTTTCCCATCCGCGCCAGGCGCAGGAACTTACGCTTGAACATCCCACCGATCAGCCTCGCCGCGCTTACCTGGGCTGGTGCCGCCTCCGGCACCACCGCCCAGAGCTGGCGCATCGGCACGGTGCTGGCGGCGCGCCCGCTGGGCGTGAACCCGCAAGGCCTGCTGGTGCTGCAGATCGGCGCGCTCACGGTGGAGGCGGACGTGTCGCACAGCCAACTGCCGGCACAGTTCCAGGTGCGTGTGCTGAGCCTGGGCGCGCAGCCGCAACTGGAGGTGCTCAGCCAGGCGGCCGACCCCACTTTCCAGCGCATGCTGCGCGAACGCCTGCCGCAGCAGAACGGCTACACGCCGCTGCTTTCAACGCTCTCCGCGCTGGCCCAGCGGCCGGCGCTGCGTCAATTGCCGGCCGACGTGCGCACCGCGCTGGCGGTGCTGGAGCAGGCGCTGCGCACGCCGGCGGAAATCACCCGCGGCGACGGCCTGCGCGAGGCGATCCGGCGCAGCGGCCTGTTCTTCGAATCACGACTGCTGCAACCGCGCCCCGGCCAGCCGATGCCGCCCGCCGACGACTGGAAAGGCGCCTTGCTGCGCCTGGCCAGCCTGCTCGACCGGCGTGCGCCGGCACCGCCGCCATCGGATCGCGGCGACGCCGCGCCACCCTTGCTGCAGCGCGCACTGCAGTCGCAGCCGCGCCTGCCGCTGCCGTTGCCGGCGCTGACCGGCGATGACGACGTGGCCCAGTTGCTGCGCCGCCTGCACGGCGACGTGAAGGCCGCGCTGGCACGCATCGAAGTGGCGCAGCTCGATGCCAGCGCCCATCCCGCCTCGGCCTGGATCATCGAGGTGCCGCTGCTGGGCAAGGACGGCCACGACGTGCTGCAGATCAAGCTGGAGTTCGGCACCGACGGCGCCGAGGGCAGCAAGGGCTGGACACTGGGTTTCGCGCTGGACCTGCCCCCGCTGGGCCCGGTGCAGGGCGAGCTGCAATTGAACGAGCCGCGGCTGTCGGTGCGGCTGTGGGCCGAGCGCATCGAGACTGCGCAGAAACTGGAGCGCCAGTTCACCCCGCTGCGCCAGCGCCTGGCTGCCTGCGGCGTGCTGCTCGACCAGCTGAGCTGCCAGGTCGGCATACCCAACCCGCCGGGCAGCGGCGCCCTGCTGCTGAAGGCCACCGCATGAACGATCAGCCGCCACCGAAGCGGGTCAGCCTGCGCCTGGCCGGTGCCAGCGAGGAAACCGCGCCGATGTCGCCGCAGTCGCTGGAACTGCTGCTGGCCCGCGCCCGCGAGATGGGCGTGCCGCTGCACCACGACGCGCAGATCGCCGCCCTGCTCGCCACGCTGCGCCTGCGCGACGACATCCCCGTGCAGCTCTACGCCGCCGCCGCCTCGGTGCTGGCGACGATCTACGACGCGGCGGAAGAGTAGCCGCGTCGCCGGTCGCATGGCGGGCGGTGCCCGCCCTACGCGCGATGCTCTTCTTTGCGTGACGAAAGGTATCGCGCACGACCGAAGGAAGTCCCTTGTGGACAGGGTGCGCTCCTACAGAAACGAGGCGGATCGTAGGGCGGGCAATGCCCGCCATCGTCATATCGCGGAACGGTCGGTCGGCGGGCGGTGCCCGCCCTGCGATGTGTTCGGGCGGTGTCAGGAACCGGCCGGATGCATCTGCATTACCAGCCGGGCCTCGTCGCGCGACAAGCCGCAGCGGCTCACCAGCTGGTCGAGGTCGGCGCCTTCGCGGGCCAGTTGCTGGGCCAGCTCATAGGACTGGCGCGTGGGCGGCGGTTGCTGCTCGGCGTGGCGGATCTGCCGCTCGACGCGGCCGAGCGCGGCGACCAGCATCGAGGTCGGCACGTCGGTGACGCCGTGGGCGGTGTCATGCACGACCTGTTCGACGCGTTGCTGCAGCTGCAGCGAGTGTTGCCACAGCCGGTACAGCACGGCGCACTGGACCAGCGCCAGCACCAGCAGCACCCCCATCCCGATCTCAAGCCACATGGCCCGCTTCTCCCCCCAGTCGACACAACCGACATACATCAAGCAGGGCCACGAATCCACCCTGCCATGACAGTACACCGGTGACCGGATCGTCGCGGCGGCTGGCGCGGCCCGGCGGCGGGGGTTCGATCTCGATGCCGTCGCTGTGCAGCAGCTCGCCGACCGCGCCCACGCGCAGGCCGACCAGGTGTTCGGCGTGGGCCAGCATCACGATGCGCACACTGGCCGGATCGAGCGGCGCGCTCGCCACGCCCATGCGGCGCTGGCCATCGAGCACCGGCACGATGCGTCCGCGCAGGTGGCGCACGCCGAGCACGTCGGCGGCGGCGCCGGGCACGGGGGTGATGTCGCCGTCGCGGATCACCTCGTTCACCGCCGCCAGCGGCGCGGCATAGAGCTGCGTGCCGATGCGGAACGACAGCCAGTGCCCGGCGGCAGCGGCGGGTGCGCAGGCGGGCGCGTTCATGGGCAGGGTCCGGCAAGGTTGAACAGAGGCATGGCGCTCACCGATCCGGGCTCAGGTTGCGCGCGACCGGATGCGGCGCATCGGCCGGCACGGCGGGTGCGACCGCGGCAGGCAGCGGGTCGGCGGGATGGACGGCGATCACCGCCGGCACGACCGGCAGCAGGCCTGCCCCGCTGGCCGCAGCGGGTGCAGGCGCGGGTGCGGCAGCATTCGCGACAGGCGCCGCGGCCGGGCCGGCCAGCTCGCTCCATCGCTGCGCATCGAGCTGCTGGCGCGGCTCGCCCGTGCGCTCGTTCATCACCACCACCAGCACGCGACGGTTCTGGTTGCGGCCTTCGGCGGTGTCGTTGGTGGCCAGCGGACGCACCTCGCCCCAGCCGATGATGCCCAGCCGGTCGGGTGCCACGCCCGTCATCGCGAACAAGCGCGCCACGCTGGCCGCGCGCGCGGCGGAGAGCTCCCAGTTGGACGGATATTGCGCGGTGCTGATCGGCACGTTGTCGGTGAAGCCTTCCACGCGCAACGCGTTGGGGAAGCGGGCCAGGATGCCGGCCAGGTTCTCCAGCACGGCGTTGGCCGAGGTGGAAAGCTGTGCCACGCCGCTGGGGAACAGGATGTCGGTGCGGATCTCGATCTCCAGCCAGTTCGGCGTGTGGCGCACCACCACCAGCTTGCGGTCGATCAGCGGCTGCAGCGCCTTGCGTACCTGGTTCTCGATGTCGTGCATGCTTTGCGCGCCGCCGCGTCCCGGCGCCGGCGGGCGCAGCAGCGGCAACGGCAGCGTCACCGGGTTGCTGCGGTTGACGGAATGGCGGATCGGCACGGCCGCGGCCGGCTGGCGCTGGCCTTCCGACGCGGGCGGCGGCGCGATCACCTGGCTGTTGCCGTTGAAGGCCTGCAGCAGCGATTCGGACATCACGCGGAACTTGCCCTCGTTGACCACCGACACCGCGTACATCACCACGAAGAAGGCCAGCAGCAGGGTCATCAGATCGGCATAGGGGATCGCCCACGCCTCGTGGTTCTGGTGCTCTTCGTGGCGATGCCGCCTCACGCGACGTAACCCTGCAGGCGCGCTTCGATCTGGCGCGGGTTGTCGCCCTGGGCGATCGAGACCAGGCCTTCGACCAGGATCTCGCGCATCTGCGACTGCTTGCCCACCAGGCTCTTCAGCCTTGCGGCCATCGGCAGCATGAACAGGTTGGCCAGCGCCACGCCGTAGATCGTCGCCACGAAGGCCGCGGCGATGCCGTGGCCGAGCTTGCTCGGATCGGCCAGGTTCTGCATCACCGCCATCAGGCCCATCACCGCGCCGATGATGCCCAGCGTGGGCGAGTAGATGCCGGCGTTCTCGTAGACCTTGGCGCCGGCCAGGTCGATCGCCTCGCGCGTGTCCATGTCCACTTCCAGCACGCTGCGGATGGTGTCCGGCTCGCCGCCGTCGACCAGCAGTTGCAGGCCCTTGCTGACGAACGGGTCGCTCTCGGACTCGATCTGCGGCTCCAGCCCGAGCAGGCCCTGGCGGCGCGAGATTTCGCTCCAGCCCACGATGCGGCTGATCAGGTCGCGCGGCTCGTGCCGCGGCGGACGGTAGATCAGTTTCATCATCTTCAGCGCGTGTTTCATCACCGCGCCCTGGTTCTGCACCAGCAGCGCGGCCAGCGTGCCGAAGAACACGATCACGAACGCGGCCGGGTTCCACAGCGCTTCCACGGTGGAGCCCTTGAGCACGGTGCCCATCACGATCACCACGAAGCCCAGGATGGTGCCGATGATGCTGATTCTGTCCATGCGGTCAGACTTCCTTCTGCAGCGAGGCGGAACAGCTGTCGGCCGCGGCGACCAGGCCCGCCAGGTCCATCACCAGCGCCAGCCGTCCGTCGCCGGTGACGGTGGCGCCGGCGATGCCCGAGGCGTCGGCGAACAGCGGGCCGAGCGGCTTGACGATGACGTCCTCGCGCCCGCGCACCTCGTGCACCAGGCAGCCGAGGCGCTGGTGGCCGATGTGCAGCACCACCACGTGGCGGCCGGCACCGGCATCGGTGCCCACCCAGCGCGCGAGATCGGTCAGCGGCAGCGCGCGGCCGCGGTGCTCGGCGACCAGGCGGCCATCCAGCTCGCGATCCTGGCCGTCGGCCAGTTCGAACACTTCCTGCACGTTGCCCAGCGGCAGCGCCAGCAGGCGGTCGGCCACGCGCACCATCAGCACGCGCAGCACGGCGAGGGTCAGCGGCACGGTCAGTTCCAGCTCGCTGCCGTGGCCCAGCCGCGACTGCACGCGCAAGGTGCCGCCCAGCTCGGCCACGCGGGTCTTGACCACGTCCATGCCGACGCCGCGGCCGGAGATGTCCGACACCGCCGCCGCGGTGCTGAAGCCGGGGCGGAAGATCAGTTCATAGCACTCGGCGTCGCTCAGGCGGGCGGCCTGGGCATTGTCCAGCAGGCCCTTCTCGACCGCCTTGCGGCGCAGGATGTCCGGGTCCATGCCGTGGCCGTCGTCGCTGACCGCGATCACGATGCGCTCGCCGCGCTGACTGGCGGAAAGCACGATGCGGCCCTTGCGCGGCTTGCCGTTGCGCTCGCGTTCGTCCGGCATTTCCACGCCGTGGTCCAGTGCGTTGCGCAGCAGGTGGATCAGCGGATCGGCCAGCGCTTCGACCAGGCTGCGGTCGAGGTCGGTGCCCTCGCCTTCCAGCACCAGTTCGACCTCCTTGCCGAGCTGGCGCGCGAGGTCGCGCACGATCCGCGGGAAGCGCTGGAACAGGCGTCCGACCGGCTGCATGCGCATGCCCATCGCCGCGCCCTGCAGCGCGTCGGTGACGCGATCGAGTTCGCCGGCGGTGGTGGCCAGCGATTCGTCGCCGAGGCGCGCGGCCAGGCTGAGCAGGCGGTTGCGCAGCAGCACCAGTTCGCCGGCGTGGTTGACCAGCAGGTCGAGTCGCGCGGTGTCCACCCGCACCGAATGATCCGCCGCCGCGGCCGGACGCGCCGGGGCGGCGTTCGCCGACGGCGCGGTCGTTGCGGGCGACGGTGCAGGTGAAGGTGAAGGTGCGGCAGGCTGGCCCGGCTTGCCGTGCAGGCTGTCGAGCAGGGCCTCGAACTCGTCGTCGTCGATGCCGGCCGGCGGCGCGGCGGGAAGCGGGGCCGGCGCGACGGTGCCGGGGGCGGCGGTGCCGTACAAGGTGTCCAGCAGCGCCTCGAATTCGTTGTCGTCGATGGCGCCGGCTTCGGCAGGCGCCGCGGCCGGCGGCGGCGCGGCCACCGGTGCCGGCGCCGCGGCGTGCGGCGTGAGCGCCTGCAGCAGGGCCGGCGGCGGCATCGCCATCGCGCCGCCGTCGCTCACCGCGGCCATCATGTCGTTGAGCAGGTCCAGCGCCTGCAGCAGGCCGTCCATGTGGGCGGCGTCCAGCGCGACCTTGCCGTTGCGCGCCTCGTTGAGCAGATCCTCGGCGTGGTGGCACAGCACCACCATCGGCTCCAGCGCGAGGAAACCGGCGCCGCCCTTGACGGTGTGGAACGCGCGAAACACGGCGTTGAGCAGCTCGCTGTCGCGCGGCGACGTCTCCAGCGCCACCAGTTGCTCGCCGAGCCGCTGCAGCAACTCCCCGGCCTCGACCAGGAAATCCTGGCGCAGCTCGAGGTCGAATGCCGTGTCCATCGAGGCCATGTCCTCAGAATCCGAATTCGCTGAGCAGGCGGTCGGCCTCCTCCTGGCTGGAGACCTTGGCCGCGCTGGCCGGCAGGTCGCTGCCTGCCAGCGCGCCGGTCAGGCGCACCAGTTCCAGCAGGGTCGACTCGACCGAGCCGATGAAGTTGTCGACCTTCTTGATGCGTTGCCCGGTGAGGTCCTGCCACGACTGCGCCACCACCAGTTCGGCCAGCCCTTCGCGGCAGCCCTCGGCGAACATCACCGATTCGCGCGCGAGCACCGCGGAGGGCTCGTTGTCCTGCGACCACTTGAGCATTTCGGCGGCGTTGATGGTCAGCGCCTCGGCCTGCGGGCGCATGCGCTCGGCGAAGTCGATGGTGCGGTGCGCGGCGTTGGCGCTCATCTCCAGCGCGTCCTGCAGGTACTGGCGCGCGTCGGCGACGTTGCCGGGGAAACCGTCCTGCGCCAGGTCGGTGCCCAGCCGGCGCACGGCGTCGTGCAGGTCGCGCGCGAGCTGGCCCAGCGCGCGGAACATGTGCTGCTCGCGCTGGCGCACGATGGCGTCCAGCGCCTGCTCGAACTCGGCGCCGTTCGGGCTGTTCAGCAGTTCGCGCAGTTCGGTCGGCAGGTCCTTGTCCATCGCCAGGGCGGGAGCGGCGGCGTTCATGCGGCCACCCCGCCGGCGGCGATGCGCTCGAAGATCTTGGTGAGTTTTTCCTTCAGCGTGACCGCGGTGAACGGCTTGACGATGTAGCCGTTCACGCCGGCCTGGGCGGCGGCGATGATCTGGTCGCGGTTGTTCTCGGCGGTGACCATCAGCACCGGCAGGCCCTTCAGCGACGCTTCCGCGCGGATCGCCTTGAGCAGGTCGATGCCGGTCATGTTGGGCATGTTCCAGTCGGTGACCACCAGGTCGAACGGCTGGCTGCGCAGCATCGCGATCGCGTTCTCGCCGTCGTCGGCCTCCTGGATCAGCGGGTTGCTGAAACCCAGCTCCACCAGCAGGTTCCTGACGATGCGCCGCATGGTGGAGAAGTCGTCCACCACCAGGATTTTCATGTTCTTGTCCAACGCTTCTCTCCACATGGGCCGTCAGGCGGCCCCTTGGTTTTGGTCCGTCCGGCCGCGGTCAGCCGCGCCAGCCGGAAAGTCGTGCGCGCAACCGGAGCACCGCCTGCCCGTGGATCTGGCAGACGCGGGACTCGCTCACGCCGAGCACCGCGCCGATCTCCTTCAGGTTCAACTCCTGTTCGTAGTACAGCGACATCACCAGCTGCTCGCGTTCGGGCAGGCCGCTGATCGCCTCGGCCAGGTCCTCGCGCATGCCCTCGCGCTCGATGTTCTCCGACGGCCCGAGGCTGCCCTCGTCGGCCACGTCCATCACGCCGCCCTCGTCGCCGTCGTCCGACCCGGTGAGGCTGAGCAGCCGCACGCAGGCGGCATCGGCCAGCACCTGGTGGTATTCCTCGGCGCTGATGCCCAGCCGCCGCATCACCTCCTTCTCGTCCGCCTCCGCACCCGTCTCGACCTCGATCTGGCGGATCACCTCCGCCACCTCGCGGGTCTTGCGATGGACCGAGCGCGGCGCCCAGTCGGTGCGTCGCAGCTCGTCCAGCATCGCGCCACGGATGCGGATGCCCGCATACGTTTCGAAGCTCGCCCCGCGGTTCTGGGCGAAATTGCGCGACGCTTCCAGCAAACCGATCATTCCCGACTGGATCAGGTCGCCCACGTCCACGCTGGCCGGCAACCGCCCCATCAGGTGATAGGCGATCCGCCGCACCAACGGTGCATGCCGGCGTACCAGTTCGTCGGCACTTTCGCGGGAAACCTGCAGATACTCCGAAGCCACACTCATCTCGGCACCCCATCAGCCGTTGCGTTCCGGCCGCCAAAGAAGGCAATCCGGTCGAACACTGCGCGGTCCGTCTCCGCCCACTTATCGACCAGTTCCGCCAATTTCTTGAATGCCAGCGCCGAATGGCTCGACGGCCACACGTCGACGACGGCACATTGCCTGCGGATGGCCTGGCGCAGACGCTCGTCGTGCGGCACCCATCCACTGAAATCGATCACCACGTCCAGGAAGCGGTCGCTGACCCGCGCCAGCTTCTGGTGCAGCGCGCGCGCATCGCCCTCGTTGCGCACCATGTTGGCCACCATGCGGATGCGCCGCACGCCGAAATCGCGGCTGAGCACCTTGGTCAGGCCGTAGGCGTCGGTCAGCGAGGCGGGCTCGTCGCACACCACCAGGATCACGTCCGAGGCGGCGGCGGCAAACATGGTCACGTTGTCGGACAGGCCGGCAGCGGTGTCCACCAGCAGGAATTCGGGCGGGCGCGCCAGTTCGTCGAACGCGCGGATGATCGCCGCGTGCTCGCCGTTGTCGAGCTGCGCCAGCCGGCGCGCACCGGAGCCGGCCGGCACCACCTGCAGGCCGCGCGCGGCGGGCAGCAGCAGTTCCTCCAGCGTGCACTCGCCGTCGAGCAGGTGGCCGATGTGGCGCGAGGGGGTGAGCCCGAGCATCACGTCGACGTTGGCCAGGCCCATGTCGGCGTCCAGCAGCATCACCTCGCGGCCGGCGATGGACAGTGCCATCGCCAGGTTCACCGCGACCGTGCTCTTGCCCACGCCACCCTTGCCGCCGGCCACCGCGATGGTGCGGCACGGCGGGCGTGCGGGCGCGCCGTTGCCGAACAGGGTGCTGGCCTGGTGACCCGGCGGCAGCGCGGCCGGCGGGGTCGCCGGGCCGGCGGCCATGCCCAGTGTCTGTTGCAGCCCGAAGGCCTGGTCCATTGCAGGTACTCCGCTCATGCGCTGGCTACCGCCAGTCCGAACCGGTCGGCCATCAGGCTGTCGTCGGGAATGCCGGTCTTCAGCGATTGCGCCGCGCGGCACACCAGCACGCGCGCGTCGGCCACGCTGATGTCTTCCGGCACGCGCTGGCCGTCGGTGGTGTAGTCCAGTGCCAGCCGGCGCCGGATCAGCACCGACAGCGCGCCGCCCAGGTTGGGCGCTTCGTCGAGCTTGGTCAGGATGCAGGCCTGCGGCTGCAGCGGCAGGTAGGCGCGCACGGCGTCGTCCAGCGACTGTGCATGCGTGTTCGCCGCCAGCACCAGGGTGGCGCGCAGTTCATTGGCCTGGGCCAGGGTGTCCAGCTGCTGGTTGAGCCGGGGATCGTGGCTGGCCACGCCGGCGGTGTCGATCAGCACGGTGTGGCGATCGCGCAGGAGTTCCAGCACCTTGCGCAGGCTGTCGCCGTCGTAGGCCGGGTAGACGCGCACGCCGAGCAGGCGGCCGTAGTGTTCCAGTTGCGCGGCCGCGCCGATGCGGTAGTGGTCGGTGCTGACCAGGGCGACCTGGTCGGCGCCGTGGCGCATCACCGCGCGGGCGGCGAGCTTGGCGATGGTGGTGGTCTTGCCCACGCCGGTGGGACCGACCAGGGCGGTGACCATCGGCGCATCGTCGGCCAGCGCGCGGCCGCTCACCGCCAGGCGGCGGCTGAGCATGCCCAGCGGCAGGTAGCGCGCCTGCTCGGCATTGATCTGCTCGGGCAGGTCGTCGACCAGCAAACGCGCCACGTCGGGCTCGATGCCGATGCGGGTCATCTCGCGCAGCACCCGCGCGCGCAGCGGCTGGCGCCGCTCCAGGTCGTTCCAGGCGAGGCTGACAACTGCACTTCCAGCATCTCGCGCATGCTGCCCAGCTCGTTGCGCAGGCGCGCCGTGTCCTGCGCGGCACGTTCCATCAGCGGCGCGGCCGCGGCACGCGCGGCGACCGGCGCGGCAGGCGTCGGCTCGACGCGCGGACGACGCGGCGGCGGGGGTGCCACCGCGGCACGAGGCGCGGGCGCCTCCGCGACCGGCGGCTGGCTGTTCGCCGCCGGCAACGGTGGTGGCGGTTCGGCCGGCGCACGCGCGGCACCCTGGCGCGAAGCCTCGCGCATCAGCGCTTCGTCGTAATCCAGCGCCGCGATGATCTCGATGCCCTCGGCAATCCGCCGCGTCGACAGGATCACCGCCTCGTCGCCCTGCTCCTCGCGCACCTCGCGCATCGCCTGGCGCATGTCGGGGGCTACGTAACGTTTGATTTTCATGGGTGCTCGCTTCGCTCGCGGGAATAGGGAATGGGGAATAGGGAATCGGCAGAAGCAGCCGCGTCGCGCTCGACAGCACGCGGCCTTCGCGATTTCCCATTCCCGATTTCAGTTTCGTGTGCGCGCATTTCCTATTCCCTATTCCCTATTCCCTATTCCCGGCGTTGGGGCGCTAGCGCCCCAGCGCTTGTACCAATCGCACCCGACGGTTGTCGGGCACCTCGTTGTAGGCCAGTACGTGCAGGTTCTGTGCCACATGGCGGGTGAAGCGCGCGAGCCATGGCCGCAGCGGTGGCGCAACCAGCAATACCGCGGGTTCGCCGCTCATTTCCTGGCGCCGCGCGGCGTCGGCCACGCTCTGCTGCAGGCGGTCGGCCAGGCCCGGTTCCACCGCCGCGCCGGCCACGCCGCCGCCTGAGAGGGAGTTCATCAGGATCTGCTCCAGCTCCGGCGCCAGCGTGATGACCGGCACTTCGGTGCCCAGTCCGGTGATCTCCTGCACGATCTGCCGGCCCAGCGCCACGCGCACGGCGGCAGTGAGCATGCCGGGATCCTGACTCTGCCCCGCGTGCTCCGCCAAGGTTTCGACGATGGTGCGCATGTTGCGGATCGGCACGCGCTCGGCCAGCAGGTTCTGCAACACCTTGACCACCACGCCCAGCGCCATGCGCTTGGGCACGAGATCCTCGACCAGTTTCGG
>Ga0157373_10001510_pt1 | contig 17720 bp, 14 predicted proteins | sample C65metaG_FD_113460 | JGI IMG/M metagenome (GOLD analysis project Ga0157373, IMG submission 113460) | Corn rhizosphere microbial communities from Kellogg Biological Station, Michigan, USA - C6-5 metaG | ecosystem: Host-associated > Plants > Roots > Rhizosphere > Soil | place: USA: Michigan... | reverse complement strand
GACCTTTTCGCACCTCTTCGAGGCGCTTATTCAACAGCTCATTCTCTGCGCGAAGATCTCAGCTTTGCCAGTGCTTCATCTACGGCCTTAGAGGCTCGTAGGGTGAGGCTGTAGGCGAGGGAACGGCCATGCGGTAGAGCAGCAAGCTTACGAGTATCACAGAGCACCAGACTGCGTGACCCATAACGAATGACTGGCCAAGGTTGGATTTCTCGATCCCGGTTAATAGCTGTCCTTTTAATTGAAGGTTCTGGAGCAGAGTTCCGCCCGGCACAAGGAATGCTGCGCTTACTGCCAAACCCAGAGCTGCAACGCGATCTGACCTGGCCTTGGCGAATAACCAGGAAACCGGAATGATGAGGAGCGAGGCGTCATAGAAGCGATGGTACACGCAAAGCAAAGTCAGAACCGCCAGCGCGCTCAAGCATGCGAACTCGTCCCTTGGTTTGATCTTGAGGGCGAGCACGAGCCAGACAACTAAGAGGGACCCGCAGATCACTCCGACGAGAAGGTTAGTGGCGTATCTTTCATGAACAAAGGGATATAGCGCTACTTGTAAATTCACCAGTCCAAAGCGCAAGGGATTCTTCTCCGTAAAATCCCCCAAAGTCCCATTTTCCAGCAGAGCTCGAGTGTCGGCCGTATAATTCGAAATCCACGCCGCGTGATGAAGGTTCAACCAAAGAATCGGAACAATCCCCATTATCGCCAGTGATGCAAGAGCGACGGTCGATATGCGCCAGGATCGTTTGACCAGGTAGTACAGCAGAAAACACAAACCGAGCGGCGGTTTTACTCCGACACAGATTGCGATCAGGACTCCGCACACGAAGGGCTTCCGAATTTTCTCAGCCCACAAAGCAAGAATCCCGGCTTCAACCGCAAGCACTGCCAAGTTACAGGTACCGATGCCGGTGTGAAGCGGAGCAAAAACCAGGGCGAAGACGACAAAGCCCGTCCTCTGCACCCGCGACATATTTGTCATGGCTGCAAGAGCGAGAACGGCCGCGCCGAAAAGAAGCAACGTAGCGGCCAGAATTAGTAATTGAAAGACGTTCCAGGGCATCCATGTCAAAGAAGCGAGCAGAAAAAGCGATGTGATCGGATACGCGGTGGGGATTCCATGCCTGACAAGGATCGAGCCGTCAATGAATTGCCGCGAGTCTGGCCGGAAGCGAAGCCCCTGGTCTGGCCAGTAGGAGAACAGAGATTGGCAGCTGTATGGGTCTTGGCCATGAAGGAAGGCCGACGATTGAATGTAGGGAGAAAGGAGATCGTTCAATCCATGGTTCATAACCGCGCGGTAAGGGCCGCGAATCACAAAGACAACGCAGGCGCAGACGACAGCTAATCCCAGCAGGTGCCGCTTCCATCTGTTCGACAACACGGGGGACTCATCGCAAGTCAGCGGTATCATTCTCGTCTGCTCGAATATAGTACGAAAGATGGCCCGACGATCCAGACAGAGCCAACAGAATTAACCCGACTCGTCGCTTGGCGGTTGTTCAGTTTCCGTTTGTGACTTTCGTTTCTGAATCCCTGGCTTCCACATCCAGAGAAGCTTTACAATTAAGTTAACCCGTCCTACAAAGGGACCAAGCCGAAAACGACGGCCGAGAGCCGACGACTGATTTATGTTTGGCCGCGACGAAAAACCCTCGCAGATCCGCCTGACCGCAGTGCAGTACATCATCCTTGGAATTTTTCTGCTGCTGGCTTATGGACTGTGGAAGCTGCAGGTTTCGCAAAGCGAATATTACTCAGCGGCTGCCGAGCAGAACCGTATCCGCAACGTTCCCATTCTTGCGCCGCGGGGAAAAATCGTCGATCGCAATGGCCGCCCTATCGTTGAGAATTATCGCTCGATGACGGCGCTCTTGTTGCGCGATTCAGCGCGCGATCTTAACGCGGACGCCGATCTGATCGCTTCCGGCCTGCACATGGATGTCAAGGAAGTGAAAGAGAGAATCCGACGATTCGGGTACACGCCGCAGTACCAGCCGATTTATTTAAAAGAGGACATCACGCCGGATGAAGAGGCGTTCATCGAGGCCCATAAGACCGAGCTGCCGGAGCTCGATACCATCATGGCCTACCGCAGGTTGTATCCGCTCAAAGGCTTTATGGCCCACCTGATCGGGTATGTGGGCGAGGTCAGCGAGGGCATGCTGAACCAGCCGCGATTCGAGCTATACAACCCCGGTGATATCGTCGGGCAGTCGGGGGTTGAGCTCGAATACAACCAATTGCTGATGGGCAAAAACGGTTCGCGGCAGGAACTGGTTAACAGTCACGGCCAAGTAGTCGGCAAACCGCTGGATGAAAAACCTGCTGAACCCGGTAAGTCTCTGAAACTATCGATCGACGTGGACCTGCAGATCGCGGCGGAAGAAGCCATCGGGGACAAGAATGGCGCGCTTGTTGCGATGGATCCGCACACTGGCGAAATTCTTGCCATGGTGAGCCGCCCCACTTTCGATCCTAACGACTTTGCAGTGCGGATCACGCGCGGGGACTGGAACAAGCTGATCACTGATCCCGATAAGCCATTGCTCAACAAAGCCATTCAGGCGCAGCTGGCGCCGGGTTCCACTTTCAAGATTTTGATGGCGGTCGCGGGGTGGCAAGAAGGGATTGCGCAGACGCTCAATGTCCATTGCAATGGCGGCGCGGATTTCTATGGCCGCCGTTTTGGTTGCTGGGTGAAAAGCGGACATGGCGAAGTTGATCTGACCAAAGCCATCTATCAGTCCTGCGATGTTTTCTTTTATACGCTGGCGAATAAGCTCGGAATCGATCGCATTTCAAAATACGCAACCATGTTCGGCCTGGGTCAGAAGACGGGCATTGATCTTCCGCAGGAAGTCACAGGGGTGATGCCTTCGGAACAATGGAAGCTGCGCAACTTCCGGCAGAAGTGGTTCGCCGGCGAAACCATCTCAGTCGGTATCGGACAGGGTGCGGTGGCGGTGACACCGGTGCAATTACTGCGAGCAATCTCGGCGATATCGACGGATGGACGGATGGTGGTGCCGCACGTTGCCGACCCCACAGGCCTTCCCGCGAATTATCTGGAAGTTAATCATTACACCGACGTAAAGAGCGTTCCGGTTAACACCGATGGCTGGAATTTGATCACAGACGCGATGAGCCGGGTGCTGCTGCCGGAAGGAACGGCGCCTTCAGCGCACATTGCTGGAGTGGACATTGCCGGCAAAACCGGTTCGGCGCAAGTGGTGTCCCTGGCTACGCGAGCCAAACACCAGAACAATGCCGACCTGGCGCAGAATGGCTGGTTTGTAGGATTCACACCCCGGCGCAATCCGGACATCATTGTCTGCGCACTTTTTCAGGGCGGGGAACACGGTAAGTTGGCGGCGCGCCTGGCAACACAGGTCATCAAGGCATACGTTGACAAGCAGCGTCGGCAACCCACCAATGTCGCAACGAATGACGGTAAAGCCGAAATTGGAGCTCTTTGGACGGCGCCTGAGACCGACGGAGGTGGCGAGAAGTTGCAAGGCGGGCGCTTCGAGGTGAATTTGCCAAAGAGTCAGGCACCGCTGGCGCTAGCTGCGCCGGGGCTGGGAGGGGTTCACTGACCTCTGCTAGCTGAGAGCCGAAAGTTATATGTCCCGCTATATTTCATACCGCGACTTCGATTGGCTGCTGGTGATCTTCGTTTTGATCATTTGTGGCCTGGGCGTGCTGGAAATTCATAGCGCCACCATGCACACCAAGTTCGCGGGCGCGCACATCCGGCAGATTTACTGGATCATCGCGGGCCTGATCGGAATGTTCGTGGTGAGCCTGTTGAATTATCAGAGGCTGCTCGAGCAGGTGCATTGGATGTACATTGCGGCCGTCGCATCGCTGATGTCGGTCCTGATTTTCGGGCAAAAGTACCTCGGCGCGCGACGCTGGGTGAAATTACCTGGAGGAAATCACTTCCAGCCATCGGAGTGGGTCAAACTGATCCTGATCTTGGCTGTGGCTAAGTACTTTGCTGATCTGCAGCAGCGGGACCTTTCCTGGTCAGATTTCGTGAAAGCCGGGGCCATCGTCGGCGTTCCTATGCTGATGGTACTGGCGCAGCCTGACCTGGGTACGGCACTCACGTATCTTCCTATTGCGATCATGGGATTGTTTTTGGGAGGAATCCACTGGAAGCAGGCGGCAGTTGTTCTGCTGCTTGCAGGAATGGCCATGCCGCTGGCGTGGCATCATCTGAAGCCATACCAGAAAGATCGCCTGGTCAGCTTCATGGAGCCGGACGCTGATGCTCGCGGCTCCGGCTATCAGGTTAAACAATCACTCATTGCCGTCGGTTCGGGTGGCATCTTCGGAAGCAGCGACAACTCACAAACCAAGCTGTCGTTTCTTCCAGTCCCCCAAACTGACTTTATCTTCGCCGCATTTGCTGAGGGCCACGGTTTTGTGGGTGCACTGGGAGTGTTGCTGTTATACTTTGTTGTGCTGATGCGTTTGACGCAGAACGCGCAAACGGCGCCCGACCGCGCTGGCACGTTTCTGGTTATGGGTGTGGTAGCGGTACTTACCTTTCATATCCTGGTCAACGTCGGCATGGTGCTCGGTTTTATGCCGGTCACCGGAATACCCTTACCCTTAATGAGTTACGGGGGATCATCAGTCCTGTTCATGTTTTTAGCACTCGGGATGGTGATGAACGTCCGTATGCGCCGCTTCGTGAACTGAAGCAGGGTAAGACGAAGCAAGCCGCACCTGGGGTGCGGCCAGAAATATCGAAGATTACGATCGCCCTCGCGAAAAGAGGGCACTCACCGGCGGGAGTGGTCAGCCGGACAGAATTGAAGTAAAGGCTTCCGGGCAGGTAACGGCCCCCTCAAGAGCACCCGCGCTGAGAAAGGCGGGCACAGAGAGAGCGGTCACAACCCCGGCCTAATGCGATCCGTGGAAAAGACATTTGAAGTTTTTCTACCGCCAGCTCCGCCCAGGACGCGAGTTCTGAGCGTGGAACCTTCCTTGCCTTTGGTTCGGGCGAATCGAACGGTTATCGCGTCTTCCAATCCTGTCCGTCTCCGTCCTTCTCGTTTCCGGTGAAGCCCTGGCCTGTGAGGCCCAGGGTCCGGAGTTTGAATGACAAAAGAATTGTTTGTTTCTTCCACGCCGCACGAATCCAAAGTGGGCCTGGTGGAAGATGATCAGTTAGCAGAGGTTTACCTCGAGCGGGAAAACGAATACACGCTGGCAGGTTCCATCTACAAAGGCCGCGTTACGCGGGTCCTTCCCGGAATGCAATCCGCATTTGTGGACATAGGCCTAGAACGCGACGCCTTCCTTTACGTATCCGATTTCATGGAACTAGAGAACCAGGATGACGATCTGGATGATGTGCCGGCGACAGCAGTAGTTACTGAAAGCCGGGCAACCGAGTCATCGTCGGTTGAAACGCCAGGGCAAGAGGCCGGAGGTGAGAACGGTGCCGTTGCTCCCTCAGAACTGCCGGGTGAAATTCGGGCTAAGACGAACGCAGATCAGCAAGAGGACCGTGGCGGGTATCGCGGACGCCGTCGTCGGGGTCCCCGGCGTGGACCCGATGGGACGGTGCCCAAATACTCCCGTCCGACGGAGATAGCGCCCCGTCCCGAGCGGGATCGTCCTCGCGAGCACTCTCGGGAGGAATATGGACCCCCTGCAGGGTACCAGCCCATCATTTTGCCGGGCGAATCAATTTCCAAATATCGAGGTAAAGCCCAGCCGCTAAGTGCGCCTGAGCCGGTGGTTGCTGTGGGGGAGCCAGACGCAGCCATCTCGCATGCCTTCGCGGAAGACGAGCCGATTTTTGCGCAACCGGGTCATAAGAGTGAAGTCACGCAAGACTTGCCGCTCGCGATTGAAGAACCGACTCCGCAGGCTGAGTTGCAAAGAGAGCGCGATGCAGAGCCTTCATTTACGTCCAATACTTCCAACGATTGGGACCGGGAACAGAAGCGGTTGCACCAGATGAATGTGGCGGAGGTGTTCGGCGGAGACGAGGCGGCCGAAGAAGACGACAGCGACGCGGAGAACACTTTTACGGCAGTATCTGAACACTTTGAGAACGCTCCTCCCCAAGCCGCTGCGGGCACCGTGGAACATGAAGAGATCGACGAAGAGGAGGCCGACTTAGCTTCATACGTCGAAGAACTGGAAGAAGACGCTGCATTCGACGAAATGGAAGAAGAAACTACGGCCGCTGGAGACTTCGGCTCATCGCAGCAGATCGCTGCATCGGCTGATTCCGGCAGCGGCGTTGTCGCCTTCTCCCCGGATCCAGTTTCAGGGGAAACGGCCGATGTTGTCGAATCCGAAGAAGTGGATGAAGCAGCTGAAGAAGAAGCTGAACTCGAAGAAGCCCAGGCCGAAGCCGAGGCGCTGGTTGCGTCAGAAGGAATCGAAGGCGGAACGATCGATGCACGTGCTGAGGTGCGTGGTCCGGTAGCGACGGCGGCTTACACCCAGCGTGCTCCGCGCCCGGCATTTGACCGGGACCGCGACCGTCGCGGCGGCAGGCGCTTTCCGCGGGGCAGACGCTTCCGCCGTCAGCCGGCGCAGAATCTGCCTCAGATTACCGATTTGCTGAAAGAGGGACAGGAGATTCTTGTCCAGATCGCGAAAGAACCGATCGGAAAGAAAGGCGCGCGCATCACCAGCCACATCGCGTTGCCGGGACGATTCCTAGTTTACATGCCGACCGTCAATCACACTGGCGTGTCCCGAAAAATCGCCTCAGAAGAAGAGCGGCAGCGTTTGAAGCGGATCATCATGAGCGAGCGCGAAAATGGCCACGGCGGGTTCATTGTCCGCACTGCAGCCCAGGGGGCGGACGAGCAGGAGCTTCGCGCCGACATTCGCTTTCTGAAAGGCTTGTGGAACGAGATTCGCACACGGGCCGAGAACAGCAAGCCACCCGCACTGATCTATCACGATTTAAACGTGGTCGAACGCATTCTGCGTGACCAGGTGACGTCGGATTTTTCGGCAATCTGGGTAGATACCGAGCAGGAATACGAGCGCATTCTGCGCTTTGCCAACCGCTTTCAGCCAGCGCTGGTCAGGCGAGTCAAGCTCTATACCAAAGAAACTCCACTGTTCGAGCAATTCGGACTCAAGGACGAACTCGACAAGGCGCTCAAGTCGAAAGTCTGGCTCAAGAGCGGCGGATACATCGTGATCAACCAGACTGAAGCCCTGGTCGCAATTGACGTAAACACGGGCAAGTACGTTGGCAAAACGTCGCGCCTGGAAGACACCATCGTCAAGACGAACGTGGATGCGATCAAGGAAATCGTGCGTCAGATTCGGCTGCGCGATTTGGGCGGCATCATCATCATCGACTTCATTGATATGGACGAGCGACGCAATCGGCAGAAAGTAATGCAGGCGCTCGAAGAGGCGCTTCGTCATGACCGCGCGCCATCAAAGGTCCTGCAGTTCAATGACTTCGGCTTGGTGGCGATCACGCGCAAGCGGGTCAAGCAGTCGCTCGAACGCACCATTGGCTCGCCCTGCCCCTATTGCGAAGCCACCGGATTCGTGAAGAACGTGAATACTGTGTGCAATGAGATCTATATCGAGATGCGGAAGATGGCGAAGCACCTCGACCACTCGGACGTGATGCTGCGAGTCAATCCCGAGGTCGCGAAAGCGCTCAAGACCAACAACGGCCGATGGCTGAACGAGCTCGAAGAGCTGACGAAAAAGACGGTCATCGTGAAGAGCGATGCGGCGTTGCACCAGGAGCAGTTCGATATTAATTAGCTCTCGGCCGTCGGCTCTCGGTTGCCGGCCAAGATATTGAAGGACGGGCTCCTCGCCCGTTCTCTCATCTTGAAAGAAATTTTTACGGGGCAGCCTCCGGATGGGTCGAAACGGCTGCCAACCCGCAACTCGCCAATGGGTTCTTCCCACCCGTGTTTTAATGAGCATAGAGGCAACGTAATCAAAATGTCTTCAAGCATGGTTGCCTCGCGGGTTTTGAGACGAGGAGCTCACTAGTTGCATCTAAGACAACAAGCGCTGAGAGTCGATAGACTCAAAAAGGTCTTCCGCTCCGGCGCCGCTGAACTGGTGCTCTTTGAAAACCTTTCGTTCGAAGTGGTGCAGGGAGAAATGCTTGCCATTGTGGGCCAGTCAGGTGCGGGCAAGAGCACGTTGCTGCACATCGCGGGCGCGCTTGATAAGCCTTCTGCCGGTGAGGTTTATTTCGGTGACTTGCGGCTGAATTCGCTCTCTGAAAACGAAGCCGCCGATTTTCGGAATCGGGAGATTGGCTTCGTTTGGCAGTTCCATTACCTGTTGCCGGAATTTACGGCGCTTGAAAACGTGGGGATGCCGTTATTGATGCGAGGCTCCAAGAAACCGGAAGCTGAGCAAGCAGCTCTGACTTGGTTGGACCGGGTGGGATTACGGCAGCGTGCGTACCACAGGGCGGGCGAGCTCTCCGGAGGCGAGCAGCAGCGGGCCGCGCTGGCGCGGGCGCTGATAACCCAGCCCAAACTGCTGCTGGCCGACGAGCCCACCGGTGACTTGGACAATCGCACTGCGGAATCGGTCTTCGAACTGATTTCGCACTTGCATCAGGAACATCAACTGTCGTCGTTGATCGCCACTCACAATCACGCGTTTGCAAGACGTTGTAATCGCGTTATTCGACTTGAAGGTGGACGCATCGAGGAAGTGGTTCCCGAAACTCTGAGCGGATAGTCGGGTTTTCCAGAGTGGTACCGAAGTAAGTACGCAACAAGGTGTTTGTAATCAAAGGAGGAATTGCGATAATCAGGTGGTGCCCTTGGTAATCAAGGGTATATAGCGAACTTGAGGCTGGCTCCTCATAATGAGAAGATTAGATTAGGGTCGAGGAGCTGAGGGGCATTAACAAACTTGCCGGTTTTTAGAGGTTCCGGAGCGCAGGGCGTTTTGCTCTCCGTATTCGGAGGAGGTTGGGGGCTTTATGTTTGAGCGTTATACGGAAAAGGCACGGCGCGTCATATTTTTTGCACGGTACGAAGCCAGCCAGTTCGGTTCGCCTTATATCGAAACCGAGCATCTGCTGTTGGGACTCCTTCGCGAAGACAAAGCCCTGACTAACCGCTTCCTGCGTTCGCATGCGTCCGTTGAGTCTATCCGCAAGCAGATCGAGGGACATACCACAATTCGTGAGAAGGTTTCTACTTCGGTCGATCTTCCGTTGAGCAATGAATGCAAGCGGGTACTCGCCTATGCGGCGGAAGAGGCGGAACGTCTTTCACACAAACATATTGGAACTGAGCACCTGCTCCTGGGCCTGTTGAGAGAAGAAAAGTGCTTTGCCGCTGAGATTCTGCATGAGCGGGGATTACGGCTTTCGACCATCCGCGAAGAGCTCGCGCGCAGCAGCCAAGAAAAAGCGCAGCCGCAGCGTCAGCGCGAGTCGTCGCTGCTGAGCGAGTTTTCACGCGACCTGACGCAGAACGCAATGGACAGCCAGCTTGATCCGTTGGTCGGCCGCGAAAACGAACTCGAACGCGTGGTGCAGATCCTGTGCCGCCGCACCAAGAACAATCCGGTGCTGATCGGCGAGCCCGGCGTCGGTAAAACTGCAATCGTTGAAGGACTTGCGCAGCGCATCGCCGACGGCGAGGTTCCGTCATTCCTCGCCGACAAGCGAATTCTCGCGCTCGACCTTTCTTTGATCGTTGCCGGAACCAAATACCGTGGCCAGTTCGAAGAGCGGCTCAAGACCATCATGAAAGAGCTGATGGAGTCGCAGAACTGCATCATCTTCATCGATGAGTTGCACACGCTGGTGGGCGCGGGATCGGCGGAAGGCTCACTCGATGCGGCCAACATCCTGAAGCCGGCGCTCTCGCGCGGAGAGATTCAGTGCATTGGCGCAACTACGCCGGGCGAGTATCGCAAATCAATCGAAAAAGACCGCTCGCTGGAGCGGCGTTTCCAGGCAGTGAAAGTTCCGCCTCCGAACGAAGCCGATGCAACCAAGATTCTTTTCGGAATCAAAGACCGATACGAGAAGTTTCATGCGGTCACTTACACCGACGACGCCATCAACTTTGCGGTTTCGCACTCCAACCGCTACATTCCGGACCGCTTCCTTCCGGACAAGGCGATCGACCTGGTCGACGAAGCTGGCGCGCGCGTAAAACTGCGCCAGACCTCGCTGCCGGAAGAAATCACCGAAGTGCAGAAGCGTCTCAAGTTCATCGTTCACAGAATGGAAAACGCGGTCGCGAACCACGAGTTCGAAAAGGCGCGATTCTATTCCGACGAAGAACGCAAGGAGCGCGAGAACCTGCGCATTCTGCGCGAGAAATATCATCTCGACGAATCAGCGACGGGCGTGGTCAATCGCGAAGACATTGAAGACGTGGTCTCGCGCTGGACCGGCGTGCCCGTCACTTCGATCAAAGAAGAAGAAACGCAGAAGCTGCTGCGGATCGAGGAAGAGCTGCACCGGCGCATTATTTCGCAGGACAAATCAATAAGTGCGCTGGCGCGAGCCATTCGCCGCAGCCGCGCTGGCTTGAAGAACCCGAACCGGCCCATCGGCTCGTTTCTGTTCCTGGGACCGACCGGCGTCGGCAAAACCGAAGTCGCACGCACGCTGGCGCAGTTCATGTTCGGCAGCGAAAAGTCGCTGATCCGCTTCGATATGTCGGAGTTCATGGAGAAGCACTCGGTCTCGAAGCTGATCGGCTCCCCTCCAGGATACGTAGGCTACGAAGAGGGCGGACAACTTACGGAACGCGTGAAACGCGCGCCTTATTCAGTCGTGCTGCTCGATGAAATCGAGAAGGCGCATCCCGATGTCTTCAACATTCTGCTGCAGGTTTTTGAAGATGGCCAGTTGACCGACGGACTCGGCAACACGGTAGATTTCAAGAATACGATCATCATCATGACCTCGAACATTGGTGCCCGGCACCTGCAACGCCGCGAGGGCCTGGGCTTCCAATCGACGAAGGAAGACGCGATTTCGGACAAAGTCGAGGAACTGGTAAAGAACGAAGTCAAGCGCACGTTCAACCCCGAGTTCCTGAACCGGCTCGACGAAATCATCATCTTTAACGCGCTGAACGAGGGCGACCTTATCCAGATTCTGGAACTGATGGTTACACAGCTCAACACGAACCTGGCGCAGAAGTCGATCACGGTCACGGTTGCGGATGAAGCCAAGAAGTGGATTCTTAACCAGACCCTGACCGACCGGAACTACGGCGCTCGCCCGTTGCGCAGGGCCTTGCAGAAATACATTGAGGACCCGCTCTCAGAAGCGCTGATCCAGGGTACGATCACCACCCGGCCGGCGTTCATCGAGGTTTTCCTCGAAGGCAACAAGTTGTTCTACCGTCCGGTGGACTCCAAAGAAAACGAGGGCGTGCTGTTGTACGAGAATTCGTAACTCAGCATTCAGCGCTCAGCATTCAGCCGTCAGCGAAAAGCTGGCGGCTTTTGTTCTTGGGAGATGAGAATCGTGTGGGGTGGGCGCCCTCTCCCGCCCAGTGCGGGCGAAATCGCGCTCATCAACGCCTCTCTTCGAGAACCTTTCCCACGTCACGTCGGCCATGAAGGATAGAGACTACTTGCAACGGCTTTGTCTCAGGACGATAGACGATCAAGTATGAATAGACGGGAAAGAATTTCACAGTTTCATCCGTCAAATCCTTTCGCAATGTCCGGCACCAGGTGAACCTGACAAGAACGCGATTCTGTTTCGGATGACAGACTCCACACGGTTTGCTGAGCTTTCACTGCTTTGCTGTTTGATGTAGAGCCAGATATCAACAAGGTCTTGCGCGGCGTGCGGCGCAAGGACGTAACGCGAGTTCATTCTGATTTGGCTTTGAGATTTGCCAAATGGGCATCGAGTCGAGCTTCTGGGATTCCCTCGCCTCGATCGAGCTGCTCAATTCCGCGCCTAATCTTCGCATTGATCGCTGTCCGATGCTCGGCCAGCCAGAGGTCCTGTTCCTCTTGGGTTTCAAGTAATCGCAGCAGGGTCTCTTCGAAGCTTCCGGAGCCCGTGCTTTCCACTTGTTTTCGCAGTCTTGCCTCAACCGCTGGATCGTGAATTTCGATGTTCATTCTGTCAAGTCTAGCACTCTATTCGTGGAACCAGGACCGCGCTGTTGTCACTCTCGAACGGCCCCACGACTAGCCGGTAAGGCTTTGGTCGGGGTGGGCCGAAGAAAAGAGCATTGCCTTCCTGGTCTGCCTGAACGAAAGCTGGCTGGGCGCTTTTCGAAGGAAAGGGGCCGTTGAACACGAGCAACTCAAAATCCTTGGTTGATTAAGGCGGTCAATCACCATAACTGCGAAATCGGTAGTCCCGTCGCCGTTGAGTCGCCGGTTATGTCCGAAATCCTGCGACTTCAACAGACACTGGTCATCTACAAACTCATGTCTGACAAAATCAATCTCGCGCAAAAGTTTTCCCAAATTAAGGAATACTGGAAGCCGTACATTGCCGGTGAACTGAATGGACAGCTAGTGAAGCTGGATAAGCTAAAAGGCGAATTCGTCTGGCATCACCATGAGAATGAAGACGAGATGTTTATGGTGGTGAAAGGGCGATTCCGGATCGAGTTCCGCGATAAGTCAGTTTCGCTCGACGAAGGCGAGTTCATTGTGGTGCCGCGTGGAGTTGAGCACAAGCCGGTAGCGGATGAAGAGTGCTGGATCATGTTGTTCGAGCCAGCCTCGACATTAAACACCGGAAATGTCGAGAATGAGTTCACGCTGAAGGACCTGGAGAGGGTCTGAAAAGCCCGACCTCAGGGCCTAAAAAGGAGCGGCCGCTTGAGCAACCTGCGGCGCGGCTGAAGCCGCGCCCTTTCAAATCCAATCTGATTGAGAGGGTGGCAACGGCAGGGTGAGCCGTTGCCTTCGAGTCATGCCGGCTCACTTTGCCAGCAAAATTTCGCACCGTAAGTCAATTTTTGGGTTCGAGATCGACCTGCGGTGTCGGAGCCTGCTGCGTTGAATTCGGATGCCGGTAATCCACGTACGGCGACGGCTTGCCGGATGGTGGCGCGGAAGCGGCAGGCGGAGCAGACGTATTCGGCGAAGCGCTTTCTGGCTGACCGTATGTATCAGGCGGTGCAGAACCTGGCTGCCCGGGTGCACTCGCGGGCGGCAAAGGTGAGTATTGACCATCGTCTGATCGTCCCAGCGGCGGCATAGCGCTCGGCGCAGGCAGAACAACTCCACCCTGCATCCTCGGAATGCCGAAATGACCGGCGAGATGCATCAGGTCGATAGGACTGATGGACCCGGAAACCGAGACGAAGTTGACTTGGTCGGCAGTTGTGAAAAGCAGCGCAATGTTGCGGATAGTCGTGTGATCCAGGCGGACCCACAAGTCGGCATCTCGAGGGTAGCCGTACTTGTCGTGAGCTTTAGATATGTGCTGCCAACCAGCGGAGCTATAATCCCGGCGAACGTCGCTCAGGATACGCGGATCGTACATTCCGACGCCCTGAAACCGGAAGCGGTGCACTGATATGCCGTCGATGCCTGCGATCACGTGGCGGAGACTTTCGTCTTGCTGATCAGCCTTGGAGGCCAGCACCAGCATGGATCGATCCAGGCTGAATTCCGTACGGGACGACGCATTCTGGCCCAGGTATTCAATCTCTTGAGGAAACCAGTTTTGCGCCGGAGCCTGGGCCAAGGCAGAAGAAGCTGTCAGCACAGCATACAAGAAAATGCGGGAGAGTCTCACGATAAGCCTCGCAGGATCGGGATAAAATGCCGATGCCCCAACACGCAGCACCACGCATGCTCCATAAACCCGACGTTCTGAGATTAGTTGCGGGAAGGAATGTGTTTTTCCACCGGTGGATCAGGTCGCTTCGAATTCCCCAGCCAATTCCTGATGGCGCTGCCGAGCGGCTTCGACCAGACTGGTGAAAAGGGCGCGCGAGTGCAAATCATCGTCAAACGAGCGTTCGGGGTGCCATTGGACCGCAAGAACGAAGTGATCGGGAGCGGAGCCTTCCAAAGCTTCGATGATGTTGTCGTCGGGACAGCGAGCCGTGACACGGAGGCCGTCACCGATGAGGTCTCCTGCGGCCTGGTGATGGCTCGAGTTGACGGGAATGGTAAGACATCCCTCAGTGGCTAAAGCCTCCGGACTTTCACCGTCTTTTCCGGCTCGGCTGGAAGCCGTGCCCTTCCCATTCGTACTCGACAGAATTTCATACAATAGCGAGCCTGGCTCAATCGCGACGGAGTGGGCGATAGGAACTTTTCTTCCGGCTTCGTGGTTCACGGGCGACTCGATGTGTTGCAGTAGATTGCCGGAACGATAAACATTAAGAATCTGAAGTCCGTAACAGATCCCGAGGACAGGCTTGTGCATATTGTATGCATCTTGCAATAGGAGTTCGTCGACAGTGTCACGCAGTGGATCGGCGGCTTCGGTTTGGGGATGCCGCGCGGCGTCGAACTTGGCGGGATCGACGTCGGCTTTGCTGCCGGGTAGCACAACTGCGTCGCAGTGCTCGATCATCTTCATTACCTCTGCGGGAACGCGGTCCAGCGGGATGCGCACCGCTTCGCCGCCGGCCAGCTGTACGGCGCGCTCGTACTGAGGAAGGGCGCGCAAAGCATATTCGGAATCGCCGCCGTGTGGAAGCGGAATAGCAATGCGGGGTTTCATCGATTAGCTGGCGCGGCCCATCTGCTGTTCCATCTGGTCGAGAACGCGCGCGCGACGATAATGTTTGACTTCCATAATTACGGCCGACACAAAAACAACCGCTGCCGCGACGCTTGCGACCGGTAAGGCGACATGCCTGTACGCAAACGTCATATTCGGGTGTATGCCGCGTAGTCCCGCGCCCACCAGAGTTCCCAGAATTCCCAGGAACAAACTTACGGCGAACGACAGTAGTGTAAGGATGATGGTCACAAGAAGAACACGCGCCGGGATGAGGTACCAGACGGGTTTATGGACAGGGGCAGCTAATGACGGCATTGCTTCTAGGGTACAACAACTCGTCATCGGCCTTCGTTGGTTGGTTGTTGCCGAAGCAAAAAAAATCCTGCGCCATCAAGCTTCAAATGCTGCGAACTAACAAGCCAACGACGAATTTAAGCTTTTACTAACGGCTGGCCTGGCGATTTTCGAGAGAGCTTGGTGAGCTTGCCTTCGATGCGGGTGCGATCGGCAGCGGCTCCGGCAGCTTCAAGGCGCTTGCGCAACTTCTGGATCTTGTCTTTGCGAGTGCGACGGCGACGAATCTCAGGACGACGGCTGGGTGCGGACATGCTGCTCCTTAGGGATTGATGTGACGCCGGCAGGTTCTTTGTTGTTCAGACGGCGAATGATCATTCAACGCGGAGCCGCATCCGATGTCAAGCCGACGGGCGGTCGACCAAGATCCAATCTACCTGACAGGTCGCAAATCAAGAAGCCCCGTCCTGCCTTTCCCAAACTGCGCGAAAGACAAGAACGGGGCGTGATCGATTCAGGATCTAGTGGCGGCCGTGGCCGTCGTTTCCGCCTCCATGCTGCGGGTTGCCATGAGGGGCAGCGTTACCGCGGGGAGCACCTTCATGCGGAGCTGGATTGCCACGCGGAGCGTTCTGATGCTGTCCGCCGTTTCCCGCATGATAAGGCGTCGGGTGCGGAGCCAAATCGCTGCGGCCCTGTCCACGGTTTTCTGGACGAGAAGCCTGGTTTGGCCGTCCGCCGCCGAGATTCATGCTTGAATCCTGTCGCGGCATTGGGCGCTCGTTGTTCGCACGAACCGTATTGGGACGGCCGTTGTCAGGACGACCGTTATTGCGGGCCGAATTATCAGGGTGCGGTACGCCGCGATCCATGGAGCGGCCTTCGGCAGGTCGATTCATTGGACGGCCTTCCGCCGGGCGGAAACCGCGGGCGGGCGCCACGTCGCGACCGTGGAAATCTCCGGGGCGCGCGGTGGCCGCAACTGCCGGACGGCCGTGATTCACGGACGCCAGGAATTCCCGATTACCGCGAGCGGCGTGCTCGTGGTCCATTTGTGAGTGGGTAGCTTCAAAGTGGCGCTCGTGGTCCCAACGCTCCTGTTCACGATTGGGGCGCATGTTGATGCCACCACGGCCACCGTTATAGCTGACGCGGGTCACGGTTACGTGCTCAACTGTGCGGTTATAGATGTGGACGTTGGTGATGGTCACATTATTGACACTGCGGTTGTAAAAGAAATCGCGGCCATGCCAGTAACCGCCCGCGTAGCCCACGCCAAAATATCCGAAGCCGTAATTGACGCCGCCGTAAAAGCCGACATGCGGCCCCCAATAACCGGGATGCCACAAGTAAGCAGAACCACCCCATCCCCAGTAACCGGGGGTCCAGAGAAAACCGGGCTCGGGTGCGAGCACCCATGTGCCGGGGACCCAGTAATAGCCGTCATCGCCGTAGGCCCAGTAGCCAGGAGTCCAGATGTATCCGTCTCCAGGGCAGGCAGGCTGCACGTAAACCGGCAGCACTGGGGGGGCTATACCGACCGAGATCACGACGCCGGCAAATGACGATGCCGGAACAATCGACATGACAAGTGCCAGCAGCGAGTAGCGAATGATGCGCGGAATTTTCATGATATCTCCTCTTCGTTCAGCCGCCATTCAGCGGCGGTCTGAGTAGATGGCGCAAGCCATATTGACGGGGAGTGGCGAACTCAGTACGGCATTCAAACTCGCGTCAGATATATAAACGCGGTTTCCTGCAATATGTTGCTGGACCGTGAAGTAGCCTGATTTTACAGGCGGATGCGGGGAACTGCAGGGCCAGTATTACCAAAGAGAATTACATCAGTAACCCCAGCCAAAATATATATTCAGTGAATGTAAGTAAGCGCGCTCGACATGCGATTGACGATCAGCGGCTGGCCGACCATTTCGACGTAAACGTTCCACGTGCCCGGCGGAACAACCGTAGAAAGATCGAATGCCATTGCAGTGACGGGAAGGTTCGAAGCTGCCATGTATAGGTTGCCGACTGGATCGGCGTAATAAATGTTGAAGTGATGAATGGTCGAAGTGGAGGCATAGGTCGCGTCTGATGCCACAAGTGACCAGCTAAGCTGACTGCCTGAAAGTGACGCGTTAACAGTGTAACAATTGTCAATTCCATCTTCGACCGAAGTTCCCTCCTCATAATCGTTCCAGGTGGCAATCTGAACATAGGGAATCTGAGGATTGGCGCCTCCGAAATATTTGGAAATTTCATTTGCTGTTTTCAGCAAAACTTGCCCGCACTGTTGCGCCATGACGCGGTTGCCGCCCCACGAGGCGTTGTTGTCATCGAAGCCTTTGTAAATCACGCCGACGGTCAGCTGCGACTGATGGCTCAATCCCGAGCTGTACAGATTGTCGAGGTAAACCGGCGAGGAATTGGTGTTCGAACCCCACCAGAACTGTTTAGTGGCATCGTAAGCTGCAGGCTGCACCCAGCCGAAGCGTCCATTGTCGTAAGACGCGGTCGTAAACGAACCGAACTGGAAGATGTATTTGAAGCCGGCGGTGTAGGTGTCAGTATGAGCTTTGACTGCGGTCCAGATAGCGGTCCAATCTGCTGAGGTGAGAACGGGCCAGGTAGTTGGCGGAATGAACAAGAAAATTACTGGTTTACCTGCGTCGCTGAGATAGACTCCGCTGTTTGCATAATGCGTATTGATGTAATCCATGTCGGTGATCAGCGCATTCTG
>Ga0157373_10001508_pt1 | contig 17733 bp, 13 predicted proteins | sample C65metaG_FD_113460 | JGI IMG/M metagenome (GOLD analysis project Ga0157373, IMG submission 113460) | Corn rhizosphere microbial communities from Kellogg Biological Station, Michigan, USA - C6-5 metaG | ecosystem: Host-associated > Plants > Roots > Rhizosphere > Soil | place: USA: Michigan... | reverse complement strand
ATGCGCCCTTGTCGGCCTGGTTGGTCAGCACCTGGTAGAAGCTCTTGTTCCAGTCGGCGCCGGCAGCGGCGGCCTTGAAGGCGGAGTCGTCGGGCGACACGAAGTTGCCGGCGGCGTTCTGCATTTGTGCGTACGTCATCTTGTTCTGCTTGACGTAGGCGTATTCGACGTAGCCGATCGAGTTGGGCAGGCGGTTCACGAAGGCTGCGACGCCTTCGTTGCCCTTGCCGCCCGCGCCGGTGGGCCAGTTCACGGCCGTGCCTTCGCCGACCTTGGTCTTCCACTCGGCGTTGACCTTGCTCAGGTAGTTGGTGAACAGGAAGCTGGTGCCCGAGCCGTCGGCGCGGCGAACCGGTGCAATGGCGGCGTCAGGCAGGGCCAGCGAGCCGTTCAGCGCCTTGATGGCGGGGTCGTTCCACTTGGTGATCTTGCCCAGGTAGATGTCGCCCAGCACCTGGCCGTTGAGCTTCAGCTCGCCGGGCTTGATGCCGGGGATGTTCACCACGGGAATCACGCCGCCGATGACGGTGGGGAACTGCATCAGGCCCTTGGCCTGGAGTTCTTCGTCCTTCAGGGGCGCGTCGGACGCGCCGAAATCGACCGTCTTGGCTTCGATCTGCTTGAGGCCGGCACCCGAGCCGACCGACTGGTAGTTGATCTTGACGCCGGTGGCCTTGTTGAAATCGGAGGCCCACTTGGCATACAGCGGTGCCGGGAAGCTGGCGCCGGCGCCGGTCACGTCTTGTGCAAAGGCAGGAACTTGGGCAAACACCGCGGCCACGAGGCCGGCGGCTGCAAACTTGAAAGTCGTTTTCATGGAGGCTTCCTTTAGAAGTAAGAAGTAGTCCCTTTCGGGCTTGGAACGGACTCTAGAAAGCTTGTGTGACATCGGTGTGACACCCCGCTGTCGAGGGAAAATGCCGCCCTTTCCCCTGCGGCTCGTGTGACGCTGTCACACAACCGTCATTCGCCGCGCCTAGCCTTGCGAGCCTCGCCACCGGCGATCCGGAAGGCCGCGCGCCCGCCACGGCGCTACGATCGAAGCCACCCGCCTTCTTCCACGACAACTACATGCAAAACGGCACCCGCCTCGCCGCCGTCGATCTCGGCTCGAACAGCTTCAGGCTCGAGATCGGACAGGTCGACCACGGCCAGATCCACCGCACCGAGTACCTGAAGGAAACGGTGCGCCAGGGCAACGGCCTGGACAGCGCCCGCAATCTCACGGCCGAGGCCATGCAGCGGGGCTGGGACGCGCTCGCCCGTTTTGGCGAGCGGCTGGCCGGCTTCAAGCGCTCGCAGGTGCGCGCCGTCGCCACCCAGACACTGCGCGAGGCACGCAACCGCGAGGAATTCCTGCTGCGCGCGCGCACCATCCTGGGCTTCGGCATCGACGTGATCCCGGGCCGGGAGGAAGCCCGCCTGATCTACCAGGGCGTGGCGCACATGCTGCCGCACACCGACGCCTCCGACCGCGAGCGCCGCCTGGTGGTGGACATCGGCGGGCGCTCCACCGAAATGATCATCGGCCGCGCGCTCGACGCCGAGCTGATGGAGTCCTACCGCGTGGGCAGCGTCGCCTGGTCGATGAAGCACTTCGGGGAAGGCCTCTTCACCCAGGGCGCATTCCGCGCCGCCGAGGTGGCCGCCAAGGCGGTGCTGGACGACGCGCTGTCCAGCTACACCCGCGACCAGTGGGACGTGGCCTATGGCGCCTCCGGCACCATCGGCGCCGTGGGCGACGTGCTGGCCGCGGCGGGCGGCGAGCCAGGGCTCATCACCCGCGACGGCCTCGACTGGCTGGTCGACCGCCTCCTGAAGGCCGGCAGCACCGACAAGCTGCGCATCGACGGCATGCGCGAAGACCGCAAGCCGGTCATCGGCGGCGGCGTGAGCGTGCTGCGCGCGGTGTTCGACCTGCTCGACATCGAGGAGATGCGAGTCGCCCAGGGTGCGCTTCGCCACGGCGTGCTCTATGAACTGCTGGAGCGCGACGAGAGCGTGGCCGACATGCGCACGGCCACCGTGGCGCGGCTGGCGAGCCGGTTCGCGGTCGATGCGGCGCAGGCCAGGCGGGTGGGCGACACCGCGGCGGCCCTGTTCGTGCAGCTCACCCCGGCAGCGCGCGGCGGCAGCCCCGGCAGCCGCGCCGGGCGGGCGCTGCGCAAGCTCGGCTGGGCCGCGCAGCTGCACGAGATCGGCACGCTGGTCTCGCACAGCGACTATCACAAGCACGGCGCCTACATCCTCGACAACACCGACGCCCCGGGCTTTGCCGTCAACGAACTGCATGCGCTCGGCCAGCTGGTGCTGGGCCAGCGCGGGAAGCTGCGCAAGCTCGACGCCGCGCTCGACGACGAGACCTTCGTGACGCAGCTGCTGTCGCTGCGGCTGGCGGTGATCCTGTGCCATGCGCGCCGCGATCCCGATCCACAGGCGCTGCACCTTGCGGCACTGGGCGCCAGGGCCTTCACGATTGCCTGCGCGCCCGACTGGGCCGAGGCCTATCCGCAGTCCGCGCACCTGCTGCGCGAGGAAGTGCTGGCCTGGCAGAAGACCAGCAGCTGGCGCGTGGAGCTCAGCGGGGCCTGAGCCGCCTCACTTCGGCCCACTTCGCCTCATTTCGGACTACTTCGCGTCGAGGCCGGCAGTGCGGGTGGCTTCCGCAGGAATCGCGCGCGGCTGGTCGCCCCCGAACATGCCGGCGTAGGCGGGCTGCACGATGCGGTCCAGCCCCTGCTTCAGCCCCTCGTGGGCCATCGCGGTGTCCTTGAGCAGGCCGTCGTAGCTGAAATAGGTGGGCTCGGTCACGTCGGCGGTATGCGCCGTCTGGTGCACGACGGACTGCCGCTCGTCCCTGAGCAGCTGCTCCACCGAAATGAAGGGCTTGAAGCTCGAGGTTGCATCGGCCGCGCCGTACGCCGTGGTGATCCGCAGGATCAAGGTGCTGTAGCCGGGCGTGGGCTGGAGCTCCGGCACCTTCATCTCGCCGGCCGGTCCGGTGGCGCGCATGAAGGGCGTCAGCTTCACTTCGCGGCCGCTTTCGCGCAGGCGCGCCGCCAGGCGCTCCGCGAACTGCCTGTTGAGCGTCATGGCCGCGCCGCTGTTCCTGACGGCCGCCGTGAACTCCTTGCTGCGCTGGTCGGTGCGGGCGGCCATGGTCATCCGGCTGTTGGTGTCGATGCTGAGGGCGAGCAGCGCGCCGATGGGCCCCAGGAGCAGCCCGGCAAATCCGGTGAGCCCCGAGCCGCCGCCATCCGTGACGATCAGCTGGTCTTCCTCGTTGTAGATGAGTTCGACCTTCGCGGCCGACCGGGTGGCTTCCTGGCGCGCCAGCAGCGTGGGTTTGGACGCATCGGCCGCACACCCCGCCAGGAGGGCGGTGGCGACGATCAGGGAGGTCAGCTTCTGCAACGACATGCCCGCGTCCAGGCGCAGCAGGTCCATGAAGCTTCTTGGCAGCGGGTTGGGCAGTTTCATGCGTGTTCCCCAGTGGTTTGGCCGATGTGAACCACTGTAGGAATCGCGCCGCCCGCGCACATGAGCGGTGCGCACTTTTTGCCGGGAGACAAGCGCCCCGCCACCCCTGCCCGCGGCCATGACAAAGCGCCTGCCCGCGGCCTCTGGCTGCGGTTAGCCGGGCCGCTTCACTTGGCGAGGAGGCTGGCGGTCCGGGTGGTGTCCGAACTGGCGAGGCGCGGCGGCCCGTCTTCGCCGAACATGCCGGCGTAGGCAGGCTGGACGATCCGGGCAAGGCCTTGCCGCAGGCCGTCCTGCGCCCTGGCCGTGTCCTGCAGCAGGCCGTCGTAGGCCAGGTAGGCCGGCTCCTCCAGGTCGGAGGTGTGGGTGGTCTGGTGAAGAACGGCCTGCTGTTCGTCCTGCAGCGACTGCTCGATCGCCACGAAGGGCTTGAAGCTCGACGTCATGTCGGGAGCCCCGTAGGTCGTGGTGACCCGCACGAGCAAGGTGCTGTAGCCCGGGGTGGGTTCGAAGCCGGGCGCCTTCATCTGGGCGAGCTCGCCGTCCATGCGCGCGGCGGGTGTCAGCTTCACTTCGCGGCCGCCGGACCGCAGGCGCGCCGCCAGCTGCTCCGCGAACTGCCTGTTGAGCGGCATCGCCCCGCTGCTTTTCACGGCGGCCGTGAACTCCTTGCTGCGCCGCTCGGTGCGGCTGGCCAGCGTCATCCGGGTGCCGACCTCCACGCCAAGGGCCACCAGCGTGCCGACGGGCCCGAAGATCCCGGCCCAGCCCACGATCGCCGAGCCACCGCCATCCATCACGGACAGCTGGTCCTGCTCGTTGTAGACGAGTTCGATCCTGGTGATCGAGCGGGTGGCATCGCGGCGAGCCTGCGGCGCGGGTTCGGGTGGGCTCGTGGCGCAGCCGGCCAGCAGAGCTGCAGAGATCAGCAGCGAAACAAGCGTCTTCATGGGGGCGGATGTAAGTTAAAGATGCAATTTGTGTCTAAATGCATCTCACGTAATCATTGTGCCTACATGGCACTGCCGCGCCCCATCGAATTCGTCAATTAGTTTACAGATTCGGGCAAATTTTCAGCCCTTGGATCCTTCAGCTCAGAGGAGCTCGGGCGACTGCACCGTTACCACCACCGTCTGCACGTCGCCATCGCGTTCGCGCGTGCGGATCCACCAGAGCGAACCCTTGCGCACCGGGCAGCTGTCCTGCTTCAGGCCGAGAAGCAGCGAGATGGCCTGCCCCACCGAAGGCTGGTGCCCGACCATCAGCACCACCGACTTGCCGTTGGGCCAGCCGGCCGCAGCCAGCATGGCCTCGGCGGTGGTGTCGGGGGCGAGTTCGCCGCGCAGCTTGTACTTGCGGCCGAGCGCAAGCGCGGTCTGCTCGCAGCGCCGCGCGGGGCTGCAGATGATGCGCGTGCCGTCGGGCAGCTGCCGGTCGAGCCAGCTGGCCATGCGCTTGGCCTGCTTCTCGCCGCGCGCGGTCAGGGAACGCTGCAGGTCGTCGCAGCCCTCGGTCCAGTCCTCGGCTTCGGCATGGCGCCAGAAGATCAAGTCCATGGTTGTCGTCTTTCGGTCGTCAGTTGCTGGGTGCATCGGCGTGATGGCCTCGCGATGCATACCGGTTCATGAGTGCCGCCTGTGCGCCGTGCGCCTCGATGGCGCGCGACGCGCCCGCCTCGCCGGCGTGGGTGTCGTGGTCGACGCGCGTGTAGATGCCGTCGCCGCCCAGGTCCCAAGCGTCGCGGCCGTCGTGCAGGTAGGCAACCAGGCATTCGTCGATCAGGCGCTGGCGCAGGCCGGGGTCGGTCACCGGCCAGGCCAGCTCGATGCGCCGCATCATGTTGCGGTTCATCCAGTCGGCGCTCGACAGGTAGAGCGACTCGTCCTCGCCATTGCGGAAGTAGAAAACGCGCGAGTGCTCGAGAAAACGCCCGATCACCGAACGCACGCGGATGTTGTCGGTCAGGCCCGGCACCTGCGCGGGCAGCGTGCAGGCGCCGCGCACGATGAGGTCGATCTTCACGCCGTTCTGGCCGGCGCGCATCAGCGCGGCCACCAGGGCGTCGTCGGTCAGCGCATTCATCTTGGCGACGATGCGGGTCGGCTCGCCGGTGGCCGCGGCCAGGCTGAGCGCGTCGATCTGCGCAATGAGGTTCTTGTGCAGGTCGAACGGCGCGAGCCACATGCGGTTGAGCTTGGGCAGCCGGCTCTGGCTTGCCAGGTGCACGAACACGGCCTCCATGTCGGCCGTGAGCAGCGGATCGGCCGTCAGGTGGCTGATGTCGGTGTAGAGCCTGGCGGTGCGCGGGTTGTAGTTGCCGGTGGAAAGATGGCCGTAGCGGCGCATCTGCTTGCCCTCGCGGCGCGTCACCAGCAGCATCTTGGCGTGCGTCTTCAGGCCCACCACGCCATACACCACCTGCGCGCCGATCGACTCGAGCATTTCGGCCCAGTTGATGTTGGCCTCTTCGTCGAAGCGGGCCTTGAGCTCCACCACCACCGTCACTTCCTTGCCGCGGCGCACGGCCTCGCGCAGCAGGTCCATCAGCTCGGAATCGGTGCCCGTGCGGTAGATGGTCTGCTTGATGGCCAGCACCTGCGGGTCCAGCACAGCCTCGCGCAGGAACGCGAGCACGCCGTCGAAGCTCTCGAAGGGCTGGTGGATCAGCACGTCGCCGTGCTGCAGCCGCTCGAAGAACGACTGCGCCGGCGACAGCGTGACCGGGTAGGAGGCCGAGTACGGCGGAAACAGCAGCTGCGGCTCCTCCAGCAGGTCGATCAGCTGGGTCAGCCGGGCCAGGTTGACGGGGCCGTGCACGCGGTAGAGCGCCTGCGGCGGCAGGTTGAATTGCGCCAGCAGGAAGCTCGCGAGCGACTCCGCGCAGCTGGCCGACACCTCGAGCCGCACGGCCTGCCCGTAGTGCCGGTGCTGCAGCCCCTGGCGCAATGCGGTGCGCAGGTTCTTGACGTCTTCCTCGTCGACCGCCAGGTCGGAATGCCGCGTGACGCGGAACTGCGAGAAATCGCCCACCTCGCGCCCCGGGAACATGCTCGACAGATGGGCGCGCACCACGCTCGACAGCGCCACGAACAGCGTCTTGCCGTCCGACACCTTGGCCGGCATGCGGATCACGCGCGGCAGCACGCGCGGCACCTTCACGATCTGGATCGGGTGCTCGCGCCCGAAGGCGTCCTTGCCGCCGAGCCGCACGATGAAATTGAGCGACTTGTTGGCCACCTGCGGAAACGGGTGCGCCGGGTCCAGCCCGACCGGGATCAGCAGCGGACGCACTTCGCGCTCGAAATATTCGCTGACCCATTTGCGCTGCGCCGGATTGCGTTCGCCGTGCGAAATGATGTGGATGCCGTGCTTGGCGAAGGTCGGCATCAGATCGTCGTTGTAGAGCGCGTACTGGCGCGCCACCAGCGCATGGGCGGCCTCGGCCAGGCGCTCGAACGATTCGATCGTGTAGGCGCCCTTCTGGTCGCCGGCGCTGCTGGCAATCAGGTGCGGCGCGGCGCGCACCTCGAAGAATTCATCGAGGTTCGATGAAACGATGCAGAGGTAGCGAAGGCGCTCGACCAGCGGCACTTCAGGCCTGCGGGCCCAGTCGAGCACGCGCTCGTTGAACGACAGGATGCTGTGATCGCGGTCGAGCAGCGTGAGGGCCGTTGCCGCGACCGCGGGCGTGCGGTCAGCGGGAGCAGGTTGCATGGGCACTGATTCTGGGGCAAGCGGCACGGGAGCACATGTAGGCTGAAATATGACAGTGTCGCCCTCGTTTGTGACGTTTTCGTGACCGCCGTGTGACGCCTGCGGGCCACCCTTGGGCAGCCCCGTGCCGGGCGAAGAGGCGGACGGCCCGGCATCGGGCCGGGCGGCCGCTGGCTTCATGCGCCCAGAAAGTGCTTGCGGTAGCGCGGCGGCAGGTCGTCGATGCGCATCAGCATCGGCAGGTCCGCCGTGTTGAAGTCCGGGTCCCAGGCCGGCGCGCCCAGCACCTTGGCACCCAGGCGCAGGTAGCCCTTGATGAGCGCGGGCGGCTCGACGTCGAGCGCGCCGTCGAGCCGCTCTACCGGCAGCGGCAGGCGCGGCTGCACCTGGTACTGGATCGGCGCCATGTGGCTGGCCGACAGCTGCCGCCAGATGCTGGCCGCCGCATCGCCGCTGGTCACGCCGTTGTGCGACATCGGAATGCTCGCGCAGCCGATCATGGTGTCGAGCTTGTTGCGGTGCATGAAGCCCGCAAGAGCTCCCCACAGCGCGAGGATCACGCCGCCCTGGCGGTGGTCGGGATGCACGCAGCTCCGGCCCAGCTCGACCATGCGCTCGCGCAGGTCGCGCAGCCGGGTCAGGTCGAATTCGGTGTCGCTGTAGGTGCTGCCCACGCGCCGGGCCTGGGCCGGCGTGAGCACGCGGTAGGTGCCGATCACCTGCCCGGTCCGTTCCTCGCGCACCAGCAGGTGCTCGCAGAAGTCGTCGAACAAATCGATGTCGTGGCCGGCCAGCGGCGTGCTCACGCGGGCGCCCATTTCGCCGACGAACACCTCGTGGCGCAGGCGCTGTGCTGCGCGCACGTCGTCCAGGTGGCGGGCCCAGCTCACGGTGATGCCTTGCCTGGCATCGACGATGGCCGGCGGCGCGAGCACGGCAGCGGGCGCCGATGCGGGCGTGGCCGCAGGGACGGGCCACAGGGCGGCGCGCAGGCCGAGCTGCGACAGCGGGAACGTCGGGTTGGGCAGTTCTTTCATGGAGACCCTTTCTGCTGAAGGAGTCTCTGCACCCGCGGTGAAACGGGTATGTCAGCGCCATTGCAGTTGCATGACGGTGTTACCGCGTGTTTTGAGGCTTCCTGGATGTCTAATGCGGTGGGTCGCGACATGGAGTTTTCTCAAATGGCCACAGCCGCAAGCAGCAATTTCGACAACCGCCTCCACCAGACCTTTCCCGTCCTGAGCGATACCGAAATCGCGCGCATCGCGCACTTCGGAACGGTGCAGCGCTTCGCCCGCGGGGAGCGGCTGTTCACCGCCGGCGAAACGGGCCCCGGCATGTTCGTTCTGCTCAAGGGCGTGGTGGCGGTCACGCAGCGCGACGGGCTCGGGCACGTGGTGCCCATCGTGCGCCAGGGCCCGGGCGAGTTCCTTGCCGAAGTCGGCCAACTGAGCGGCCGCCCTGCCCTGGTCGACGGCCATGCCGAGGAAGAAGTGGAAGCGCTGATCGTGCCGCCCGCGCAGCTGCGCGCGCTGCTGGTGGCCGAGGCCGACCTTGGCGAGCGCATCACCCGCGCGCTGATCCTGCGGCGCGTGGCGCTGATCGAATCCGGCGCCAGCGGGCCGGTGCTGATCGGCCGGCCGGAATCGCCCGACATGGCGCGGCTGGAGAACTTCCTGCGCCGCAACGGGCATCCCTACCACCTGGTCGACGCGGCCGAAGACCCGGGCGCCGCCGCGCTGCTGGAACAGTACGGCACCTGCAAGCTGCTGGCCGTGTGCCCCGACGGCTCGGTGCTGGTCAACCCCGCCGAAGACGCGCTGGCCCGCTGCCTGGGCATGGTCGATACCGCGGAGCACAACGAGCTGTTCGACGTGGCGGTGGTCGGCGCCGGCCCTGCCGGCCTTGCGACCGCGGTGTATGCCGCCTCCGAAGGGCTGCGCGTGATCGTGCTCGACTGCCGCGCCTTCGGCGGGCAGGCCGGCGCGAGTGCGCGCATCGAGAACTACCTGGGCTTTCCCACCGGCATCTCGGGCCAGGCGCTCGCGGGCCGGGCCTTCGTGCAGGCCCAGAAGTTCGGTGTCGAGATGCTGATCCCGGCCAAGGTGACGTCGCTCGATTGCTCGCGCGACAACCCCATGGACGCGCTGCGCATCGCACTGGCCGATGGCCGCACCATCAACGCGCGCACGGTGGTGATTGCCAGCGGCGCACGCTACCGGCGGCCCGACGTGCCGAGGCTGTCCGAGTTCGAGGGCCGCGGCATCTGGTACTGGGCCTCGGCCATCGAGGCCAAGCTCTGCGCGCAGCAGGAGGTTGCGCTGGTCGGCGGCGGCAACTCGGCCGGACAGGCCGCGGTGTTCCTGTCGCGCCATGCGGCCAAGGTCAACGTGCTGGTGCGCGGCCCGTCGCTCGCGGCCAGCATGTCGCGCTACCTGATCGACCGCATCGAGGCCACGCCCAACATCGAACTGCATCCGCATACCCAGCTGGTGAAGCTCAACGGCGATTCCGGCGAAGGACTGACCGGTGCAACCTGGCGCTGCCAGACCACGGGCAACGAGCACGACTGCGATGCGCGCAACATCTTCCTCTTCGTGGGCGCCGAGCCCGAGACCAGCTGGCTCGACGGCTGCGGCGTCTCGGTCGACAAGCATGGCTTCGTGCTGACGGGCGATGCGGCCAGCAGCGGCTTTCCGGCCCGACCCTCCACTGCGCTGGAATCCAGCGTGCAGGGCGTCTTTGCCGTGGGCGACGTGCGCTCGGGTTCGGTCAAGCGCGTGGGCGGTGCCATCGGCGAAGGCGCGGCCGTGGTCGCGCTGATCCACCAGCACCTGTCGTCCAACTCGGCCGTTGCATGACCGCGCTGCGCCCGTAATTCCCGGCGCTGCACACGTGCGGATGGCCGCGTATATGCTGCCTGCCTCGCATCACGACCAACCCCAACAACGGAGAGCCCGCGACATGCCTGCATCGCCCATCGAGGTCTATTCCTGGCCCACGCCCAACGGCCACAAGATTCACATCATGCTGGAGGAGTGCGGCCTGCCGTACAACGCCCGCCCGATCAACATCGGCAAGGGCGACCAGTTCGCGCCCGAGTTCCTGCAGATCAGCCCCAACAACAAGATCCCTGCCATCACCGACCCCGATGGTCCGGACGGCAAGCCGATCTCGCTGTTCGAATCGGGCGCCATCCTCGTCTACCTGGCCGGCAAGACCGGCCAGCTGCTGCCCAGGACCGACCGCGAGCGCTACGACGTGCTGCAGTGGCTCATGTTCCAGATGGGCGGCGTCGGCCCCATGCTCGGCCAGGCGCATCACTTCCGCATGTATGCCCCCGAAAAGATCGGCTACGCCATCGAGCGCTACAGCAACGAAGCCAAGCGCCTCTACGGCGTGATCGACAAGCAGCTGTCGAAGAACAGGTTCATTGCCGGCAAGACCTATTCGATTGCCGACATCGCGATCTTCCCGTGGCTGCGCAGCTGGGAAAACCAGGGCATCACGCTCACCGACTACCCGCACCTGAAGGCATGGTTCGACGGCATTGCCGCGCGCCCCGCCGTGCAGCGCGGCGTGAAAGTGCTGGCCGACCTGCGCCAGCCGATCACCGGCGACAAGGAGCGCGAGATCCTTTTCGGCAAGACCCAATACGAGAAGCGCTGAGCGCGCAGTTATTCGGGCTAGAATAGAAGGCTTGTCGGGGTGTAGCGCAGCCTGGTAGCGCATCTGGTTTGGGACCAGAGGGTCGAAGGTTCGAATCCTTTCGCCCCGACCAAGAAAAATACGAATGCCTGCAATGACTCACGTTGTTGCAGGCATCTTGTTTTTCGGCCGGGCCAAAAACAAGGCCTGCGGTGAAATCCTCGCGTACAGTCGATTCAACATCATCACTGACCGGGGTTGGCGTGTCCTACTACGAACTGAAGATTGGCAACCAGACCGGCCTGGTCCAGGTCACGCAGGACCTCGTCTCGCACACTGCCACGCTGTACTGGATGCCCCGCCGCCGCCCCTTGCGCGCCACGGAAGAGATCAATTCCACGCCGCTGGCACAGCACCAGACCTACGGGCCCTCGGAAGCGCAGACGCTCGATCTGCTGCGCGCATGGGCCGCCCAGAACTTCGAGCCGGTCGGCGATTTCGTCCAGATCTGAGCGCCCTCCGGCACGCCGGGCTCCAGGGTGGATGTGGGTAGAATCCGGGGCTCCGTTCGGCCCGGAATCTGCCCGTAGCTCAGTTGGATAGAGCACCTGCCTTCTAAGCAGGTTGTCGGGGGTTCGATCCCCTCCGGGCAGGCCAATTTCCAGTTTCAAGTCGCTCAGAACCATCCTGAAACCCGCTCTCCTTCGAGGAGAAGCGGGTTTTTCTTTGTGCCACGACAGGTCGGGGCATAGCATGTCTTGTCGGTACTTTGTCGGTACTTCTGCAGGTATCTGCCCGGCCGCCAAAGCCAGGTACCGACAGCAAGGAGAAAAACCCAATGCTGACAGACACTTTCGTGAGGCAAGTGAAGCACAAGGGCAGTGAGATCGGCGAGCGCTACGCAGACGGCGGCGGCATGTACCTGCGCGTCAAAGCCGCAGGCAAGTACTGGCGCATGGACTACCGGTTCAACGGCAAGGCGAAGACGCTGGCCTTGGGCGTCTACCCCGCGGTCTCGCTCGCGAAGGCGCGGCAGCGGCGCGACAAGGCCCGCGAACTGCTTGCCGACAACGTCGACCCCGGCCTCGCGAAGCGCGCAGAGAAGCTGTCCCGGGCAGTGGAAGCAGCCAACACCTTCGAGGCGTTGGCGCGGGAATTCCACGCCACCAAGGCCAGCAGTTGGAGCGCATCCTATTCGGAGCGCTGGCTGCGCATCATGGACAAGGACCTGTTCCCCTACATCGGCAAGCTGCCGATCGCCACGATCCAGGCCAGGGATCTTCTGCACGCGCTCAAGCGCGCCGAGGGCCGAGGCGTCATCGAGACGGCCCACACCCTGCGCCAGTGCGCAGGACAGGTGTTCCGCTACGGTGTGCAGACGGGCCGTTGCGCGAGCAATCCGGCGCCCGACCTGCACGGCGCGCTCCGATCGGTGATCACCAAGAGCATGGCCGCCGTTCTGGAGCCGCAGAAGGTCGGAGAACTGATGCGCGCCATCTACGGCTACAGCGGGCAGCCGATCACCCGCGCCGCCCTCCTCCTGTCCGCCCTGCTCTTCCAGCGCCCCGGCAACATCCGTGCGATGGAATGGGCCTGGATCGACCTCGAAAAGGCGATGCTGACCATCCCGGCGCAGGACATGAAGCGCCGGCTCCATGAAAAGCGCAACGGCCGCCCCCACTTCGTGCCGCTGGCGAAGCAGGCACTGCAGACCCTGGAGGAAATTGCGCCATTGACCGGCCATGGCCGATACGTGTTCCCCAGCATCCGCACGGGAGAGCGCCCCATGAGCGAAAACACCGTGAACGCCGCGTTGCGAAGGCTGGGGTACACCAACGACGAGATGACCGCCCATGGCTTTCGGGCAATGGCCCGCACGGTCATGGCAGAGCAACTGCACGGCATTTCGCCTGACGTCATCGAGGCACAGCTTGCCCATGGCAAGAGCGGGCCGCTGGGTACGGCCTACGACCGCGCGGAGTTCATGGACAAGCGCAAGGAAATGATGCAGCGCTGGGCGGACTACCTGGGCCAACTTGCCGGAAACGCACAAGTCCGAACGCTCCGGGCGGCCTAGCCAACGCCGGAAACGTTGATATCAACGAAGTTATGCAACGTCCATGCTTCCGGTCGCGCGGTCTCGCCGATATCCGGAACTACAACGCTTTCCGATTCTCTTTCTTCACCGCCTTGACTGATTGGTGTCCGGGACGGAGACGGTAGTCCCGGTTTCATCTTCGATCCAGCCACGCCATGTGCCGCGACCCCACGAGGCTTTGACTTCGTACTGGATCACGTACCTTTGGCCCGGAAGCGCCACGAATTTCAGGGAGGTGTGGTCGGCCCGGAACTGCGGGTGCGTCCTGAGGCCGACGACCACCGCGTGCTCACCGGGCGAAAGCTCCCACCGGACTACCGGGCGGAGAACATGTGGGACCTGTTCCCCATCGATCGAAGCCAAATAGGTAGCGGCGCGTGGCCCTGACTTGACGATGGCGAGGCTGGACAATGGTTGCGTCTCCGTACCAGGAAGACGATACGGTGCGGCAGCGCAGCCCGCGAGCATCGCGGCGGTCAATGCGAGAGTCACCACGGCCTTGAAGTTTTTATCCACGCTGAATTCTTTCTCTTGCTTCATGACTGATCGCTCTTGATCAATCTCGGGTCGAGGTTTGCCGCGGCACCTTTCCCCAGTTCGACAGGTTTCAATTGCGCGCTGTGACGCCAGCTCGAAACATCGGTCCGATTCCGCACGCGTGCCTGCTTCCTTCGCTCGGCGCTCTGCCGCCGCCTCGACTTGAAACCCCACGAGCCACTTCATGAGCAACATCGGAACGACAGGAGGCCGATAAGTGCACCGAGCAATGTCGATCGCCACCTGCGAGTGCCCGAAGCCCGGCCACCGGAGACCTCGGCTGTCTCGATTGCGTGGGAATACCACACCTGCGATTCACCGCCATGGACGCGCCGGCGCTTCTGATTTTCGACGGGTGCTTGCACAGTACGACCAGCCATCAAAGCCCCGATTCCCATGGCATGGTTTCATCCGTACCGCTGGCTCCGCAATACGCCCAAGGCTCGGAACGTTCGTCACCGTCATAGCGTGAACCGAACCGAACGTTGTACAGCGCCAGCGGTGACTGGGGAGATGGCCTGCGCAGGAGCCGACCTAGCCAACCTTGGGGCACTGGTGTCTCGGCACTGAACATGCCCAGCATGACCTCGAGTTCGCGTCGCCACTCGGGTCCAGTCACAACCATGGTCCCGATCTGATGGGTGTCGAGATGAACGTATTCAAAGCCACTGTCCCGCAACACCTAGAGAAACTGATCACGCCAGCGCGACTGGAGCACCGGAAAGTGTTTGCTCAGAAACAACAACGCGATCCGAGTAATGCGGCAGCAGCCTCTGTCCGTTTGTAGGGCCAGACATCGGTAGGCTCCTGAGAATGCGCGTCGTCCTCAATATCCCGTGCATCGAACAGCCCAAGCCACAGAATCGGAAGATGGTACTTGGAGAGCAGATACGGAGAGTCGTTTGACAGCGTCCCTCGCCCGGGTCGCCCCCTCACGCCTGAGAAGTAGAGTTCCGAATAGCTGCCCATGTTTGGCTTCAAAACGAGTCGACTGGCATCGCGATCAAAAGGATCTCAAAAGCTCGCGTTGAGGTTGAAACCGAAGGTGGTCTTGGCCGTGCGATACCCCTCAGGCTTGCGGATCGGCGCCCCCATGAAGAAGTCGTAGCTGAGCTTGCTCCACTGCCCCCGCACCCCGAGGACCGCGCCAGCCAGGCTGCGGCCCAGCAGGTCCGCGGTCGAGCGCCCGCCGATATGCCCGTAGTCGGCACCGACATACAGTTCCGCCCCGCTCTGACCCATGGCCCAGCCGATGTCGTTGCGGATCAGCCAGCCGCGCTCGCCCATCAGACTGGTCTCGCCATCGAAGCCGCGCACCGTGTAGCGCCCGCCGATGGCGAAGCGGTCCTGCGGCAGCAGCGGCGTGCGGTTCCACTGCGCGCGCACCAGGCCCGAGTAGCGCAGCTTCTCTTCGCCCAGCTTGAATGGCGCGTTCAGGCTCACCTCGGCCGTGTAGAGCTTCAGGCGTGACGTGCCTTCCAGGAACGGGCTGGCGCCATTGCCGAATGCAATCTCTTCTGCTGCGGGCCTGGCGCCAAAGCCACCGGTGCCACGCTTGTAGGCCAGCGTGCCGTCGAGCGTGGCCTCGCCGATGAACTCCCGATGGTTCAGGCTGAATTCCCAGCCACCGACCACGCGATGCTGATCCGGCAGTTCCGTGTCCTCGATGACGTTGCGCGATTCGCGCCGGAACCCCTTGAGGGCGACCGTGGTCTTGCGACTCTGGTCGCGGTAGACCAGGCGCGAGAGCTTGACCTCGGCGTTGTTGGACTTGCCGGCGTAGCTGATGGGGCCGTTGAAACCCGCCACGCTTTGGTGGTACTGGCTGTTCGAAGCGGTCAAGCCCAGCATCCAGTACCCGTACGGCAGCGAATAGTGCACCGTCTGGCCTTCGGTGCCGTAGCTCGGCTCCGAGAGGAAATGGTTGTTGATACTGTGGTTGGCGCTCAGGTAGAACAGGTCGTTCAGACCGAACGGGTTGTCCAGCGACAGCGTGGCCCCCGCCTGGTAGCGGCCGGTGGCCTCGGTGCCGCTGTCGTCCAGGCTCAGGGTGAGGCGCCACTTTTTGGCCTGCACGTACTTGACCACCAGGTCGCTGTCGCCCGGCTTGGCATCGGGTGCGGTGGAGGGCTCGATCTGGATGTCGGCCTCGGCCGTGGGGGCGCGCTTGAGGTTCTCCAGCCCTTGCTCGATGTCGCGCAGGTTCAGCAGGTCGCCCGGGCGGGCGGGAATGGCCGCGCCCAGCAAAGCGGAACTGCCCAGCAGCGTCGAGGAAGAATCCGGCGTGGTCCGGATGGCCGCGATGCGCCCGGGCACCAGGGACAAGGTCAAGGTGCCGGTGGACAGGTCCTGCGGCGCAGCGAGCACGCGCGTGGTGACAAAGCCGCGGGCGATGGCCGCCTGCTGGGCGCGGGCCAGGACCACGTTCACGCCGGCCGTGCCCAGGCACCGGCCGAGAGGCGAATCGTTGCCTTCAGGACCCGAAAGGTCAGAAACAGCCCACTGGAATGATGCGGACTGCTCGCCGACCAGCAGCACGCGGTCGATGCGAAAGCACGGGGCTTCGGATTCAGGGATGCGCTGAGTAGGCGCGGGCGGCGCGGCTCGCAGCCGCTGGTCGACCGTGCGCTCGTTCTGCTCGCGCAGCGCGCGTTCGCGTTCCTGCTGACGTTGCTGCTCGACGAAGGGTTGCGGGGTGCTGGAGACCTGGGCTTGAGCCAACAAGGGGCCGCCCAGCAGCATACCAGCCAATATGGTACGTAAGTTCGTTTTCAACTTCTCTCCCTCTATCGCTTTATTCGAACTGTTGCACATCTGAATTTCATCTGCTGTCCGGTCTTGGATCCACAATGATTCAGGCGCACTCGGTGGGCTATTTTTTTATCAATGCGCTTATGCACACGTCCGCACAACGTCGAGACGAAAGGATCGCCACTGTCCCTTGGTGATGTTCATAACCCTTTTTTTGCAGTCCAGCCACGTTCAACCCCGGGTGCCGGGGAAAACGGGTCGGAAACTACAACGACTGCTCATGGATCCCTGCAGATCACGTCCCTTTCTTTTCATCGGAATTCTGCATACTCTCCGCCTGAACCTCCGCCGGAGTTGCAAGTCGGGCACTCACCGCTCCGCCGATCCAATTAATTATTTTCCCGTGAGATTGCGATTTTCCACAGACAGAGCAAATCCAAAAAATTCCTCCTAGATAGGCCTCAGCATAGAGCGGAGTAGACCCACAACTCGCGCAAGGTGTTGTGCTTTTTACGGCGAGAAGGGCCTCTAGCGCGTCACGCAATCGACGCGCAGCCGTTTCCTGGGGATGCTGCTTGGGAAGCGATAACGTAAGTGCGCGAATACTTGGCAACTCATCCGGAGTGCAGACCTCAGTAGGCCCAATGTATTCGCCACAATTGAGAGAGACGAAGGATTCCAAGTGATAATCCGTCTCGCTCAGCAGCCCCTTGTGTCTAACACACCAATCAGAACAAATTTCGAATAGATCGATTTTATTTGGCCCTGCAACGGAAATTTTCGAAGTCAATTCACGCCATGCCGAGAAGATGTTCATGATCAATAACCTCTTACGGGGAAGGCTGTAATCAGATTGCCAGCGCGGTCAGTAAATATACGCATAACACTAGTAGGGATTCCGCCCTCCGAAAGACTCGTAAGGCCGATATTTCTTCCTGTATCTACGACGCGCAAGAAGGTGCCATCGCCCAACGCTGTGACAGGTGACTTCACAACGCTTGATTCTTGCAAAAGGCCACGCAGCTCATCAGAAGTGATAGTAAAGGCCGATCTGTTGTTTGCCAGTTGAACACCGATATGCTGTTCCACCACGTGCTCAAAACCTGCGCTGACCGGTTGGCCGGTCCCACGAAGAGGCGTAGTCTGTGTCCGCCCATTTGCGACGTTAATTCGCGATGACACTCGTCCGGGGACCTGTGCGACAGCAGGAATTCCTTGCTCCAGCGCGAACCTCGCTTCAGCTTCGGCCACGGCGGCAACGCGCATCTCTTGCACAGCTCTGTAAGCGGTCGATCCCAAGGGAACGGCTGCAGCCAAACCACTGAAAAATCGCTCGACGTTTGACAGCTCTCGCCCGGAGAGGCTCTCACCTGTCGCCGCCATGTACAAACCAGTCGCTGTGCCATAAACAGGCAACAGCAGTTGCAAGGACTCGCTAAGGCGAACTGCTTGATCGGTAGTGAGCGCAGAATTCCGATCGATCGCGATTAGGTTGGCGGCTGTTT
>Ga0157373_10001506_pt1 | contig 17761 bp, 19 predicted proteins | sample C65metaG_FD_113460 | JGI IMG/M metagenome (GOLD analysis project Ga0157373, IMG submission 113460) | Corn rhizosphere microbial communities from Kellogg Biological Station, Michigan, USA - C6-5 metaG | ecosystem: Host-associated > Plants > Roots > Rhizosphere > Soil | place: USA: Michigan... | reverse complement strand
TGGGCAACGGATAGTTTGGCTATGCAGGGCTTTGGTTATCCTGTAAAACCCGTAGGACTCATTTGTTCTGCATTCAGGCCCGGAGAGGATGCCACAGTATTTTCCTTTTTAATTCCTTCCAACTTTTTTGCTGTGGTCAGCCTGCGTCAGGTCGCAGAGATTTTCAGGGTAATCAAAGCAGATGAAAAAATAGCAGCTGAGATGGAAGCGCTGGCTATGGAGGTAAGACAAGCCTTGCAAAAATATGCGATTATTGAACATGAGACCTATGGCAAGGTGCTGGCCTATGAGGTTAATGGTATGGGAAGTTATCACCTGATGGATGATGCCAGTATTCCCAGCCTGCTGGCGATGCCCTATCTTGGCGCCATGTCGATGAGTGATCCTGTTTACCTGAATACAAGGAAGATGGTGCTCTCGGCCGACAATCCTTTTTTTTATAAGGGAAAAGTTGCGGAGGGCGTAGGTGGTCCGCATATCGGTAAAAATATGGTATGGCCAATGAGCATTATTGCCCGTGCACTAACCAGTACAGATGAAGCAGAAATTAAACAGTGTCTGGCGATGTTGCAAAAGAGCCATGGCGACACAGGTTTCATGCATGAATCTTTTCATGTGGATAACCCACGGCAATATACCAGGGCAGCTTTTCCCTGGGTAAATGCAATGTTGGGAGAATTTCTGTGGAAGACCTATCAGGAACGACCTGATTTGCTTAATGCAGGTGCATAAAATGCAGCATAATTGTCATGTGAATATAATTAAGAACGGGGCTTAACATTAAATTAACATTAAGATAGGCATATTTGCGCATGTTCTTACAAATACTCGCCGGAGCCTTTTACCTGTTTACAATTATTGCCGCATTTAAAATGGAAACCCCATTGAAGGGGTTATTGTTTGTCCTGACTGTAATCGCAGTAAGTGGAATTCTATATCTTTTTATTCTTTTTCCCGGAATCTCGGGGATTTTGGTAACCTGCATGCTTGCAGCTTTTATTCTGAAACAAGGAAGCCGATAATAATGAACCGCCTGAAAGCACAATTCAGACGGTTCGGGCGATAAAAAATGCAGCATTACCTGCAAAGAAGCTGTGGATTATAACGCTGGATTTACCCTTGTAATTTGAAGGCGTTTCGCTGTATCAGTTGGTAACTGAGTTGCCAGACCTTTTGCCCACACTGTATAAACATCACCATCTTTTAACACAACATTTGGCAATGTCGCTACAGTCTCATTGGTAGCTGTGTTTTTTAGTGTCAGTGTAGTACTTGTTTTCGCTGGGACATACTTGAATGCAGAATATTCTCTATAGGCCCTGTTGTTAAAGGCAGTAGTGTCATCAGCCAGTGTCAGACTGTAGTTAGGGGCACCAGGAGATAAGTTAATAAAACGTACCTGAGCATTTCCTGACTTCAGGTTAGACCAGTCATCTCTCACTCTTAATACAGATACGGTGTCTCCGGAATTAGTCAGATAAAGTGAATGAAAACGGTCATTTTCAAGCGTGATCTTTTGAGTGCCAATGCTGGTAGAGTTACCTGCAACAGTTACTTTTGCTGTTTTGCTGCCCGGAGGAATCACCACGAAGTATCTTGTCACGTTTCCATACGCTAAAGGTAGGTTAGATGGCAATTTTTCATTATCCAAATAAAAATCTACCGATGTTTTAGTTGGAGAAGCATTCACTACAGAAAAGGCTGCTCTGTCCGGTATTGGCTGAGGATCATTGTGTGAGCAGGAACTTAAGATTGCAGCTCCTGATAACAGACCGAATAAAACGTAAGCTCTTCTGGATTTTTCAGATAGGAGGGTAAGATTAAATTTCATGTTTAAAAAGTTTAATTTGTAATATGTGTTCGGGGTGTAAAACGAACGGTTCTTGCATAACGCTACAGACTTTTTTGTAATTTTATAAAATGCAGGGTTTGTAGCGTTCTTGTTGCAGTATGCGTTTTACTGTCAAATGCTGCGTTCAACGCATAGAAATAATTAGAAATATTGTCAGTAAAGATAGGCTTAGCGTAGCGTGGATAAAAAAGATACAATGTTCCGGGAGATCATTGCGGCTCTGAGTGCCCGTGATGAGCGTATACAAGAACGTGTATATGTTCATTATTGGGGCTATCTCATGGGAGTATCCACCCGCTACTTCAAGGACAGGAATGTTGCCCGCGAAGTTGTGAATGACAGCTTTATTAAAGCCTTCAAAACAATGTACGATTTTAAGCATAATGGTGACCTCCTGGATTTTCAGAAGACATTTAAATCCTGGCTTTCTACCATTACCGTCCGTACAGCATTGGATAAAATACGTGCTAATAAAAGTGCGCTCACCTTTGTGGAGGAATATGATGATGTGCATGTCGGGCACGTGGATGTGGAGCAGAAACTCTTTGCAGAGGATATTTTGAAATTGATGAATGAATTGCCTGAACTTCACCGTGCTGTATTTAATCTTTACGAGATAGAGGGTTTCAGTCATGAAGAAATCGGATCAATGTTAACTATACCGGTGAGCTCCAGCCGTACTTATCTTACGCGGGCAAAACAAAAATTGAGAGAGCTTTATAAAAAAAGTATAAAAATTACAGATGGAACAGTCTAATAAAGAATTAATAAAGGAGATAGCTGATCTTTTCGAAGATTATGAGGAATCCTATGTTCCGGGCGAGTGGGAATCTTTCCAGAAACAGCAAAAAAAGAAATATCCCTTTTTACCTGCCTGGCTTAAAGTTGCTGCCGTGCTGCTCCTGATTGCTTCTGCGATTCCTTTTGGTATAAAAAAGTTTTTTCAGCATCAGGGAAATAGTGTTTCTACTGGTCAGGAGACTGTATCTGTTAAAAAGCCGTCAACTCCACTGAAAACTGCTGAACCTGCTCTGAATGTTCAGAAAAACACTTCTTACGCACAAAAGAAGGCATCACAAATCGCTGCTGCTTCTTCTGCAAATGTTCTTGCAAAAAGGCAGGCAGCACAAGGGGGGGGAGATATAAAGAATACGCAGTCTGAAACTCAAGCCGCTCCGGTATATGCAAATCAGGTGATTATACCTGTTAACCCACAAGTTTCTGCAAAGCCAGCTGAGATCATTGCTGCGTTGGAGAAAGAGCAGGTTCTGGCCCGGAATCAGGTGAATACAGCAGTTTCCGAGCCGGTCACTCCGGCTGCGAAAGACAGTACTGTACTTCCTGCTACAGCTAAATTAAGTACTGCAGAATTCTTACTTGCTGAGTCCAAAATGGCTGCAAAAAAAGAGAAAAAGAAAGCTGCGGTTTCCAAATGGGATTTTGGCCTGCAGGTAATGCCAACTGCCACGCGCACTAATGTGAACTTTGGGGGAGGGATTGTTACGGCTTATCACGTTTCTGATAAAATATCGCTGAGCTCAGGCGTCAGTCTGGTACAACTGGGCTCCGGTGAAAATGTGCCGGATGCCGGGCCTGCCATGCCTGCAAACGCTGCCTTCTCAAATGTGAGCAAAAATGCACAGGGAAGCCGTCAACTTTTAACCGTTGATGCCAGCATCAGAGCGATAGACATTCCGCTGGGTCTTGTTTATAAGGTAAATAAACACTACTATACAAGTGCAGGGGTGTCTTATTTCAATGTGATTAGTGAAAAAAGAAGTAATACTTATGCAGAAACCGTGCCCGTGAGCAGAATGAGCACTGATCCTTCTACCGGTGCAATGGAAAGTTATACTGCACTTGAAACCCAGCAGGTAGATGAGGTGGCCCCTGATCGTCCATTAAAGGGAAACGGTTATCTGGGATTTTTTAACTTCTCTATTGGTCGCCGGCAGAATATCTTTAAGCAATATAATATCCAGATTGAACCATTTATCAAGGTGCCAATTGGCAAGCTTTCTACTCAGGATCTCAACCTGATGAACAGTGGAGTTAAGTTCCAGCTTTCTTTCTGATTCATATCTTTTTCCCTTATAGGTAGCAATGGATAACCAGAAGTATACTGGTTATTTAGTGGTATAGAAATAATTCTTACAGTATTGCAATAAATTTCAATTTATTTTTGTAATATTAATGTTAATTAATTACTATTTTTATTTTCAAACAAACACCAATTAACAATTTGAAGATGAAAACACTCGGACAAAAATTTAAAATTCTCCGTCAGAAAAAAGGCCTCAATCAGATGGCGATGGCGGAATTGCTGGATATCTCCATCCCTGCCTATTCGAAGCTTGAAACCGGAATAACTGACCCTAATTTCAGCAGGATACATCAGATTGCCACTGTTCATCAGATCGATATCAGGCAATTGCTGAGCACAGGAGAAGATGAAAAGAGTGAGCAGGAGGGAGAGATCGAAAGGCTCAAACTTCGAATCGTTGAACTCGAATCCAACGTCATCCGTCTTCAGAGCAAACTCATAGATCTTTATGATAGAGAAGACCAAAGATCCAAAAAGGGATAGCTCAGAAACTTCACATTAATTTAATACGATTATCACAACAATGTCGAAATTGGTAATGGAGCTTTTTATTCAGAAAGTTTTATAATACTTTTGGACCATAATTGAATTTCGGTCTAAAGATTTATTATGATGGTGAATGGAAAAGGATGAGATTGTAATAGAGGAGATATTATCGGGAGCAAAAAAACTATTTGGCAAACATGGTTTAAAAAAAACAACCATGGAGGAGATAGCTACCGCTGCCGGTAAAGGAAAGAGTACGCTCTATTATTATTTTCCAAGCAAAAATGAGATTTTCGAGGCTGTTGTAGAAGATGAGATGAAGAATGTGGTAAAACGCATTCGGGAGGCTGTCAATGCTTCGTTGACAGCTAAAGATAAGCTCAAGGCATTTTTACAAGCGCAGATCACTTCCATCATTGGTTTTCATAGCTTTAGGGAAGTTCTTTTTGATGATTTACTGGCCAGCATGAGAATGTTGATCTGGATAAAATCAAGATATGAGCAAATCCAGATTGATATGATTAAGGAAATTCTGCTGGGTGGATGCCAGTCCGGAGAATTTAAGGAAATGTCTGCAGACCGGATGAATAAAATGTCTTTCGTTATGGTAACAGCTTTCAGAGGTCTTCACTTTCCCTTGTCAATTGAATTGTCTGAATTACAGACAAATGAATATTTCGACGAGATGATTGATATGCTGATAGCTGGTATTGGAAATGATAGTTTTAAAAAGAAAATAGAATAAATATTATGCTGACAAACATTGAATACATATCAAGTATATTCAATGTTGACAGACAAAAAAGAAAGCTGAAAACGTTAATTTCATTATTTGACAATAATATTATAGACTAAAATACGGTTATGGTCTAAGAATAATTTACTTTTGTCTATCTTAAAATTAACATATTTTTAATATATTAGATCATGTTTCATTGCGGTATTTTTAGTATCAATCTGTATATGAATAAAATAAAATTATGAATCTAGCTGAAGTAAACATTATACAATTCAGGCATGCGTAAAAAATTGGGCGATAGGATTGCAGCATTTCAGGATGCAAATGCAATTAAGGAAAAAGGATTATACCCGTATTTCAGATCTATAGAGTCAGCACAAGACACTGAGGTCATCATTGATGGAAAGAAAGTTTTAATGTTCGGGTCCAATTCTTATTTAGGATTAACAAATCACCCGAAGATCAAAGAAGCTTCCAAGGCCGCTATTCAGAGATATGGAACGGGATGTGCCGGATCAAGGTTCTTGAATGGTACGCTGGATATTCACCTGGAACTGGAGAGAAAGCTGGCTGCCTATGTAGGCAAAGAAGCAGCGGTTCTGTTTAGTACCGGTTTCCAGGTTAACCTGGGAGTGATTTCCTGTCTGCTGGACAGAAATGATTATCTGATTCTGGATGAATATGATCACGCATCCATCATTGACGGAAGCCGTCTTTCATTCTCGCGTTCGATTAAATATGCACACAATGATATGGACGATCTGCGCAAGAAACTGAGCAGGTTACCAGAAGATTCTGCCAAGCTGATCGTAGCTGATGGTATCTTCAGTATGGAGGGAGACATTGTTAAACTTCCTGAAATCGTAGCATTGGCAGAAGAGTTTGGTGCAAACATTATGATGGATGATGCACACAGTTTGGGTGTAATTGGCTTTAACGGTGCAGGTGTATCTTCTCACTTTAACCTTACAGACAAGGTAGACCTGATCATGGGTACCTTCAGTAAATCCTTAGCTTCATTGGGCGGATTTATTGCTGCCAGTGAAGAAACGATTGAATTCATCAAACACCGGGCAAGATCATTGATGTTCAGTGCAAGTATGCCGCCTGCTTCTGTAGCGAGCGTAATCGCAGCCCTGGATATTATTGAAGCCGAACCAGAACGTATTGATAAACTTTGGGATAACACGAACTATGCAAAAAAACTACTAACAGACGCAGGCTTTGATATAGGACATACAGACAGTCCGATCATTCCTGTTTATATCAGAGATAACGAAAAGACATTCCTTATTACCAATATTCTTCACAGAAACGGAATCTTCGTTAATCCTGTTGTTTCACCAGCTGTACCATCAGACTCATCGCTCCTCAGATTTTCACTGATGGCGACACATACTTTTGCTCAGATTGAGGAAGCTGTTGAAAAAATGTATGCTGCTTTTCAGGAAGTTCAGCTGATGCCTGCAAAGGTAAGTATATGACACACATAGCTGCCGGGAATGGCACGTTGGTGATTGAAAATTTTAGAAATGCTTTTTCATAAAATTACATCCACAAGCTTAGGCATAGGCTACATCGGTAAAGGGGCAGGGACTGCCGCTGCTGTTGTAACTTGCCTGGTGTGGTATGCTGCCCATCCCGACGGAAATAATTTTATACCCGCATTAATTGTCACAGTGCTGATATCGGCACTGGGCATCTGGTCCGGAAACGTTGTAGAATCCATCTGGGGTAAAGACCATAACCGGGTGGTGATCGATGAAGTAGCCGGGATGTGCATAGCATTGCTGTGGATCCCTGTTACTCCATTAAACGTTCTCATGGGACTTATACTTTTTCGATTTTTTGATATTTTAAAGCCGCTTTTTATCAGGCGCCTGGAAAACTTGCCTGGCGGATGGGGAGTGATGTTTGATGATATACTTGCAGGGGTTTATGCAAATATAGTTCTGCAGGTTATTTTAAGATTTATTCCTAACTGATATGGCGACTTTCGTAAAAGCTCAGGTCGCGTCTTTATCGGCCTCAATTATTGACTTTCTTACCACATTAGTCTGTACGCAGGTTTTTCATTTCTGGTATGTTGCTGGAAGTGTGATAGGTACAACGGCCGGTGGCGCAGTTAACTTTATGATGGGCCGCAATTGGGTGTTCGGAACAAAGGAGCGAAATATCAATGTCCAGATACTGAAATACATTTTGGTATGGACCGGAAATCTTTTACTGACCACCGCAGGGGTTTTCCTTGTTACTCATTACCTGCATGTAAATTACATCCTGTCAAAAATTATTGTCTCTTGTACAGTGGGAACAGGTTATAACTTCCTGATGCAAAAAAAATTCGTATTTATTTAACTGAGAACGCCATGAGCTTACATCGCTTCAACAAAATTATATTCACTCTTTCTTTAGTTCTTTCCTTCCTGGTATTTCAAGCATCAGCTCAAACTCCTGCACCAGTTGCCGTACCTTCCAAAACCATTGTTACAGGTGTAGTTACAGACGCCGCAGATAAAGATCCTATCCCATACGCTACTGTTCTTTTCAAAGGCACACAAATTATTACAAAAACGGATGCGGACGGTAAGTTTGTCATTTCTACCAGTGAATCACATGATCAGCTTCAAATTAGCTACGTGGGATACAAAACTGCTTTTATTCCTATTAAAGCCGGAGAAACACAGACCGTTAATGTAAAGCTGCAAAATGAATCTGAAAACCTGAAAGAAGTAACGATCACTTCCAATAAAAGGCCATCATACAGGAACAAAAACAACCCTGCAGTAGAACTGATCAGGAAGGTTATCGAAAACAAAGCGAAGAACCAGAATAAGAATTATGATCATGTAGAATATCAGCAGTACGAACAGATGTTGTTCTCGCTCAGCAATCTCTCAGATAAGTTCAAGACAAAACGTATTTTCAAAAATTATCAGTTCCTTTTCCAGGAGCAGGACTCAACAAAAATCGGAGGTAAAAATATCCTCCCTGTATTCCTGGAAGAAAAGGTTTCACAAAATTATCTGCAGAAATCGCCTGAGAAAAAGAAAACGATCTACACTGGTGATAAACACGTTAATTATGACGCGAAATTTATTGATACAAAAGGTTTAAGCAAATATTTCGAGAGGATGTATGCAGACCTCAATATTTATGAAAGTAATATCTCATTGATGAGCAATCAGTTTCTGAGCCCGATAGCGGATGCGTCTCCTACGTTTTATAAGTTTTTTATCACTGATACGGTTAAAACGAGTGTTCCTAACCTGATTGAGTTATCATTTATTCCAAGGAACAACACCGACCTTCTGTTTGAAGGTAAGATGTATATCACGATGGACGGCAATTACGCTGTACAGGATGCTTACCTGACGGTGAATAAAAATATCAATCTGAACTTTGTAAGGGCGCTGGAAGCCAAACTTGATTTTGAGAAAAATCCTGATGGACGCTACCACTTATCAAAAACAAATCTGATTGTAGATTTCGGGTTAAATAAGGCTAAAGGTGGCGGTTTTACGGGACAACGTACGGTGATTATCAAGGATTATGAGATCAACAAGCCACAGCCTGCAAGTGTATTTGAAGGACCGGCTTTAGCGACAGCTGCCGATGCAGAAAGCAAACCTGATCAGTTCTGGACAAGTCAGCGTACAGATACGACATTAAAGACAAACCTCAGTATCTATAAGAATATTGATACACTCCAAACGATTCCTTCCTTTAAAAGGACGGCAGACCTGCTGACGCTTTTCTTCGCGGGATACAAAAACTTTGGTCCTTTTGAAGTTGGTCCGGTAAATACTTTTTATAGTTTCAACAATGTGGAAGGCCTGCGCCTCCGTATTGGTGGTCGTACTACGCCTGAGCTCAGTAAACGTTATTATTTTGAAACTTATGGTGCCTATGGTTTGAAAGATGAAAAATGGAAGTATTTCCTGAGTGGTACCTACTCTTTGAATGATAAATCTATTTACGCTTTCCCGCAGAACTACATCAGGGGAAGCTTCCAGAGAGATGTAAAGATTCCTGGCCAGGACCTGCAGTTCGTACAGGAGGATAACTTCTTACTGTCATTCAAAAGAGGGCAGAACAATACCTTGTTATATAATGATTTCTATAAAATCGATTATATGCATGAGTTTGAAAATCACTTCTCTTATCAGGTGATTGCACGTAAATGGACACAACGCCCGGGAGGATCATTATACTTTAATAACTTCGAAAATAATACTGTCAATGCGGTTGATAACATTACTACCTCTGAGATCAATGTAAACCTGCGCTATGCTCCAAATGAGAAGTTTTACCAGGGGAAAATTTACAGGGTGCCAATCATCGATAAATTCCCTATTTTTACGATTAAGTATACAGCAGGACTGAAGGGCGTTTTAGGTGGACAGTACAATTATCAGAACATCATTGCCAGGGTAGATAAGCGTTTTTACCTGTCGCAATTGGGATATTCTGACGTGGCAGTAGAGGGTGGAAATACTTTTGGAAAGGTTCCTTTCCCTTTGCTCACCATTCACCGTGCTAACCAGACCTATTCATACCAGCTGGATTCGTATAACTTAATGAACTTCCTGGAATTTGTGAGTGATCACTATGCCAGTGTGAATATTGACCATAATTTCAACGGATTCTTCTTTAATAAGATACCTTTGATTAAGAAACTTAAACTGAGAGAAGCGATTTCTTTCAAGGCTCTAATGGGCGGACTCAGATCGGAGAATAATCCTAACAATGATCCGTCACTGCTTCAGTTTCCTAAAAATGATATAGGAGAGACCAGGACGTTTGAACTGGGAAGAACTCCTTATATCGAAGGTAGTGTAGGTATCGGTAATATCTTTAAGATATTACGTGTAGATATGGTGAAACGTTTTAATTACCTTGACAATCCTGAGGTTTCCGAATACGGTATCAGGGCAAGAGTTAAATTTGATTTTTAAAAGACAAGTATAAAAAATACAGTTATGCAAGCAATACCATTTCGTGATCGTCTACAGCAGGGGATCTATAAGGTCATTAACCCATTTGTGAAAGGGCTCATCCGCATGGGGCTTACACCGAATGCGGTAACTACCATTGGCCTGATCCTGAACATTGGCGTAGCGGTGATCTTTGTCTTTGGTGCCGAAGAAAGCAACAGGGGCGACCTGTCTTTTGTTGGATGGGGAGGCGCACTGGTACTTTTTGCAGGACTGTTTGATATGCTTGATGGCCAGGTGGCACGTTTAGGAAACATGAGTTCCAAGTTTGGTGCCTTATATGATTCTGTACTGGACCGTTACAGCGAACTGATTATGTTCCTTGGCATCTGCTATTACCTAGTATCGCATCACTATTTTTTAAGCTCGCTCTTCGCATTTATAGCGCTGATCGGTTCCATGATGGTAAGTTACACCAGGGCCAGGGCAGAAGGTTTGGGCATCCAGAGTAAAGGCGGACTGATGCAACGTCCGGAGAGGGTCGTAACTATTGGTATCTGCGCGCTTGCCTGTGGAATCACCGGTCATTACATTGGTGGTGGGTACAAAATATATGTACCGGGAATATCTTTCCATATTTTTGAAACGATGTCTATCTTCACGATTCCCATCACGATCATGGCCATCATGACCAATGTTACTGCGATTAACAGGTTGAGGGATGCGAAGAAAGTGATGGATGCCGCTGAGCAGCTGGAACGTGAAACCCTGGAAAAAAAAACTGAAAATAAGAGCCTGAAAGAGCAAGCTGTTCCGGTAGTTGTTGCCGGACTGATCTTCCTGGGTGCTGTCTTTAATTTCGGAAATCTCCATACAGCCTGGTCACAGACACAGGATCAGAGTAACCCATCGCCCTTAAAATTTCCGGTACCTAAAGGGATCTCACATCAGCTGTTTTACCTGCAGCGCGATCCCAATACGAATACCATTATCTATGAGCTGAATACCAGTTCTGATGGTCAGGTGGTGGAAGATAATCCTGTAAAGGTTTACTGGCTGCGCTACCAGGAGAATGGTGAGAAGAAAGATCTGGGTTATGTACAGCGCAAGTTTGCGTATGGGATAGATTCCAAATCTATCGGTAAGGATCAGTATGAACTTCGTTTTGTCTCTCATAAAAAGCTGCCATTGTATCTTGTCAAATCTGATGATGATAAAAAATATCATGTATATGTGACAGTAAATAACAAGAAGATTCAAATAGAACGTATATTTTTGCGCATAGAAGGAGGCTCCTTCTGGTTGCCGAACGTAAAGTATGTAGAGATCAAAGGATTGAACGCTGCGAATAATACTGCTATTACTGAACGGATAAAAATCTAAATACCATGAAGAAGAATTTTATTTCGAACTCCTCTGATTCTATCAGAATTTTCAAGAATGACCTTTTTGAAAGTCTTTCGAAAGTCCATTACTACGTGCCCCTGATTGTTTACATTCCGGTAATTGCTTTCCTTGGATGGAAGTCATTTTCGGATATGCATATGAGCGTGTTTTCATTCGCCGGATGGCTGCTCACAGGTCTTTTTGTATGGACCATCTCAGAATATGTGTTACACCGCTGGGTATTTCACTTTTATCCTAAATCTGAATTTGGACAGCGCATACATTTTATCTTTCATGGCGTCCACCACGATTATCCCAATGATGCCAAAAGACTGGTATTGCCGCCTTCAGCAAGTATTCCGATGGCACTGGCTTTATATTTCCTGTTTCTATACCTGTTGCCTGCGGGAACGATCTACGCTTTTTATACCGGATTTCTAATCGGTTACCTGATCTACGATATGACGCACTATGCGCTGCACCATGCTAACTTCAAAAGTCCTTTCTGGAAAAAACTGAAGCAGCACCACATGTTGCATCACTACTCAGACTCCAGCAAAGGTTACGGCGTAAGTTCTGCGCTGTGGGACAAAATCCTGGGTTCAGATTTTAATAAAAAATAAATGTCAGAACAGTTCGGGTCTAACAAACCATTCTATGCCATAAAAGACATCATGCTCATCACCCTGATGTCTGCCGTTTACCTCTGTCTTTCTTATTTTCTGGTAGGTTTTAACAGCAACCAGATCGTATTGGTGCTGCTCTTCAATACCTTGTATTATGCTTCGGTAGTGACCAGAAAGTTTATCCTTGGTTTCTCCATCTTCATCGTATACTGGATTCTGTTCGATTATATGAAGGCCTTCCCGAACTACCTTTTCAATGATGTGCACATTGCAGACCTGTATCACCTGGAGAAACATACTTTTGGTATCTTCTCTGACGGAAAACTGCTCACACCCAATGAATACCTGCGTATCCATCACTCAGCTGTGGTGGACATTATCGGGGGAATATTTTATCTGATGTGGATACCGGTTCCTCTTGCCTTTGCTGCTTACCTCTTTTTTCGCAAGAAGGAACTTTTCCTTCGCTTTTCTCTGACCTTTGTGCTGGTAAACATGACTGGCTTCGTCATTTATTATACTTATCCGGCAGCACCACCCTGGTATGTGCAGTACCATGGCTTCGTCTTCCTTGCACATACACATTCAAACCCGGCCGGACTGGTAAGATTTGACCACTTGTTGCATACGACAGTATTTGAATCGATTTACAGACAAGGATCCAATGTTTTTGCGGCAATGCCTTCTTTGCATTCCTCATATCCTGTGATCGTCTTATACTACGGTATAAAGAATAAAATGGGAGCGATGAATGTGGTTTTTGGTGTTGTCATGGTAGGAATCTGGTTTACAGCAGTCTATGCGAGCCACCACTATGTTCTGGATGTCCTGGCAGGAATTACCTGTGCAATAGCTGGTATTGCTCTCTTCAATTTGCTGATGAAACGGACCGCACTTGGGGCTTTCGTAGAAAAAATGCGTATGGTTATCGCTTAGAATTGTCTAAATTAGTGCTCTAACCACAGCAAAGAAATTGGCAGCACTACCCTCCATCAGACTATCAGAACTTACCGCACAGATTCATGACACCATCAATGGAGTTTTTGGAGCAAGAACGTTCTGGGTAATCGCCGATGTGACCAATCATACGTACAAGCCACAGAGTAATTTCCACTATTTTGAACTCGTAGAAAAAGACAAAGCCTCTGCAAAGATCCTGGCGAAGATGGGTGGCAGGGCCTGGGGAAATGCGGCAGTGAATATTTCCAACTTTGAGAAGGCAACGGGGCAGCAGTTTAAAAATGATATCAATGTTCTGGTGCAGGTGGCCGTACAGTATAATCCTGCGTTTGGTCTGCAGCTTAACTTGCTTGATATTGATACAAATTTCACGCTCGGGCAATTTGAACAGCAGCGTAAAGAAACGCTGGACCGTCTGCTAAGGGATAATGCTTCTTTTATCCGCCTGGAGAATGGTATTTTCCGTACGCGTAACAGTGATTTGCAGCTTAACCGTGTTTTGCAGCGTATAGCCGTGATATCATCTGATACTTCTGCGGGATATCATGATTTCAGGCATACGCTTGATCATAATACTTTTGGTTATCAGTTTGAGATAGATGATTATTTTGCCCTCGTACAGGGAGAAGGCAATGCAAAACAGGTGCTTGCACAATTAATTGCGGTTTTTGATTCTGGCAAGCCCTATGATGCACTGGTTATCATCAGGGGTGGGGGATCACAGATGGATTTTCTGATATTTGATAACTATGAACTTAACCGTGCTATCGCGAAATTCCCCATACCAATCATAACAGGAATCGGCCATCAGAAAAATGAAACGATAGCGGATCTGATGGCGCATACCTCTACGAAAACGCCTACAAAAGTGGCGGAGATGCTCATTGCACATAACAGGAGTTTTGAAGATGCCCTTATTTCGCTGCAGCAGCAGATGGTCATCCGGACCTTCCAGATGATGAACCATCATAAGGAACAGCTCAACAGGCTAAACCAGGTGACGATCAATTCTTCGAGGAACCTTCTTCATGAAAAACATCGGGACATCCTGAATCTTTCCGGAATGATCGTCACTAATCCCAGGATTATCATTTCCAATAAAAGAAAGGATCTGGATAATCTGGTGGCAAATTTGCGCTCGTTCAACAGGATGTATTTCATCAACCAGTCGAGGTATATTGGTCATTTTGAATCTGTTGTCAGGCTGATGAGTCCGCAGAATATATTAAACAAGGGCTTCGCCATAGTGAAAGTCGGTGGCGTGATTGTTGGTGATGGCACACATATAGAGCCGGAAACTGAAATGACAGTCACTCTCGCCACCGCAGAAATTAACACAAAGGTATTATCTAAAACATCACGTAATGGAAAAGAATTTGAACTATGAAGAAGCTTACCGGGAGCTTGCTGAAATTGCTGCCGAAATAGAGACTGAGGCAGTGTCTGTTGATGTTCTCGCAGAAAGGGTCAAGCGTGCCTCTGTGCTGATCGCCTTCTGTCAGGCGAAATTAAGATCTACCGAGACGGAGGTCAACAAAATTATAAAGCAGATGGAAAACCAACCCTTATAACTACCTTCGTTTAAAAATAAAGATATGTTAGTATACAGCGCAGAAGAAGAAGAAGCATTTTTTGATCAGATCGATCAGGTGTACGTACTGGCAGAGTCAGACCAAACTGAAGAGGCAGAGGAATTACTGCTGGAGATTGAAAGCGCAATTCCTGATCCCAAAGAGAATTGCAGCGTCGGAGCGATTATGCTCGACAGTATCTATGCTTTTTATGAGCAGACAGGTCAGCTGGAAAAAGCATTACCTTTTTTCCTGAAAGAGACCGGATTTCTGCAGGACAAAAGCAAAACAGAGGAGGTGAAAAATATAGTTCACTTCATCACAACAGGTAGCATTTATTATGCGTTGCAGGATTTAGATCATGCGAGGGTATATTTCAAAACTGCCTATAAATTGGGTAGTAAGAAGGTTTTTGCAGATTCACATCCTGATTTTCTTTTTATTGCACTGGCTGCCGATGAGGATTTTGAGGATTTTAAAAGAAACTTTGTGCCTGCAGAGGATGGAGATGACGAGCAGGACGAACTCACAGACGAACAGCAGAGCCTGATGGATGAGTACTGTGAGAAGGGTAATGCAGAAATGGATGACGAGAACTATGCTGTAGCTGCAGACTGGTTTACAAAGGCCTATGCTGTTTTGCCTGATCCAAAAGAAGATTGGGAAGCCTCAGGATATATCACTGCCTCTCTTGGCGATGCTTTATTTAATGAGGGTAAATTTGCTGAAGCAAAAGAACAGCTGCTCATAGCCCACGAGTTTTACAGTGGCGAAGAAAGTAATCCTTTTGTATTGCTGCGTCTTGGAGAAGCATATTATGAACTGGGCGATGAAAAAGCAGCGCTGGAATATTTATTGAAAGCCTATGAGATGGAAGGCGCGCAGCTTTTTGAAGATGACAAGAAATACCTGAAATTTCTGAAGAAACATCACAATATATAATGAAATGATAGCAGCGGCTAAGCAATCATTAGCTGCTGCTCAATTACAGACACGAGTAAAGAAACGTCAAAAGGTTTCGGCACCACTTCATCTGCACATATTTCCTTTACTACTTCAGCCTTAGGATGGGTAGAGAGTACGATGACAGGGATATTACTGGTATCTTCTGCTGCTTTTATAGCCTTGCATAATGCTGTACCTTCTGCTGTAGGGTGTATAATATCCAGCAAAATGGCATCCGGTCCGAAATCTTTGATATGATTAAAAACTTCTTTATCTGAACTGATCAGGTCAAGCTCATATCCCTCCTCACTAAGAATAATATCAATCAATTCAAGGATATCCTTGTTCTTCTCTAACACCAATATCTTTTTCTTCATAGGATCATTTTCATTCAGGATCAATCCGGAGGGTTTTATCCTGTGGGACAAATATATACAGAAAAAAATGATTACAATAAGAAAAATGTCACGATAAATGTTTGCTGATCAGATCCGTCAGGTCATCCAGGTTGAAAGGTTTACTGATAAATTCCTCTGCACCAGAACGTTTGATCGACTGATCTTCAGTGGCATGTGCAGACATGATGATCACGGGAACCTCTTGTGTTGCGGGTGATTTTTTTAGTTCGTGGCAGAGATCAAGTCCGTTTCCGTCGGGAAGCATGACATCCAGTAGAAGCAGGTCTGGTTTAAAGTCTTCTGCCTGCTGCCTGCGGAAGTCGGAAATGGAATCTGCGAGGGTAACTTCGTAACCCATCTCTGTAAGGATGTAACAAACTATGTATCTGATATCTTCGTCGTCTTCAACAATGTGTATCCGTTTTGTCATATAGAATTTTTAGCGTTAACTATTCAATATTGAATACGATAAAAAAGGTTTTAGTATCACGGGAGAAAATAAAAAACATTTAAAATGAGTAAGTATGCATTTATTTCGTAAAAGTTATATATTTGGCACCATATTAAAGCTTAAAACATGGAAAAATTTACAAAATTAAAAGAACTGCTTGCTTCTGTTGAAGCTGACGTAGAGAAGTTTTACAATGCTGGAAACAGTGCTGCAGGTACAAGAGTACGTAAAGCAATGCAGGATTTAAAAGTTCTTGCTCAAGACATTCGTGCTGAAGTAACAGAGAAAAAAAATTCGGCTAAGTAAAATTAGCTCAACCTAACCTGAAGAGGGTATATCAGAACATTTGTACAGCAATCTTTCCGGTTGATCATACACTGCTTTGTTATATCCTCTTTTCATTTAATAGATTATGTCTTATATCGCGCATCCCGACCGCTATACAAATATGCAATACCGCCGCTGTGGTAAAAGCGGACTCAAACTATCTGCGATCTCACTGGGCCTGTGGCACAATTTCGGCCATGTGGATCAGTTTCAGAACTCTACCAATATTATCAAACTTGCTTTTGACAGTGGTATCACTCATTTCGACCTGGCAAACAACTATGGTCCGCCTCCGGGATCTGCCGAAGAAAATTTTGGGGCGATACTGAAACAGAATTTTGCTTCCTACCGGGATGAAATGATTATCTCTTCAAAAGCGGGATATACCATGTGGGACGGACCGTATGGCGATTGGGGATCAAAGAAATACCTGGTCTCAAGTATGGACCAGAGCCTCAAACGTATGGGGCTGAATTACGTTGATATTTTTTATCACCACCGTCCGGATCCTGAAACTCCACTGGAAGAAACGATGGCTACACTGGACCTCTTTGTGCGCCAGGGAAAAGCGCTGTATGTGGGGATATCAAATTATAAAGCTCCTGAAGCAGCAGCAGCAATCAAGCTGCTACGTGAAATGGGCACTCCTTGTCTGATCCATCAGCCTAAATATTCCATGTTTGAAAGGTGGATCGAAGAGGGCTTACTGGATGTTCTTGGTCAGGAAGGTGTAGGTTGTATTCCATTTTCGCCACTGGCGCAGGGGCTGCTTACCAATAAATACCTGCATGGTATCCCTGAAGATTCGCGGGCAGCAAAATCGACGGGCGCACTGCAGCAGGCCTCAATTACGCCGGAGGTATTAAAGCAGTTGAATGCCTTGAACACGCTGGCTTCAGAGAGGGGACAAACGCTTGCACAGATGGCACTGGCCTGGATTCTTCGTGATGCCAGGATCACATCTGTACTGGTAGGGGCG
>Ga0157373_10001505_pt1 | contig 17767 bp, 16 predicted proteins | sample C65metaG_FD_113460 | JGI IMG/M metagenome (GOLD analysis project Ga0157373, IMG submission 113460) | Corn rhizosphere microbial communities from Kellogg Biological Station, Michigan, USA - C6-5 metaG | ecosystem: Host-associated > Plants > Roots > Rhizosphere > Soil | place: USA: Michigan... | reverse complement strand
GATCAAGCCACCGCCACCCAGTGATTTGCCTCCGCCGACCGAGGCAATCCAGCCGCTGCCTTCATCCTGAGAATCCGTGGCAAGGATGTCATGCCTTGTCACACCTCCATAGGTTGATTTCCCATCGCTGTGCTACGTTTAAAACATGAAGCCTTTGCTTCATGTTTTGTTCATAAAGCAGCTTTATTCTGACACCAAGGCCATCAGGCGTCGGTTCAACGATATGGGAAGGATTCAAAATGGATGATTATCAGGAAGAGCTGCTGGAATATCAGGCTTACGAGCTGGATCCGCTGGAGCCTGCCGAGGATGCGACGGAGTTGTGACAGCCGCTGCAGGTTATTGGTATCAAGCTGAGCGCTTTAAGCTCTATTGGCCTTCTGGCTGCGGCGAAACTCTCCCGGCGTCTGGCCATTCCAGCGTTTGAAAGCGCGCTGGAATGCCTCGGCTGAGGCGAAGCCCAGCGAGTAGGCAATTTCGCCGAACGCCAGTTCGGTATCTCGAATGTAGGTCATGGCCAAGTCGCGGCGCGTGTCATTGAGGATCGCGCGAAATTGCGTGCCTTCCTCTGCCAGTTTCCGGCGCAGTGTCCAGGTCGGCAGCTTCAGGCGCGCCGCCACTTCTTCCAGGTCGGGTTCCCGTCCACCATTGAGTAACGGCCCAAGCAGTTGAATGATGCGTTCGCGCAGGCTGCGGGTACGGGTGAGTTGTTCCAGTTCCCGTTCACACAGTTGAACCAGGTGCCGCCAGGTGCTGGGGCAATGCTGCGGGTTGCGCCGGGCAAGGTCTTCCAGGCCCAGGCGCACCTGGTTCTGGTCGGCGCCGAACAGGATCGGACAATCGCCGAGCGTACGGTAGGCGTCCAGGTACACCGGTGCCTCGAACTCGATCTCGATGCGTTCGGCTCGTAACGGGGTGCCACTTACGCTGGACAACTGTTGGAGCCAGCCGGCAACGATCGAGTCCACGACGAAGCGGTTATAGGCGTTATAGGGGCTGATGGAATAGAACCGCAGCCAGGCGCCCCGGGCGTCCTCGTGAAAACTCGATTGGCCACGATAGTTGGAGCCATACAACGGCTCGAAGCGGATCAAGCAGCGTGCCGCTTCGCGTACCGTCGGAGCCGGGGCCGCGGTGACCCCAGCGAGGCCGGCCTGGCTCAACCGGCTGAGGCGGCCCATGCGCAGGCCCAGGGCCGTATCCTGGGTCTGCTGGATCGCAGCGTGACCGAGGCGCATATAGCGTGGAATCGATAATCGGGCCCCGGGCTCGGCCAGGCGTGCGGCGTCGAGGCCGTATTGTTCGAGCAGGGGCAGGGGATCCAGGCCATGGCTGGCTACCGCATCGGCCAGGCTGTGGACGAAGCCCACGGACAGGTCGCCCAGGCGCATCGGTTTCATGCTCACAGCCACAGGTTCAGCAGGCGGGCGCCACGGGCTTCGCCATCGGGGAAATGCTGGCCATCGTGGCTGATGAAGCTCTGGCCGGCATTGCCGTTGTCCCAGAACTGGCCGCGTAGAAACACGCTGACACCGCCCTTGGCCTGGCTGATGGGCAACTGGCTGGTCAGCGTCAGGCGATGCCAGGCCTGGCCTTCGCTCATCTCACCGGGCTTGAGGCTCACCTCGCTCGGTGTGGACAGGCCTTTATAGCCGTTCCAGGGTTTGTCCCAGGTGTCGCGCCCGCTGATGAAGGCGGGCACCGCGATCAGTTGTGCGCCCTGATCGTTGAGTTGTCGATAATAGCGCGGATACCAACTGTCGCTGCCGATCAGCACGCCCAGGCGCCCGGCGGGGGTATCGACGACGCGGAGGGCGTCCTGGCGGTCGGCCTCCAGCACATCCCGTTGCTCGAACACAGGATGCTGTTGACGCTGGGGCTGCCCGAGCGGTCGACCGTCCCTGCCAAACACCAGGCTGCTGTTATACAGCGCGCCGCGGCCGATCTTCAGTTCACCTTCGCTGACGCTGGGCTCGGGCAATATGATGGAGCCGGCTACCAGGGTCACGCCAAACTCCCGGGCCAGCCCGCCGAACATGGCCTGGTAATCATGAGCCATGGTATTGGCTTTCATGCGCAGGTACGCGTCCTCCAGGCGGTTGTCGCCTTGGGCCCTGATCAATCCACGGATGAACGCCAGTGGGTTGCTGATCGCCAGCCAGTTCATGGCTTCCTTCAATGTACCGGCCTGATACAGCTCGTCCTTTTCTCCGCTGATCATCAACCAGGTGCCAATGTGCTCGGGCAGGACCACGATGGTCTTATCGCTGAGCAGACCCAGGTCGCGAGCGGTCTCCAGGTAGGCCGCCAGTTTGCGGCGCAACTGCCCGGGGCTCTGATAGTCGGTTGGGAACAGCTCGGGCTGGATGCCCAGCAAGTTGCCTCGATCGGCAGGAACGCCCTGGTCGACCGCCAGGTCGATGCGCAGGTCCGAGAGGTAATGCCCCGTCGGACGATCCGCCGTCCACAGTGCATAGCTCATCAGGGCGGCGATCAGGGCCAGTGAAAACAGCAGATACAGAAGTTTACGCATGGAGAGCAATCAGCGGCCGTGTGCAGTTCTTACGGGGCAGGGTACGGTAAAACCTGAAATTAGCAAAAGAGAAGTCCCTGTGTGTGCGAGCCTGCTCGCGATGGGTGTGTGCAAACAGGTATCGCGCAGACTGCTCAGATGCCATCGCGAGCAGGCTCGCTTCCACAACTAGGACTCGCCCGTCCATGGGGACTGGATCGCTGCACATTAAGATCAATAAGTTGTCAGTTTCGGTCATTGAGCGCAGTGGTCCCGGCTTTTAGGCTGTGGGACATGACTGATGGAGGCCGTAGAGCTTCCGCATTTTCCGTGATTGCCCGTTGTGGAGTGACCCCAATGACCGCCCCTCATTACCCGCATCTGCTGGCCCCGTTGGACCTGGGTTTTACCACGTGGCGCAACCGTGCCCTGATGGGGTCGATGCACACGGGGCTTGAGGAAAAGCCCGGTGGTTTCGAACGCATGGCGGCGTATTTTGCCGAGCGTGCCCGTGGCGGTGTGGGCTTGATGGTAACCGGCGGGATCGCGCCGAACGACGAGGGCGGCGTGTACTCCGGCGCCGCCAAGCTGACCACTGAGGAAGAGGCGCTCAAGCACCGGATCGTCACCCAGGCCGTCCACGAGGCCGGTGGCAAGCTCTGCATGCAGATCCTTCACGCCGGCCGCTACGCCTACAGCCCGAAGCAAGTGGCGCCGAGCGCGATCCAGGCGCCGATCAACCCGTTCAAGCCCAAGGAGCTGGACGAGGAGGGGATCGAGAAACAGATCAGCGATTTCGTCACCTGCTCAAGATTGGCCCAGCAAGCAGAATACGATGGTGTCGAGATCATGGGCTCGGAAGGTTATTTCATTAACCAGTTCCTGGCGGCCCACACCAACCACCGTACCGACCGCTGGGGTGGCAGCTACGAAAACCGCATGCGCCTGCCGGTGGAAATCGTACGTCGGGTGCGCGAGGCGGTAGGGCCGAACTTCATCATTATATTTCGCTTGTCGATGCTCGACCTGGTGGAAGGCGGCAGCACCTGGGAGGAAATCGTCCAGTTGGCCAAGGCCGTCGAACAGGCCGGCGCGACGATTATCAACACCGGTATCGGCTGGCATGAGGCACGCATTCCCACCATCGCCACCAAGGTTCCGCGGGCGGCGTTCAGCAAGGTCACGGCCAAGCTGCGCGGTTCAGTGACTATTCCGCTGATCACCACCAACCGCATCAACACGCCGGAAGTGGCCGAGCAGATCCTCGCCGATGGTGATGCCGACATGGTCTCTATGGCACGGCCGTTCCTGGCGGATCCGGATTTCGTCAACAAGGCTGCCGCTGGCCGCGCGGATGAAATCAATACCTGCATCGGCTGCAACCAGGCCTGCCTCGACCACACCTTCGGCGGCAAGCTCACCAGTTGCCTGGTGAACCCGCGTGCCTGCCATGAAACCGAACTCAACTACTTGCCAGTCACTCACGTGAAGAAAATTGCCGTGGTCGGCGCCGGGCCGGCGGGGTTGTCCGCGGCTACCGTGGCAGCCGAGCGCGGTCATCAGGTGACGTTGTTCGATTCGGCCAGCGAGATCGGCGGGCAGTTCAACGTCGCCAAGCGCGTGCCGGGCAAGGAAGAATTCTTCGAGACCCTGCGTTACTTCAAGCGCAAATTGCAGACAACCCATGTCGAGCTGTGCCTCGATACTCGTGTGGATGTGGAGCAACTGGTGGCGGGCGGTTACGACGAGATCATCCTTGCCACGGGGATCGCGCCGCGGACGCCGGCGATTCCCGGTGTGGAGCATGCCAAGGTGCTGAGCTACCTGGATGTGATTCTGCAGCGCAAGCCGGTGGGCCGCAGCGTGGCGGTGATTGGGGCCGGGGGGATCGGTTTCGACGTGTCGGAGTTCCTGGTGCACCAGGGCGTCGCCACCAGCCAGGACCGCGAGGCGTTCTGGAAGGAGTGGGGAATCGACACCCGACTCGAGGCACGCGGTGGCGTGGCCGGGATCAAGGCCGAGCCCCACGCGCCGGCGCGGCAGGTGTTCCTGTTGCAGCGCAAGACGTCCAAGGTCGGTGACGGCCTGGGCAAGACCACCGGCTGGCTTCACCGCACGGGGTTGAAGAACAAACAGGTGCAGATGCTCAACGGTGTCGAGTACCTGAAGATCGACGACGAGGGGCTGCACATCCGTATCGGCGACAGCGGCGAGCCGCAGGTGCTGGCCGTGGACAACATCGTGATCTGCGCCGGCCAGGATCCGTTGCGTGAACTGCAAGAGGGGCTGGAGGCGGCAGGGCAGACCGTCCACCTTATCGGCGGCGCCGACGTAGCGGCGGAACTGGATGCCAAGCGGGCCATCAACCAGGGGTCGCGGTTGGCGGCGCAGTTGTAAGGGGGCGCAGATCCCCTGTGGGAGCGAGCCTGCTCGCGATGACGGCGGCATATCCGACATTTCTGTCGACTGGACCACCGCTATCGCGAGCAGGCTCGCTCCCACAGGGGAATGTGGTGGATGCTGAATCTGCGGCCATCCGTGACCGCCTGTTAGAATGCGGGCCTCTGTGCGCCAGGCCTGCTCGCAATGCTTCTTTCTGCCCTTGATTGGCACCCCAACCCCACACTTGAACCCCTTCATCTGGATTGGCTCACCCGCGCCGGTGTCGAAGTGGCGGTGTTGCGCCTGGATCGGATCGATCCACTGATCAGTGGCAACAAGTGGTTCAAGCTGGTTCACCATGTGCGCGCCGCTCATGAGGCCGGCGCCGAGGGGATCATGAGCCTGGGCGGGGCCTATTCCAACCACCTGCATGCACTGGCCGCTGCCGGCAAACGCTTTGATTTTCCAACGGTCGGGCTGCTGCGTGGGCATCCCCGGGAAACACCGACGGTGCTCGACCTGCAAGCATTTGGCATGGATTTGCACTGGTTGGGGTATGGCGGATACCGGGAACGGCATGCCGCGGATTTCTGGGCGTCCTGGCAGGCGCGCTACCCCCATCTGCACCCGGTGCCCGAAGGCGGTTCAGGCTTGCCGGGCGCGCAGGGCTGCAAGGCCTGGGTGACCTGCGCCCGTGAACAACTGGCGGCATTGGGGTGGACGGGCTATCACGGCTGGTGGTTGGCTTGCGGCACCGGAACATCATTGGCGGGACTGGTGTTGGCCGAAGCGGGTGCGCATCCGGTTCATGGTGTGCTCGCGGTGCCCGAGGACCACGGCGTGGCGCAGCAGGTCGAAAGCATCGTGCGCGAGGCGGGCATTGCCGATCCGCGTTATGAGTTGCTCGACGGCAGTCGTGCCGGTTTCGCCCGGGTCGACGAGCCACTGAGCGCCTTCATCGACGCCACGGGTGCAATCGAACTGGAGCCGCTCTACACCGGCAAGGCGCTGATGATGCTCAAGGCGCACGTCGAGGCTGGCCGATTTACACAAGGAACGCGCTTGATCTTCGTCCACACCGGCGGCTTGCAAGGCCGCCGGGGATTTGAGTAAGCGCCGTCAGCCGCGCTTTGGCATCATCCGCAGCAGCGTGTTATCGCGCACGATGTAGTGGTGATACAGCCCCGCCAGGGCATGCAGGCCGATCAACCAGTAGCCGATGGTGCCGCCCAGCACATGCCAGCCTTCCAGCCGTTTGGCGAAGTCCTTGTCCTGATCGATCAGCAGCGGCAGATCGAAACCGTAGAACATCACTTGATGCCCTTCGGCGCTGGTGATCAGCCAGCCCAGCAGCGGCATGGCGATCATGAACAGGTACAACGCCCAGTGCATCAGGCGCGCAAGGAAGGTCTGCCAGGCCGGCGAAGCCGGAAAGATGGCCGGTGCCTTGCCCACGCTGCGGGCGAACAGGCGTAGCCAGACCAGCAGGAATACCGTCAGGCCGAGCATGAAATGCGCTTCCTTGATCAGGGTTCGACCGCCGCTGCCCTTGGGGAATATCCCGCGAAATTCTATGCAGGCATAAACCACAGCCAGCAGCACCAGCATCAACCAGTGCAAGGTGATCGTGACGGTACTGTAGCGGTTCTCGGAATTTTTCCAGGGCATGCGGTTATCTCCAGACATCAGGGTAAAGCGCCGTCTCGAGCGGCGTTGTGATGTTACTTTAAGCCCGTTTCGCTGGGTTTGCATGAGTCAGATCAGCTTTTGTCCGTACGGCCCAGGTTTCCGGCCGCTGGGCAGTCAGGCCGCCCATCGCGGTATTCGGTGAGGCGTCAGGGCGTTGTGTCGGGAGGGTTCAGAAGCCAGTCGAACAGCAGCCTGACGTCGGTATTGCCCGGCGCCGGTTTTGACGGCGCCATGAAGCGTCCGCCACCGCTATCGATACCGCCCGGGCACAGCACCGGCCGCTCGGGATCGCCGTCGAGAAAACTGACCAGCACTTCACTGCCGGCCATCGGGGGCGGGCTGTCGTGGAGGCTCAACCTTGACAGGGGCAGGGGAATGCCTTCGTCATCCGGGCTCCACAAGCTGACACGGACCTGACCCCGTTCATCCGGCACCGCCGGCTGCCCGGCAGGGCCAAGGACATGCGCCACGTGGTAACCGGGAATGCTGGGCCTGGGTTGCTTGAGGGCAGGCCTGAACACGGTGGACCATGGGATGGCCGAGAACCTGTTTCGATAGTCCCTGGCCGACGACACGGGCGGCTGACTCGCTTCCAGGATCGAAAACTGCCGCCCGCGATGCTGGACCTCGATGACCAGCCATTGATCGTTGAACGTCGATACCGGGTGCTCGCCGATCTGCACGATGTGGCCGCTGCGCAGGGCCGGTTGAGTGCTGTGGCCGTGGATTTCCCGTTGCCGGCAGCGCAGGCGCTCCAGGTTCCGGTGCCCGATCTGATAAGCATGAGCCAAGGCTGGATTGCTCCGCATCGCCTCGTGATCGGTGCCGTTGAACCCATGATTCGCTGCGCTGGTTTCGGTGGGTGTCATTGCCCGCTCGGCGAAGTGGATGGGCAGGGCAGACGCCGTCGGGTGGTGGCGCTGGTACAGCCGTTCGAGTGCCGGTTGCTCATCGGCCTGCGTCCGCAGTGTCAGCTCGACCGCCCGTGCCGGGAAGCTCTTGGGATCTTCGGCAAACACCAGGACATGGCCGGAAGGGGAGTGTTCGAAGTGGTAGTGAATGCCTTCTTGCTCACATAGCCGTTGCAGCAGCTCCAGGTCGCTTTCTTCGTACTGGATACAGAACGGGCGGGATGGGTACTGGCCGTGGGGCAGTTCGAAACGGTAGCTGTGCGCGGGCAGCGCGTTGTCGTCCAGCAGCCGTTGCAGCACTTGTACGATGCTGAGCTGATGGAAAACCCGTCGTCTCGGACCCTGCTCCAGACGCTGGAGATGGGGAACCAGGGTCAGGCGATAGCCGATACGGTGCGGTGCATGGGCGCTCAGGCTGACGCTGTGGACGATGCCATGGACACCGGACTCACCGTCCAGGCGCAGGAACGCCGGTTGTCCCAGCAGCGTGTCGGGATTGATGGGGGGCGCGAGGCCGATCAGTTCGAGGTCGAAGCGGTACGGCTGGTTGAGGGCCTCCCTACCGCTGAACCGCAGCACTTGCAGGCGCAAGTCGCTTTGCGTGAGTGTCAGGCTGAAGGGGCTTTCCGTGTCGTTGCGCATCGCGGTGCTTACTTGAAAGAGAAGAAGCCGCGAGGGTACGAAACCGCGGGGCGAAACGGTGCTTCAGAATCGCTATTTCGGAAACGGCCTACAGCACGTTGTGAAAAGGTCGATTCGCCGGAGAGCATTTTTTGGTCGATCAGCCGGTTTAGGCCGTATAAACTTGCGCCACAGCGCCGGCCGGCAGATGTCTTGGCGCGTCAGACAAGAGAGTGAGTGATGGGCGCACAGTGGAAGGTTAAACACAAAGAGGCGGCTGCCAACGCCAAGGGCAAGATCTTCGGCAAACTGGTGAAGGAAATCACCATTGCCGCGCGCAACGGTGCCGATGTGGCGACCAATGCACACCTGCGACGGGTGGTCGAGCAGGCGAAGAAGGCCTCGATGCCCCGCGAGACCCTGGAGCGCGCGATCAAGAAAGGTTCGGGCCAGCTCGGCGAAACCGTGCAGTACCACCGTGTGACCTACGAAGGGTTTGCGCCACACCAGGTGCCGTTGATCGTTGAATGCGTGACCGACAACATCAACCGTACCGTGGCTGAAATCCGCGTCGCGTTCCGCAAGGGCCAGTTGGGCGCTTCGGGTTCGGTGGCCTGGGACTTCAACCATGTCGGCATGATCGAAGCCGCTCCGGACAGCCCTGACGCCGATCCGGAAATGGCCGCCATCGAGGCCGGTGCCCAGGATTTCGAACCGGGCGAAGAGGGTGCGACGCTGTTCATCACCGATGCTGCCGACCTCGATGCGGTGCAGAAAGCGCTGCCTGCCCAGGGCTTTACGGTGTTGTCCGCCAAGCTGGGCTACCAGCCGAAAAACCCGGTCAGCGGCCTGACCGCCGAGCAGATGGCCGAGGTCGAAGCGTTCCTTGAAGGCCTCGACAACCACGATGACGTGCAGGATATGTTTGTCGGGTTGGCGGGTTAAGGGGATTCCCTAAGCGCGAAATAGTCTTTGTGGCGAGGGGATAAATCCCTCGCCACAAAGGCAAGCTGCGTTCGATCAGCCGGTGGTCAAGCTGCCGGCCAATACCCGCTCAATCTCCTCGAACCCCGGCCGCGCCAGTACATCCGGCTGACAGCAACGCGCCTCCAACGCCTGCAGCGTTGCAAATTGCCCGTCATCGCCCCTCGGCTCGATCCGTGCCAGCAACTCACCGAGCAGAATCCCGAAGGCCCTCACTTCGATGCGTTGCAGTGCGCGGGTCTGCGGAGTGTCTGCGGTGGCATGGAAAGACGCCGCGCCAAAATCCCCCAGCAGGCATTCGCCCTGGTCGTTGTAAAGGATGTTGTGTCCGTACAAATCCCCGTGGGTGATGCCCTGATGGTGCAGGTGTGCCGCCACCGAGGCGATGCCCCGGGCGATACGCAAGGCTGCGGTGGCGCTCAAGCGCAACGTGTCGGCATACACATCGCGTGTGCAGGAGGCCAGGCTCGGCAGCCCGGCCAGGTTTCGATAGCTGGGCTCGATCAGCGCCATGACCAGCCCGGCCTGTTCTTCAGGATGTCCGGCGACCTGGCCCAACACTTCAATCAGGTTCGGGTGTCGGCCCGCGGTGATGCAGGCATGCATTTCATGCAGGGGCGAGCCGTCGCTGGTCATCTCGCCCTTGTACATCTTCACCGCGACGTTTCGCGCCGGTTGGCCTGTCGGTTGCCAGAACGCTTGATGGATCACTCCCGAGGCGCCTTCGCCCAACTGTTGTCGCAGGCTCAGTTGGGCCAAGTCGATGGGTGTCGTGCTGTGCAGCGCGGCGTCTTCGGCTTGGGTTTCCAGCGGGTTACCGGCGTAGGCGAGCCAACTGAGGCGGGGCAGTTCCAACAACCATTGCGGCAGATCAACCAACCGATTGGCGGCGATACGCAGCAGCTCAAGTCGGTGACACTGGGCCAGGCTGGCGGGCAATTGCTGCAAGCGGTTGCCAGCCAGCATCAGTTTTTGCAGATGTGGGCGTTGTCCCAGTTCATCCGGCAACTGGCTGATGCGGTTGTCCGTCAGAATCAGCCAGCGCAGCAGCGGCGGCAGGGCCGCGGCGGGTACACGTTCGATGCGGTTGGCCTTGAAACCGACCATGGTCAACGTGGCACAACGGCCCAGGCATTCGGGCAGCTCAGTGAAGCGATTGTCCGAGCAGAACAGTACCCGTAGTCGGGTCAGCCGATGCAGGTCATCGGGCAGGGTCTCCAATTGGTTGCCGCTGAGATTGAGGATCTCGAGGGAGTCCGCCAGGTCGAAGATTTCCCGGGGAAACTGCGTCAGGCAGCAGGCCAGGTCCAACCGGGTGATGCCTGACAGTTGGCCGGCGCGGAGTTGGGCGAGGGTGTTCATGGGAGGGGTGGCACCGTTTATCAAGAAAAGTTCGATGCCACCTAGTTTGTTACAAAACCCTGTGGCGAGGGGATTTATCCCCGCTGGGCTGCGCAGCAGCCCCAACGCAGTCGCCCCCAACTGCCTGATTCACCGGCTTGCATGGTTTAGGGCTGCTACGCAGCCCAACGGGGATAAATCCCCTCGCCACCAATGCCAGTTCGGCTAGCGCTCGATACTACGGCTCCAACGCGCGTTCCACGCCGGACGCTGTTCGTTGACCTGGTCCCAGTCCACCGCAATCGCCGTTTCCAGGTATTGCTTCATGGCTTCCACCTGGCCGCGAGTCTTGTCAGTAGTGGGGGTGTTGGGGTTGGACGGGATCTGGTCGCCTTCTTCCAGGGCAATGGCCTGGGCTTCGGGCGCGAGCAGGAAGGCGGCGAGTTTTTGCGCCAGCTCGGGTTGGGTGTTGTGGGCGATGGCGCATTCGGCAACGTTGAGCACCACGGCGCCTTCCTTCGGTTGCGCATATTCCACGGGCATGCCCTTGAGCTTCAACGCGATCACTTGGGTCGGCGTCAGCGGGAACAGCGCGGCTTCGTCGGTCTGCAGCATTTCGGAGATTTTCGCCGAGCTGGGGATGTATTCCAGCACGTTGCGTCCCACGGTGTTCGGCCAGGCCTTGAAGCCCGGCTCGACGTTGGTCTCGTTGCCACCCTGGATCCGGTTGAACATCAGGAAACCGTGCAGGCCGAAGGTGGACGAGGCCACCGACTGGAACACCAGTTTGTCCTTGAAGCGCGGATCGGCCATGTCCATCCATGAGGTCGGTGCGCTCCAACCTTTTTCCTTGAACAGGCGCGTGTTGTAGGCGAGCCCTGTCACACCCAGGCTGACGGCCACGGCCTGATCCTTGATACGGCCCTTAGCGGGGATTTGCGCCAGGGTCGGGCTGTCCTGGAGTTTGTCGCAAAGCCCCATGGAAATGGCGCGGTACATGATGCCGTCATCCAGGAACATGACGTGCATCTGTGGGTTGTCTTTGCTGGCCTGCACTTTCGCCAGGATGTCCGCCGAGGTCCCGGGCACGATCACCACTTTGACGTTGTTGGCTTTCTCGAAGGCCGGCAAGACCTTGTCGGCGTAGAGCCGCTCCATGGTGCCGCCGTTCATGCCCAGGTAAAGCGTTGGCTCGGCGTGTGCCTGGCCGACGGCGAGCAATGCGCTCAAGCAGGAAAAGCCCAGCAATGCAGTGCGTTTGACGTTAGTCATGGCGCGACCTTCCTCTATCAAGAAACGGAGATGGAGTGAAACCGGGTGATGGAAAACGCATCCAGCGACGTTTTCGATTCGCCGCAACAGATGATTTCGGTGAGCGCCTGGCCCACCGCCGGGCCGATCTGGAAGCCCGCTCCGGCAAAGCCGAACGCATGCAACAGGCCGGGTTGGGTGCTGCTGTGCCCGATCACCGGCTGGCGATCGGGCAGGTAGCCTTCGGTGCCGCTCCAGGTGCGAATCGCCTGGGCGCCCTCAAGGAACGGGTAGAGCTCGACCGCCTGGCGCAGGATCTCGATCACGGCGTTCTGGCCGGGCCGGGCGCGAGCGTCGTCCAGGGCGAAACCCTGGCCGCCGCCCAGCACGCAATTGCCGCGCGCAACCTGACGCGCATAAATCCCGCCGCCTTCCACGCCGGTGCTGGCATCCATCACCAAGGGCAATGGCTCGGTGACCAACATCGCCGTGTGCCCGGCATACATGGGCACGGCTTCGCCGAACTGAGCGGCGAAATGACTGGCCCAGGCGCCGGCGCAGTTCAGCAGCCAGGGTGCACGCAGCGTCAGGCCCGTTTCGGTTCGCACGGTAAAGCGCTGGCCGTCGTGCTCTACAAGGCTGACTGGACACTGTTCATGAACTTGAGCGCCATGCCGACGTGCAGCCTGGGCAAAGGCCGGGGACACCAGTCGTGGGTTGGCGTGACCGTCGTCCGGGCAAAAGGACGCGACGACAGCCACCGCACCGACCCAGGGAAAACGCGTGTGCAGTGCCTGGCGATCCAGCAGTTGCAAGTCGAGACCGAAGCCCTGGCTGCGGGCGGCGTAGTCCTGCAACGCACGCATGTCCTCTGCGCTGCGGGCCAGTTTCAGGTGGCCGCTGCGCTGGTATTCACCATCAATGCCGATCAACTGGGGCAGCTGGCTCCAGATTTCGTGGGCCCGTTGCGACAGCGGCAGTTGAGACAAGGGCCGCCCCTGGCGTCGCACGCCGCCATAGTTCACACCGCTTGAGTGCGAGCCGCAGAAGTCCCGTTCCAGCAGCGCTACCCGACGCCCGGCCTTGCTCAGGAACAGCGCGGCCGACGAACCGACGATGCCGCCGCCGATGATCACCACGTCGACTTCGATCATGGTTCCACCTCCAGGCCAAACGGCACGGGTTTGACCGGCGCCTGTGCCCGCAAGCGACCGATGCCGCAAATGGGTCGTCCACTTTCGTGGGCGATGATTTCCGCCGCCGCGGCGCCGCACATTCTTCCCTGGCAACGCCCCATGCCGACGCGGCAATGGGCCTTGACCCGGTTGATTTCCCAATGGCCTTCGCCGATCACCCGACGGATGTCGCCGACGCTGACTTCTTCGCAGCGGCAAATCATCAGTTCGTCAGCCGTGTCGGCGGCCCAGCTTTGCGGGAAGGCAAAGGCCCGCTCCAGGCCCTGGCGGAAATGGCCGATGCGCTCGAGTTCTGTTTCCAGTTGGGTGCAGCGCTGCGGATCGACTCGGTAACCGCTGTCTTCGAGCAAGGCCAGGGCGGCGCGTTCGCCGGCTTTCTCGGCGGCGTCGGCGCCCATGATTCCCGCGCCGGCACCTGCGAGATAGACCCCGTTCACGCTGCTGCGGCCGGCGCTGTCCCGCTGGGGCAGCCAGGCGCGGTTGAGGGCGTTCCAGGTGAACTCGCAGCCCAGCAGGTCCGCCAGTTGGGTTTCGCTGCGCAAACCGTGGGCGAAGGCCACCGCGTCGCAGTCGAGGGAATGCTCGCTTTTTGCGTTGTACCATTTCAGCGACTGCACCCGGCGCTCACCGTCGATACGCGACAGGCTCGCGCCCTGATGCACGGCGATGCCATGGGCGGTCAGCCAGCCCCGGTAGTAGAGACCCTTGGCGAGTGTGGCCGGTTGTGTCAGCAGGGCGGGCAGGGCGCGGGCCTGGGCGCGCAGAGGGGAGCTGTCGAGCACGGCGACCACATTGGCGCCGGCCTTGGCGTATTGATAGGCCACCAGATAAAGCAACGGCCCGCTGCCGGCGAACACCACGCGCTCACCGATGGCGCAACCCTGGAATTTCAGGGCGATCTGCGCGGCGCCAAGGCTGTACACGCCCGGCAACGTCCAGCCCGGTACGGGCAGGATCCGGTCGGTGGCGCCAGTGGCGACGATCAGGCTCGAATACTCCAGCCGGGCGGCACGACCTTCATGCAGGGTATCGAGCAGTCCGGCTTCGGCGTTCCATACCAGGGTGTCGGGACGATAGTCGAGCTGGTCGCGCAACTCGTCGATGGTCTGGTGGATCGAGCGGGCCTTGTGCGCTTCGAAGCCATACAACTTGGCTGGCGAGCGCTTGAAATTGGCCGGTTGCCGCCGATAGATCTGCCCGCCACCGCGCAAGGCTTCATCCAGCAGGACAGGGTACACGCCGTGGGCGACCAGGGTCTGGGCGGCACGGATTCCGGCAGGGCCGGCGCCGATGATGGCGATTGGTTTCATGATGGCCTCATCGACATGATCGGTGGATGTGTGGCGCCGTCGAAGGCGCTATCGCGAGCAGGCTCGCTCCCACAATGGATCGGTGCGGAACGCCGATTTTGTGACCGCCGCAGAACCCCTGTGGGAGCGAGCCTGCTCGCGATAGCGGTGGTCCATTCAGCAACGATGGCGGCAGGAGGATCGCTTTCGCGAGCAAGCCCGCTCCCAGAGGGCATAAGTGAGCTATTCATACCTGCCGTCCCGGTTCGCGGGTGATTTGCTGGCCGGCTTCGAGCAGGGTGGCGCAGGCGCGGACGCGGCGGCCGTCGCCGAGGCGGACCCAACAGTCCTGGCAGGCGCCCATCAGGCAGAACCCCGCCCGGGGTTCGGCGCTGAAATCGCTGCCGCGCAGGTGTTCGCCGCAGGTCAGCACGGCGGTCAGCAGCGTATCGCCCAACAGGCCGCTGGCCGGCTGGCCGTCGAGGGTAAAGTCCAGGGCCGGGCGGTCGCCTTCGGCCAGTCGTTTCAGCAGCGCCATGGTGCCCTCATTGTTTGCCCACCAGAACCCGATCCAGGCCATAGATCCGGTCGAGCAGAATCATCGTCAGTGCGGTAAGCGCAATGACCAGTGCCGACACCGCCGCCATCATTGGGTCGATGGATTCGGTGGCGTACACATACATGCGCACCGGCAGGGTTTGCGTCGCCGGTGACGTGACAAAGATCGACAGGGTGACTTCATCGAAACTGTTGATGAACGCCAGCAGCCAGCCCCCGGCCACCCCCGGCAGGATCATCGGCAAGGTGATCTGCCGAAACAGCGTGAAGCGCCCGGCACCCAGGGATTGCGCAGCCTGTTCGGCACTGCGGTCCAGGCCGATGGCCGACGCCAGCACCAGGCGCAACACATAGGGCGTGATGACCAGCACGTGGGCGAAGATCAGCCAGGTGAAATTGCCGTTGACCCCCATCAGCGCAAACAACCGCAGCAGCGCCACACCCAGCACCAGGTGCGGAATGATGATCGGTGACAGGAACAGGCCGTTGAAAAAATCCCGGCCGGGAAATTCGAGGCGGGTGATTGCCAGCGCTGCCGGCACCGCGATCAACGTTGCCAGCGAGGCCGCGCAGAACGCCAGGGCCAGGCTGTTGTAGAACGCATCGACGAAATCCGCGCGCTCGAACACAGCGCGGAACCAGCGCAGGGAGAATTCCGTGGTCGGCAGGCTCAGGGTGTTTTCCGGGGTGAAGGCGACGAGACAGACCACCACCAGCGGCGCCAGCATGAACACCACGACCAAGGCATGAAACAACAGGGCGAAAGGACCGTTCCTGGACATGATGAGTTACCCCAATGACTTCTTGTAGCGGCCTTCGATCATGCGGTTCCACGACAGCATGATCAGCAGGTTGAGCAGCAACAGCGCTATGGCGATGGCCGCGCCCATGGGCCAGTTGAGTTCCGACAGGTACTGGTCGTAGATCAGCGTGGCGACCATCTTCAAACGGCGTCCGCCGAGCAGGCCGGGAATGGCGAAGGAACTGGCGGCCAGGCCGAACACAATCAGGGTGCCGGACAGCACGCCGGGCATGATCTGCGGCAGCACCACCTTGCGGATCACCGTGAATTGGCTGGCCCCCAAGGACATCGCCGCCTGTTCCGCGGCCGGGTCGAGTTTCTGCAGCGAGGTCCAGACCGGAATGATCATGAACGGCAGCATCACGTGAACCAGGGCAATCACCACGGCGAACGGCGTGTACAAAAGCTTCATGGGCGAGCCACCGAACGCTTGCAACGTCTGGTTGACCAACCCGTCGGCGCCCAGCAGCAGGCTCCAGCCGAAGGCCCGGACCACCACCGAGATCAGCAACGGGGTGAGAATCAGGATCAGGAAAATCGAGCGCCATGGCGCGCCCATGCGGCTGAGCACGTATGCTTCGGGCACGCCGATCAGCACGCACAACAGCGTGGTCAGGGCACTGATCCAGAAGGTGCGCAAAAAGATCTCGTAGAAGTACGAATCGCCCAGCAGGCTGATGTAGTGATCGAGGGTGTAAGCGTGGCTGTCGATCCCCGACCCGTAGTCGAAAACGTTGAACGACAGCACCAGCGTCAGCCCCAGGGGAATCACCAGCAGACCCAGGTACAGGGCCAGGGCCGGTGCGGACATCAGATAGCCTTGTCGGCCCCGGCGCATGCCGTCCAGCAGCTTCATGCCGGCACCTCATCGACACTCAATACACGCAACAACGCCGGATCCCAGTCCAGGCCCACCGCCGTGCCTTCGGTCATCGGCGCAGAGCCGTCATTTCGGCGTACCACGCAGAGCGCACCCAGGCTGGTCGAGACCCCATACAACCATTGGCTGCCGAGGAAGAAACGGCTGGCGATCGTGCCTTGCAGGCGGCCCGCGCCAACGGCGCACAGGTCGATTTTTTCGGGGCGCAGGCTCAGGGTCAGTTCGCCCTGGCCCGGCTGACAGGCTTGAACCACGCCGGCGCTGTCACGTTCGCCGGGCAGCAGATTGGCTTTGCCAACGAAGCCGGAAATGAAGGTAGTGCGTGGGTGTTCGTAAAGGGTGTAGGGCGTATCGATCTGAGTGATACGCCCGGCTTGCATCACCACGACGCGGTCGCTGATGGACAGCGCTTCGGACTGGTCGTGAGTGACCATCAACGTGGTGATACCGACTTCCCGCTGGATGCGGCGGATTTCGAATTGCATCTCTTCGCGCAGGTTGGCGTCGAGGTTGGACAGCGGTTCGTCGAGCAACAGCACCGGCGGTTCGATCACCAGCGCCCGGGCCAGTGCCACGCGCTGGCGCTGGCCGCCCGAGAGCTCCCGGGGGTAACGCTCGGCATGCCGGTCCAGGCGCACCAGCTTCAGCACCCGGTCTACCCGTTGCTGGAGTTCGCCGCCCGGCACCTTGCGCATGCGCAGGCCGAAGGCGACGTTGTCCCGGACGGTCATGTGGGGGAACAGCGCATAACTCTGGAACACAACGCCCAGGCCCCGGCTGGCGGGTTTGGCGTGGGTGATGTCGCGGCCGTCCAGCACGATACGCCCGCTGCTGACATCGACGAAGCCGGCGATCATTTGCAGGGTGGTGGTCTTGCCGCAACCGGAAGGACCCAGGAGCGAGACGAATTCGCCTTTTTCTACCGCGAGGTTGGTGGCAACCACGGCGTCGATATCGCCGTAGCGTTTACTCAAGTTTTCAAGTTGCACGAAAGCCATGACTGCGCTCCACCTGAGATTGTTATGCGTCGCCGTGAAGCGCGCTTTTTTGTAAGGGCAGATACGAAGGGGTGACGCAGGACACTCGGTGCGTTGGCGCTCGACCTGGATCGGCTGCCGCTGTTGTTCGAATCGCCCCTGTATGGACGCAGAGTAGGACGAAGAATAGGATGGGCTCAATGGCCTATTTCACTGAGGCGATGACTATTTTCAGTTTCATTCGACCAGTGAATTGATGAGTAAAAAACTGAATGAATAATTCCACTGATCGGAATACTGAAAAAAATGAAGTCGGAGTTGGCGCCGTTTCCAGGTTGTTTGCCGTGTTGCGCAGCTTGGGCGACACCGCCGAG
>Ga0157373_10001502_pt1 | contig 17786 bp, 21 predicted proteins | sample C65metaG_FD_113460 | JGI IMG/M metagenome (GOLD analysis project Ga0157373, IMG submission 113460) | Corn rhizosphere microbial communities from Kellogg Biological Station, Michigan, USA - C6-5 metaG | ecosystem: Host-associated > Plants > Roots > Rhizosphere > Soil | place: USA: Michigan... | reverse complement strand
TGTCCGAGTGGCTTAAGGAGCACGCCTGGAAAGTGTGTATACAAGAAATTGTATCGAGAGTTCGAATCTCTCCTTCACCGCCAAATTTGAAACGACTAAACCCCTGAAAACGTTAAAGTTTTCGGGGGTTTTGTGTTTTTAGAGGGTCAAAAAAGGCCCATATGGGAACATCCATGGGAACACAGGCTGCTGGATTGCCCGCGTTCGAACCCCGGTTTACGGGGCTTTGTCACCACCTGGTGGCTGGATGCCCAGGGCGTGTTGCAGCATGCCGATGACGTCCGGGCCGTCCTCATTGATCCACATGCCGTAGTGCTGTCGGATCATGTTCGCGCTGGTGTGGCCCATCTGCTCCGCGATCCAGTCAACCGACGCCACGCCGGTGGTGAGCAACTGGCTGGCGTAGGTGTGCCGGCACTGGCCAGGACCGCGATAACGAACCCCGGCCGCTTTCAAGTGCGCTTTGAAGAACCGGTCCCTTACGACAAAGTCGCTGACGTGCGGCAAGCCGCTCTTGGTGTTCAGGAATACGAAGTGCAACTTGTGCTTGCGGACCGTCTTGTTGTCCCGCTCGACGACATCCACCGTATCCACGGTCTTGAGCTGGTTGATGGCGTCCAGCTTGCGTAGGGCATCCCACGCAGGCTCCAGCAGACGCACCTTGCGAGTAGAGCGCCGGGTCTTCGTCACGCGATAGGCTCCCCGCACCTTGGATCGGCGGAAAGTCACTGTCCCCTGTTTCAGATCGACATCCTCCCATGCCAGGGCAATAGTCTCCGAAACCCGCGGCCCTGCCCAAATCATGAACTGCACCATCAGCAGCTCCTGGGTACGATTGGTCGGTGTTTCGAGGATCTGCTTGATTTCCGCCCTGGTGAACGGGTCTGGCGCCTCTGGATCGGGCAGACGCACGAATAACCCTTCAGTTGGGTCGTGCGCGACCTTCTTCCGGGTGCGGTACAGCCGGAACACCTGGCGCACATTGCTGATGATGTCGCGGATGGTTTTGTTCTTCAGCCGCTTCGACAGCGGTCCCTGAATCCACTCCTGCAGGTCCAAGTGGTCAATCTGATCGATCTGAACGTCACCCCAGCGCGGCCGCACATGGACCTCAGCCTTGTTCTTGTACCCCCGGAAAGAGGTCGCGGCCACGCTGTTACTCTTGATGGTCAGCCACAGGTCCAGGTAGTGCCCAAAGCTGTTCTCGGCCAGTTTGGTCGACTCGGGAAAATGCCGGCGGTAATCGAAAGTACCAGCGGCTATCTCGTACTCGATCACCGTCACCAGGCGCTTTGCATGCTCTCGATTGGCCGGTGTATTGCCACCGGGCACCAGCTCCCGGCACAGCTCGCCATTAAAACGAAAATAGACCCGTACCGAATTGCCACGGGCTTCTACGCCATCTGCCATATGCGTCCCCACGCGATGTATTGAAAGCTTCTGCCAACAGGAAGAAAAAAAGGCCCGTCGCCGGGCCTTATGTATTGCGGTTTTTAGTGTTGCCGATCACTGCTGGCGAAGTAACCAGAACAGGCCGGCACTTTTTCTAGGTGCTTGTGTGGTACCGGCTTGGGCTTCCTCGGCCCGACGCTTGGCGTTGAGCGCCTGACGCGCTTTGCTGCACTTCTGGTGGTTGCCGTGGGCACGGGATCTGTTGCACTGGTCACATATGCCGGTTAGGTCCAGGTTCCAGGGGAAGGATTTTCCGTTGTTCATTGCGTCCCCCTTACATCCGAAACGATTGATGGATAAAGGTCGGCCTGGACACATGGTCAGCGGGCTGTGCGGCGTCGGATTGGATTTCACAAACGAATCGATGTCGCTGTCGGTTGCGTGCGGTAAGTGCCTCAGTGAGGCCAGGTACGACGTCAATGCATCGCTCGTAAGCGTGAGGCCCGTTCCAGCTATCAGCCTTCACTACCTGACAATCCGTACGGGTCGTATCGGCGCACAGATAAAGCAGCAGGAACACGGTCATACACCAACCTCCTGCTGGGCCACGCTCAACGCAATTGCAACAGGCTGCACCCAAACCGACACATTGCTGAGCATGAACGTCTCCCCAGCCTCGGAAAGCAGCAGCGTCATACCGAACACATCGGCCATCGCCCTTGCCGCCGCGCGCGGTACCGCGTTGCCGATCCGCTCCCGGTGCTGGCCGTCGTTGATACCGTCCAGCCGGAAAACCCCCGCCTGTTCAATCTTGCGAACCCGCTGCATACGCTCAATCTCATGGGCGGTCTGAGGATCCGCTGACCAGTGGTCCTCTGGATCAAACAGCGATTGCAGCGCGGCCAGCTCCAGGGTGGTGAATGGACGGTGCCAGGTACCGTCGAGGCTGGTGATCATGCAGGTCAGTCGGTCGTTGGGTGCCGGCATGCGCTGGTCTGCGACCGACCACCGGCCATTGTCGTGGCATGCGCTGGCGGAAACGGCGCCGGCCGGGGTGTTGTAGTCGACCACGCCGTAATGCCCGCCGGTAAGGTAGGCGTCGCCCTTGGTGCGCGACATGCCCGGGCGCGGATCTGCGATCGATAACGCGCCGCTGGCAACCTGTTGTGAACCGGTCACGGTCTTGGCGCTCTCGCACCAGGGCGTGATTCGCAGCTTTTGCGTGCTGGCGTTCGGGTGCCAGTGTTTGTAGGCAGGATCGGCCACAGCAAAAGCGCCCTGGCCAGTGGTACTGCCGGCGATCACGGTGCTGGCCGGCTTGCTGTAGTCAGTGACCAGGTATTTGCCGAAGCCCTTGGACGGTTGCCGAGGGTCGGCCACTGCCTGTCCGCCGGAGCTGGGGCCGTGCCCTGCCGTAACAGTGCCGGCGGTTTGGTCGTTGCGAACCACACGGAACACGTTGTTGTGCCGCCCGCCGCCCATGCGCGGATCCGCAACGCTGAATGTCCCTTGCCCTGGGCTGCGTTGGCCGGTGACCACGCCGCAATGACGGTCATAGGGCAGCACGCCATATTGGGTGTATTCGAATTTGCTGGTCGGTCGAGGGTCGGCAACCGAGAATTTGCCGTTGGTTGGGCTCGACCGCCCGGCGATTGTGCCGGCGGTGTCCTGCCAGTTGTGCACCCCCATGTAGCCGGCGCGGTACTCCGGCACGATCACGAAGTCGCGCAGATACCCGTCCTCAATGGCAAACCGGCTCAGGCTGCGCCAATCCTTCCCAGCCTCGACCAGAGCCAGCCGCACCCAGGTTTTCCACTGCAACGCCGGCACCCGGTGCATCGGCCCTGCCTGATCGATATCACCTGCCAGCGGCATACGGCTCAGCACGTCACCGACGGCGCGCAGGCTGCGCTTTTCAGGTTCATACAAGAATGCAGGAACCTGCTCGACGTGCCTGGCCACCAGCAAGAAACGCTTGCGGCTCTGTGCCAACCCGCCAATTTCGCCACAGTCGTGGGTGGTTTCCGCCACCGCGTAGCCGTAATGACGGAGCAGCTTGGTGATTTGGTCCAGCAGGTAGCGGCCACGGGTCGCCAGGCGTGGCACGTTTTCGAACACGATCAGCTTCACCGGCTTGTGCTTCCAGGCTTCGCACATCAGCCACACACAGCGCAACGTCAGCTCGTTGAGCGCCCGGTACTTGGGCGTCTGGCTCATTGTCTCCGACAGCAAGCCCGAGGCGCCCTTGCAAGGGCTGCTGATGAAAACCGCGTCCGGGTCTTCGTTGCCGGCGGCGCGGCGCAGATCCTCGGCGGTGGCCTCTACCCAACCGGCGGGCGGCTGCTGGTCGTGGAACGCTATGTACTGCTCGCGGGTGAACAGATCCATCAGCGTGCCAGGTACACCGGTCATCATCTGGAAGTCGCGCAAGCCGGCCGGGTCGACATCGACGCCGCCCAGGCAGCGCCATTCAGCTTGCACGGGACCCAGGACTGGTTTGGCGTCGCTGAAGCCTGCGGCGCCGCTGCCCAGGCCGCAGCATAGGTGGAAGTGGGTGAAGGTGCGCTTGATCATGAGTGGCCCTCCATGAGCATTCGCGTCAAGGCATTGGGCTGTCCTTCCGGTGTCAGCTTTCCGAGTGGTTTGGTAATGCTCCGACCTCTTGCGCTGCGCACGGTCGCAACGCTGCCATCGATCGCTTCAATGACGCCGGTGCGAGCGCTGAGACGGTATTCCTTGCCTCCACCGCTCATAGCGACGTAACTGACCTTGTCGCCGACAGCCAGCGCGGTTGTGGTAGCCTCTGCGGTGCCGCCTTTGGGTTGATTCACTTGCATGGTGCTTCTCCTTTGGGTGGTCGGTGTCGAGGGGTTGCAGCCCCTAGGCACCACCTTCTTACTGGCTTTCGCCGGTTGGGTTTTGCTTGCGCACCAGGTGCAGCAGCAGGTTTTCAAACTCAACAACTTCATCGGTTGCTGACTGCCATTCCAGGACTGCCTGGATCTGATCCCGGCTGCACTCCAGCACCAGAATCTCTTTGTCGCTTACCGCACTAACTTCCAGAATCGCGACCAGGCCAGCAGGGTCGTAGGCTTCGGCGTGAACAATTTTCCCGGACTCGTTAAACCAGGCCTTCAGCTCTTTCAGGTGCCGAAGGCGGTTGGTTTCGCCCTGCTGGCCGTCACCTGTGATGATTTGTACGTGCATGGTGCTTCTCCTTTGGGTGGTTGATTTCGAGGGGTTGCAGCCCCTAAACGCACTGGAATACCCAGCAGCGAATGGTTTTAGGTTTATCGAAGGCGTCGACCTGGCGGGCCGAGTTGACAGGCTTGTTCGACTCCAGAAACTTGGGTGACTTGCTGGTCTTGAGCAGGCGTTTCAGGTCGCTGAGCGGCGGTACCTGCTGCCGTTTATTGGCGGCCATTTCCACAAACTCGTTGAGGTTCACGGCGATCAACCCATCGCGGCGCGCATGGTTCAGCGCGGCTTTCTCGTCCATGCCATTGAGGAATTCGTACAGGTCCCAAAACTCGCGCACGGTCGGGTGATCAGCGTTGATTGCCTGCTGCCGCTCCAGGGCCATGCGGTTGATTTCTGCGTGGGCAAGGGCTTTGCGGTGATCGCCGAGCGGCACGACGCCGGCCAGTGCGTCCACCAGGCTGCGCAACTGGGCGTGGTTCTTGGCGATACGCACAGTGCGCACGCCAGGCAGGGCTAACAGTTCCTGCTCGTAGCCGGAGGTGTTTTCCTCCATCAGTCGCATGGTTTCGGCTTCGCGTTGCAACGCCTTGACCAGGAAGCCGCTGATGCTGTCCATCGGCATTCGTTCCAGTTGCTCGGCGTACTGCTTGGTTTCCGGGGTGTGGTGTTCGCGTGTCAGGTGAACATGGCAGATACGCTGCAGGATCGGTTCCGACGCGTTCACCGGGTTGTTCTGAGCGATCAGCAGGGCGGCGCGGAACGGTGGTTCGTGGGTGTCGTTGCCGTTGTTCTTCACGCCGGTGGAGCGAACGCTGCGGCCGTTGTAGGCGGTTTTCAGTTCGTCCCAGTCGAAGTGCTTAACCGGTTGGCCTTCCTTCTGCTCACGCTCGGATTCGATCAGCACAACCGGCAAGTTGCTGACCTGCGAGAAGTTGCGCGCGCGGCTGGCGGCGGTGGCTTTGGACGGGTCAAAGCCTTCGTAATCAGTACGCCCGACCGACTTCCACAACAGCTCCACCAGGGTGGTCTTGCCCGAGCCGGCTTCGCCCACCAGCTCCAGGAACATCAGCGACTTGTGGATCTGGCGGATCTGCTCGGCGTGCAGTGCGCCCAGCCACCAGGCCAGCACCACCAGACCCTGGACGCCAAAGCAGCGCCAGTAGATGTCGAACCAACCTTCGTTGTAGGTATTCAGGTCGGTATTGATATGCAGCACCGGTGACTGGCTCTGCGACTTGATGCTCAGCTTGCCCAGGTCGAAGAAGTCTTCCTTGTTGCGCACCTGCACCTTACCGCCGTGGAAGGCCAGGTCGTTGAAGACATAGGCGCCGTGGTCGCGGCTATAGCCGATCCATTCGATGGTGTTGACGGTTTTCAGGCAGTCCAGCTGGGGCGCCAAGATCCGTTTCAGTTGCTGGGCGCTGCCTTCGAACCACGCACCATTTGCGACGTTGAGCAGGCGATTCGAGAATTCGGGCGCCGACGTGAGCTGCTTGGCCGTGAACGTGCTTTTGATGGCAGGCCCTTGCGGGCGCTCGATGCGGAAGTAGTACCAGGCCTCGTCGGTCAGGTCGTTGCGCATGTAGTACAGCGCTTTGAAATTGCAGTTGGCGATGCTGGACACCGAGGCAGACATGCGCAACGCCTTGTAGCGTCGTTGATCGTCATTGAGTAATTGGTCCTCATGCCGCTCTGAACTCTCCAGATCGCTCATGGCGCGGTCGTACTTATCGAGGTCCAGCCGAAACCAGTACAGGCGCTTGCGGAATGTGAAGTTGAATTCCTTGCGCTCGTTGCGCAGGTAAATCAGGAAACCCTTTTCCTCTGCGGAGTCAGCCAGCAGCAGGTCGCCGTGGTGGCGGGCTTCGTCGAGATCCTGCTCGATCCGCTCGGCGCGCTTGTCGTCGCCCTCGATCGGTTTCCAGCGCAGGTGCAAGTCGTTCCAATCAACCTTTTTGCCGTGGGGCTGTGGGATCACCGCCGCCTTGCAGGTGAAGCCCAGGTCGCGTGCCTCTTTCGCCCAGCGGCGCATGTTGGCCTTGGCGACAGGCTCGTTATCCAGTGCCCACACCAGCAGCGGCAAAGGCTTTTCCGCGTCGTGGCGCAGTTTGGCCAGGGCCTTGAGTGAATCGATCGGGCAGGGCGCGCTGGACATCATCGACACGGCCGACATGTCGTTATGCAGCAACGCGATGGCGTCGAAGATGCCTTCAGTTATCCAGAGTTCGTCGACCTCCAGCAGGTCCACGCTCGGCGGGCACCACCAGACACCCTTGTAACCGGTCAAACCTTCGCCGGTAGGGCGGAAGCGCGCTTTCATCTTGCCGAAGCGGTCTGGCCGATCGATCAGGCGCTCCCAGTACCCACCTTTCTCCAGGGCGAAACGCACCGTGGCGCTGCCGATGTTCAGCCGACCATCCCAGTAGTTGTCCTGGGTGAACCAACCGGCAATGAGCTCAAATTTGAAACCCCGCGCAAACTCAAGGTAGGCACGTGCCGTGGCCATGGGGTTATCTGGCGTCGACGGGGCGGTCTTGCTCCAGTCGTTGAACAAGTCGTCGTAGACGTCCTTCACGTGGACGCGGTGGTCGCACTTTTCCGGCCGTCCGCAGATCAGTGTCCAGGGCGAGTCGTAGAAGGTATAGAGGGTCTTCTGGCCGCAGGCAGGGCAAACACCCTTACGCATATAGTCGGTGCCGCGCATGTGCTTGAGCTGGTAATCCCGCTCAATGCGTTGGATGACGTCGGCGCGCAGCCTTTCTTTCATTTCCATCGTGGCTTACTTCGCTTCGTCGAGACTGTGTTTAAGGGCGCCAATCAGACTTTTTCGTGCAGCCAGCGCAGGGAAGGCCGCCAGCAACGAACCGTGCCGCAAACCCTCGGGGATCATGCGAAAACGGTCGTCATACCAATGCTCGTTGAACAGCAACGCGTACTGCGCGCGCAGGTCCTGGAGCAGTGCCTCGGCCTGGTCGCGGGGCAGTTTTGCGGTGATGGCGATGTCGATTTCCATGGTCCACCTCGGATTGCGGGCAAAGCTCACCCAAACCCATTGGGAATGGGGCAGGGCGGGGGTTTAAAAGGGAGCGTTACTGAGGGTGTGGCTTGTGTACGGTGCTGCGCTGGTCGAGCAGTTTCTGCGGTAGAAACCGGGCCGAAACCGGGAAGCGTTGGTCCGCGAGAACATCCACCAGGTGGACACGGGTGCTGTCCGACCCGCTGGCCCAGTCGACGCCAATCCAGCGGCGCTTTTTGATTACCTGCAGTTCGGTCCAGGCGTTGTGGACAAGTTTCGGTGCCATGAACACCGGCACTTCCAGCGCAAGGGTCAGATGGCGAATGCAGCGGTCGAACAACAGATCGGAATCGACCAAGTGTTCTGCCTCATGGCGTTGCAGGTATGCGAAAGCAGCGTGTTGCATGCTGCTGCGGTAGTCATGAGTTTGTTGATCAAGGTTCATCACGCACGCTCCATTTCCAGTTGTTCCAGCAGATCGGGTTGATCGTTTTTCGACTTGAGGTTCTGACGTGCAAGTAGTCGAACCTTTGTGGGAGCCGTGGGCAAAACCGTCAGGGGCCGCTCAATGCCTGACGGGCTGAGCTGATATTCCCAAACCAACGACCCGGAGAAAGTGGCGCCGCACAGCAAGTTGGTGCATTCCGAGTACATCGAGCGGAAGCAGGGCGTCTGCCCCTCTGAGGTACGGATGCGCATGGAACTGTTGCAGCAAGGGCACACGAGCTTGTACGTACTCACTAAACGGCTCCCTGGCTGTAAAGCTGGATGGTTGCGAAGACTTCGGCGTACCGGGCTGACATGTACGTGATCAGGGCGGCGACAATTGCGTCGGCCTCACGTTTTTCGATAACCCCGTCATCCAGCGCCGCAGCCATGATCTGGTCGACTTTGCCCCGCTGAGCCGACGCTTTGAGCGAGCGGCTGTACAACTCGACGTTGTCCAGGGTGTCCGGGAGGCTCAGGGGCACGAACATGCCGCCGTACATTGAGGCGACGTAGTCGGCCAGGTAGGTAGTGCCAGTGACCTGCTCGAGGCGGTGAATGTGTTCATCCGTCAGTGGGCGACTGCCCGCATTCTCGTAGGCTTGGTTGTCGAACTTCTTAAGCGGCATACCGAGGTCGGCGGAGGCGTACATCCGACCGCCAGGGTAGGCGCCGATGACGGCCATAACGACGCTCTTTCTGCTTTCTAGAACTGGGCGTTTCATCTTCTGGTTTCTCCCTGGAGTCGTCGCCCCTACAGTCATTTCATACGGCCAGTGCTGAGGGTTGCTCGGCGCTTTCGGCGAGGATGCCGGGTAAGATTTCTTTGCCGATTACCCGGGACAGATCTCGCAGGATTTGGAACGTCAACCGGCCTCGTGGCAGCTTTTTGTTCCCTGCCCACCGCTGAACCACTTGCGTCACTGTTCGCACTTCATAGCCGTGGCTGAGGGCGAACTGACGGAAGTTGCTACCGCGCTCAATCAGCCGTGCTTGGATCTGGCGCTTTTCCATGGCTTGGCTCATGGTTCGAGTGTTCCTAGTTGGTTAAGATGTACCTGTTTGTTCGCAGTATACGCACCAAAACGAGTGCGTCAATTGGAATTCATGAAAAAATGAGTATAGCTGCTCGCCTGCGTAGCGTAATTGACGACAGAGGAATGTCGATAAAAGAGGCCTCGGAAGTAGTCGGGATCCCTTACAGAACGCTTCAGAACTATCTTTTGGGCGAGCGCGAGCCTAATGCGAAGGCTATGGCTGCTATTCGCACCCATTTGGGTATAAGTCTTGATTGGCTGCTGACGGGGGAAGGGCCGATGCTTCTCGGTGGTGCAGTTGAGTCAGCGGGAGCCCAAGCTGTTAATCAGCAGGAGGAAGCGATTCTCGAGCTTTTCCGCTCGCTTGGAGAGGCCGGCAAGCGGGAGATACAAAGCGCTGCTGAGGAAAAGAAACGCTTAATGGATGTCGAGCAGCGCCTCAACGATTTGACTGAGGCCCTTGCTGATACTAAACGGCCAGCATAATCTGTACCCATTAAGAACAGTTCAGAATAAGCAGCGTTCAAATCAGAAAAAGCTGCAACTTACGATTTAAGTATTTCAAGAGAGGGTTGATATGGCTAAGGAAGTAGATAATAAGGAAATAGTCAGGGTGCCACTTAAGGATCTCGATTTCGATCCTCACAACCCTCGGTTTTCTCGTTATTTTTCAGAAGGTGAGCAGCCTGTTGAAAAAGTGATAGAGAGAATGATCAAGGCCGAAAATGTCCAAGAGCTAATGGGCTCAATTGGGGAGCAGGGTTACTTTTCTGGGGAGCCATTGCTGGTTTCAAAGGGGAAAGGCAAGAAGCTATATGTTGTAGAGGGGAATAGGCGACTAGCTGCATTAAAACTACTGGCAGGTTTGATAAAGCCCGAACCGCCTTTGCCATCTATAGAGGCTTTAAAGGCTGACGCTAAGAAAAAAACAGTAGCAGTGGAATGTATTATCTTTGAAGAAAGAAAAGATATTCTGCGCTATTTGGGTTATAGGCATATTACCGGTCCGAAAAGATGGGATTCTTTGTCAAAGGCCAGATATTTAAAGCAACTCAAAGACACATTCTATAAGGAATTATCTGAAGATGAGCAACTAAAGGCTATAGCTAAAGAGATTGGGAGCCGAAAAGATTATGTCGCGCAAATGCTAACGGGTCTCACTGTTTTCGATAAGGCTAGCCAAGCAGGATTTTACGGCCTGCAGCGTGTTAAAGAGAATGATGTTGACTTTTCGGTATTAACTACAGCTTTATCCTACTCGCATATATCAAAATATCTTGGATTGGAGAGCAGAACAGATATTGATGCGAAAGGGTTAAAAGAAGATGCAGCACATGATATTTTTTCATGGATGTTTGCGCAGGATCAGCAAGGCGATACTATTTTAGGTGAGTCGCGTAATCTGCGAAAGTTGTCCTCTGTAGTCGCTAATCCAGCTTCTGTCGAAGTGTTGAAGCGGGAAAAAAATCTAGCTGTTGCTTATCTTCATACGGAGGGTCCGGCGAACGCTTTTTCTAAGACGCTTGAGGGGGCTTTGAAAAAGTTAAATGAAGCCTACGATTTACTTCCTACCGTAGATGTGTTCTCTGAAGCAAACCGTACTGTTCTGAGTCGAATTGAAGATCAGTCTAGCGATATAGGTATCCTCGTTACTAAGGCTCTCAGAAAGCAAAAAATTGGGGGCGATGCAGATGCCTAATGCATTGCTTCATAAGTTAGACATGCCACCTAGAGATTCAAAAGGTTTTCTATGGGCTGATTACGTAGAAATAAGATGTTTAACTAGCCAAGATGGCTTGTACGGCGAAGGGCAGGTGGTAGACCTCGAAACAGAGGCTGAAGAGTTAATGGTCGATGTCGAGGCTGAGTTTGATGAGGTCTTGATCGGCGAAGATGCTGACGAGCAGGCAGGCGATGATAATGCAGTTTTCAGGAACAATGAATCTGTAGCGCGAAAGTGGGCAGATATTGGATCCAGGCTGAATTCTCGGATGTTGTCAATGGAAGGTTATTGGCCCTTTGAGTTTAGAGAGGGAATTCTTTATCGGAGATATGATTCTGCCAATCCCAAGCATGTTCTTTACGTAGCTCTTCTTATTGCCTCTGCACTTCGTTACTGCAATAAAACTCGTCAGGGCGAGGTTGCTGCGAGCTTAGAAGAAATTGGTTACCATATTTTTCGCGCGATCATGCCTGCGGGTTGGGAAGTAAGACCGTTTGGTGCTCATCAAAATATTGCAAATGGATTTGAGGGTACTCTTGCCCAAAAATTGGCCAGTCTAGGTGAGCAGATACATCCTACCTATATTAAACCTGCCGACCAATTTGATGACAGAAATACTGGTGATGGTGGATTAGATGTGGTGGCTTGGCATCCACTGGGAGATGCGGTGCGTGGACACATTCCTGTAGTTTTTGCCCAGTGCGGGTGCTCACCAGGAGATTGGGAGCACAAACAATTTGAAGCTACGCCAGTCAGTATGGAGTTAAAAATATTGCCACAACATCCAGCTTCAAGTTTTTATATTATGCCACATGATATGCGTAATTTGACTGGAGGATGGGAGAGAGGAGATCATCTTGGTAGAGTCATACTGCTCGACCGGCTTAGAATAATTAAGCTGGTTGAACAGTATGAGCTTCCTGGTACCTTTCCTAATTGGCGATTTGTGCAAGAGGCCAGCGAGCTAAGAATGGTTATTTAATCCCAAATATTGGGTAGCGCTCCTGCCACGGCTTCAAATAGCGGTGGTGGGACGGCGTTCCCAACAACGGTGTATCGCTGAGTCTGAGACGCATATCGGGTTTCAGGAAAAATTAGATCTCCAAATCCCTGAAGTCGCGCGGCTTCTCTATAACTGAAGCGGCGTGCACGACCTTCTGTTTCAAAAGTCCATACATTATGTTCAAGCTTCACCATCTTTGGGCTTAACGGGTGAAGCGGCATATGTCTCGGGTTTGCAACAATGGTTCTGGAAGTTTCGTCCCAATCATTTCTTCTGTCTCTAGACAAGTAGTACCAGTGAAATGGAAGGTCATAAAACTCTCCTTCTGGCCACAGGGGCATGCCTTCAAGAGCATCTTTAATTTTTACAGTTTCAAAAGTTTTGTCTTCGCCATGAGTAGGTTTGGGGAACTCATACTCAATCCCGAAGTCATTTCTAATGCCAACAATAAATATTCTTCTGCGTTCTTGAGCAACTCCAAATTCAGCAGCATTTAACACATTTGCGCTGACTTTGTAGCCTGCATCTGTGAATACGCGAAGTTGATCTTCAAGAAGATGCCGGAAGTTTTTTCGAATCATTCCTGAGACATTCTCAACAATGAAGGCTTTCGGGCGTATTTGATTGAGTGCCCTCGCAAACTCGAGATACAAGGTGTTAATTTTTCTATCAGGATTTCTCAACCCGCCTTGGCTGAAGCCTTGGCATGGGTAGCAGCCGACCAATAACTCGGCTGCTGGGAAGTGCTCAATGGTTGAGATGCTAGCGCGGACATAGTCTGTCTCAGGGTGGTTGGCGAGATATACCTCGCGCGCATAGTGCATGATGTCGTTAGCCATGAGCACGTCAAAGCCCGCCCTTAAAATTCCGGCGTCTGACCCACCACATCCTGAAAATAGTGATACAGCTGTTGGCATTCGTATTCCCCTTAAGCGCTGGCGATTATACGGATTCGCAACGGTTAATACAGGCTCTCCGTAAGATTAAGGTGAGTGGTTAGACGTGGCTTTGTGCCTTCAGTCGCTTTGATTCCCGTTCTACCGCACGCTTGGCACTCCTCTCACTCGCATACAACCACGGCAACCGCCTCGGCTTCGCCTGATCCCCCGCCTTAATCGTCTTTTCTTTCCCAGTTTTCTGGTCGCGGTAGTACGCGATGATCCCCGTGTAATCGCCCTTGTTCTCTTCCGCCAGATCCTCAACGTTGTCTTCCGGCAGCTTGCTCTCCAGCTCCAGGCTGACGGTGTAGCCGCCATCCGCACTAAGGCTGTGCTGCACATTCCCGCCGTACCAAATGATTTCGTCGATTTCCGCCTTCACGCCTTGGAGCGTGTACGTCAGCTCGGGGATCAGATCGGGACGCCCCATTGCCAGGCTGTAGCTGAGTGTGGCGCTGCCGCGCTGCAACCTCCTGAACTCCGCACGGGCAGCGCGCAGAGCTGACTGCTGGTCGCTGTACGTGTGGCGCAGATCCTTGAGGTTGTCCCCGCCGCCGGCAATGGCTTCCTGTTTCTTGGCGCTGTTCACGTCGTAGTAATAGGCACGTACGCCGTCGTAGCTGTCGCGGTCGGCTTGCAGGTATCGATGCTGGTCACCGTCCTCGCGGGTGATGACGATGTGGGGCAGGTCCATGCCGCTGGCGGTCTTGCCGCCGCCCGCTGGCAGGCACAGCAGGCAACCGGCTTTGACGCTGGCCACAGCATCGAACTCTTCGCCCAGGCGGCTGATCAGGTTGGCGTCGGACTCGTTGGCCTGGTCGAGCTGCAGGATGGGCAAACCGTGCAGCGCGCCGGCAATGGTGGCGGTGAGGCCGTTGCCGATGGCGATATCGCCCAGGACGTCGCCGAGGGTGGTGTTGCTCCAGCTGCGTTCGCGTTTGGTTTTGAGACCTTTGCGCAGGTCTGCCGATCGAGCGCGGATGCTGAGCACGTCCGGCGCGCCGCTGTGTTCGGTTTCGTCGACGGTGTAGGTGCCTTTGTCCACCAGGCCGGTGTCGCTCCAGCCCAGCCACAACCGCAGCACTGCGCCCTTGGATGGGATGGTCAGCAGGCCGTCGTGGTCGCTGAGGGTGATGCTGAGTTGATCGGCCTCAACGCCGCGGTTGTCGGTCAGTTCCAGGCCCATCAGCCGCGGGCTGATCAGTTGGGCGATGTCCAGGCCGTCGACGGTGAGCCGGAACGCTGGCACCGGGTAGGCCGCGTCGCGGGCGTAGCGTTCGGCGGTGTTGCGCAGGTAGCCGGTGACCTTGGATATGACGGAATCGATCACAGCAGGCCTCGCAGGATGTTGACGCCGATGCTGTTACCGGCGCCGAGCAAGTCGATGCGGTCGTCGTCGGTACGCTTCAGGCTGATGGTGAATTCAATGCGCCGTGGGGTGCCGTCGTCGAAAAAGATGGTCTTGGTCTCGCTCAGGCTTTCGATCACCCACAGGCCGTAAATGCGGCCGGTGCCCTCGACCATGGGCCAGGCCTTGCCGGTATTTGCCATCAGGCGGATAGCGTCGAGGCTGAGCGCGCTGCCGGCCAGCTCGGGGAAGATGATGCCGGGGAGGGTGATGGCGTCATCGCCACGCCCCACAAACTGGCGCGCGGGAGCAGCGCCGATCCGGTTATTGCTGGTGTGGCGCCAATCCGTCTGGCGCTGGAGTTCCTGGTAGGCGGCGGTTCTGAGGCTGAACACGAACATGCCGAGGGCCATCATCATGGTGGTTATTCCAGGTCAGAGAGTTTGCTGCGCTGGCGCGCTTTCTTTTCATTTTCAATACGGGCAAGGATGGTGCGCAGGCTCTTTTCCAGGCTTTGCATGTCTGTGCCTGGCCCCGCAGCGACGTCGATCTGGTACACGTCGTGGCTGTCGTAAACGACTGTCGGCGCCGCGCTACTGATCGGCGGCTTGGTGTCGACGGCAAACGCTGGCATGGCGGTAGCGCCCAGGGCAAGCGTGCCGGCGGCTGTCATCTGCTTGGTCATGCTGGCCAGGGCGTCCAGCGGGCCTTTTTGCCCAACTTCCAGCCCCTGGGTCAGGCCGGCCATGGTGAACTCGCCTAGCTCGGCGAATACACGCGATGGGCTGTGGATGCCGAGTTTTTCTTTGAACCACCCAATGCTGGCGTCGCCGATCGAGCTGATTGCCGTTTTGACGCTGCCCAGGCCTGCCATCAGCCCATTGACCAGGCCGTTGACGATCATGTTGCCGAACTCAGTAAAACGGTTGGGCAGATCCACGCCCAGGTAACTCAACACGGCGGCGAAGGCCTGGTAAATGAGCCCGATGGGGCTGAAGTTGGCCAGGGTGTTGATGATGCTGATGATCCCGCCGTCGAACCCAGTTTTGATCTCCGTCCAGGCGTTGGCGAAGTAGCTCTTCACCGCGTCCCAGTTCTTGTAGATCAGGTAGGCACCCCCCGCCAATGCCGCAACAACGGCGGCAATGACCAGGACAATCGGGTTGGCCGATAGGCCCCACAATGCGATGCCGACGGTGCGCAGTGCGGTCACAAGCGGGCCGATCAGAATGCCGCCCAGCGTTCGCAGCACCGTGCCGAACACCTTGAAAATACCGATGATGCCGGGCAGGCGCAGGCCGAACATAGCCAGGCCGAACCGCAGGAACAGGAACGGCCCCAGGATGCCGGCGAGTGTTAAGGCGAGCCCGCCGAAAGCAGCTGACAAGACCACCACACTGGCAACGATCTTCAAGAGGGTCGCGGTCAACTCTGGGTTGGCTTTGACCCATCCATTGACCTTGTCCAGCACGCCACCAATAGCGTCCATCACCTCGACCATAGTGGCCCGCACGGACTCACCTGCGCCGCTCTTGGTGTTGAACAGCTTGTTTTGCAGCACCTGCCAGCGACCTTCGATCGCATCGGCACGGATATCCATCTCGCGTTGCATGGAACCGTTGGCGGCAGCGTCATTGACCAGGTCGAGCTGACGTTTCAGCTCATCCAGGTTATTCACCAACTTGCCCGCGTCCTTGCCGAATTCCTTGCCAAAAATCCGCGTCGACACCTCTGTCTGTTGCTCAGGCGACAGTTTTTTGATGCGGTTGAGGACGCCCATCAGCGTGCCCATGGCGTCCTTGCTCATGCCGCTTTGAACGGCTTTTGAGTCCAGGCCAACCATAGCCATGCCTTCCTGAAACTTTTTGCTCTGCATGGTGGCGATGGACAGTTCGCGAACCATCGCCCTGGAAGCGCTCGCGGCAACTTCAGGTGCAGAACCGAGTGACAGAAAGGTACTGCCCAGTGCCGCCGCCTTGCGGTAGTCGAGCTTGTCGGCCACATCGCTCATGCGGGTCAGGGTTTCAATGATGTCGCCGCCCTTGGAGCGGGTGTTGTCGTCTAGGTAGTTGAGCGCGTCACCCAGTGCGGAGATGTTCTTGATCGGCACCTTGTACAGGCCGGCGATCCGGCCCATGTCCTCGCCGACCTGCTCCGCCGGCAGCTCAAAGGCCACGGCAGCGGTGGCCGACACCTTCGCCATGGTCAGCAGGTTTTCCTTGCCCTGGATACCGGCCCGGGCCTGGGCTTCAACCAGGGCGGCAAACTCGGTGGTGGCGATGGGCATTTCGTTACTGGCCGCTTTGATCGCGTCAGCAAATTCGTAATAGGTCGCGGTGAGCTTGCCGTTGTTGTCCCGTGCGCCGTCGACCTGCTTGGCGACACCCATCATGGCGCTTTCGAAGTCGACGTAATCCTTGACCACCCCGATGACCGGGCGGCTGGCCGCGTACGCCACGCCGAGGCTGGAGCCACCGGCCACCGCCGCGTTGCCCGCAAACTGTTTACCCTTGTCGTAGGCGCCACGGGTCTCCGCCATGCGCTTCTGGCGGGCGCTCAGGGCAGTAAGGCGCTTGGTTTGTTCGCTGATACTCGTGTTGGCGGCGCTCATCTGCTCGCGCAGCTGGCGTTCGTGGGTACCCAGGTTCTTGGTGCTGATGCCGGCGTCGTAGAGCTTCGATCGCAGCCCTTGCAACTGAACGCTCTGTTGCTGGTGCTGCTGCTTGAGTCGGGTGGCCTCGCGCACTGCTGCCTGGAAGCTGCGGGTCATTGCCCTGGTCGGCGCGTCGGTGGCGGCGAGTTCCTGGCTGAGGGATTTGACTCGATCACGTGCAGCAGTGAGCGATGCACCGGTTTGTTCGGCTGCTGCTCGCTGAGCCCGCCAGGCGCTGACGTCTTTCTGTTGGGAGGTGAGTTCTTTCAGGCGGTCGCGAGCAGCCTTGAGGGCACGCGCTGTCTCGATGCCCCCTTCGCTGATGTGCTTCAGCGGGCGGGTTGCCTTGTCGATGGTACTGAGCAGCACCTGAAGTCTCAGATCATTTGCCATCGGTGGAGCTCCGCACCCTGGCGCGCTCGCGCCAGTCCATCAGTTCCTTCAGGCCCAACTGATCCATATCAGCCGGTGCCCAGTGAAAAACCACGGCCAGGTCGGCCATGGCGTCCTCTACGCAACGAGGGATGCGTCCGTCTTCATCGATTTCTGTAACAAAAAACCGCACACCTTGGTGCCGAGCGCGAACAGATCGGCAGGGTCCATCGACGTGACTTCAATGGCAGTGAGGGTTGGACTGCTGATGCGCGGCACCACCTTCACCAGGCTGTTGACGTCCATCTGCAACAGCTCGGACAGGCTCACGCCACGCAGTTCGCCCGAGTTGGGCTTGCGCAGGGTGATGCTGTCGATGCTGGTGGTGCCACGGCGGATCGGCGTGTCGAGGATGACGGTGTTGTCGTCGGCCAGTGGTTTCACGTCGGGTTGTTCGGTGGTTTCAGTCTTCATGGGTAAAGCTCCTGGTGATGAAGGGGGTTAGCGATCGATGCCGGCGATCAAAGGCCGATGGCGCTGCGCTGTTTCTCCAGCATGTCGACGCCGCCGACCTTCTCGATGAAATTCAGCAGGTCGATTTCGATGATGTCTTCGTT
>Ga0157373_10001499_pt1 | contig 17806 bp, 4 predicted proteins | sample C65metaG_FD_113460 | JGI IMG/M metagenome (GOLD analysis project Ga0157373, IMG submission 113460) | Corn rhizosphere microbial communities from Kellogg Biological Station, Michigan, USA - C6-5 metaG | ecosystem: Host-associated > Plants > Roots > Rhizosphere > Soil | place: USA: Michigan... | reverse complement strand
TCTTACGCCAGTGATTTTAGATTTATTGATGTATCGAGCACCGAAGGAGGAAAAGTATTGGAAGCCAATGGATATGGAATAGGGATTGGCTTTGATCCACCCGCCTATGCATCTGCCGACAAATTGTACGTTAATGGCAACGTAGCCATCGGTACTACCGACCCCAAAGGTTACAAACTTGCCGTAGCAGGCAACGCCATTGCCGAAAGCATGACCGTAAGGTTGCAAGCTAACTGGCCCGATTACGTTTTTAAAATTGGCCATAACCTGATGCCGCTGGCCGATGTGAAAACCTATATAGATAAAAACCAGCATTTGCCCGAAATACCCTCGGCAGCCGAAGTTGAAAAAGATGGGCAGAATTTGGGCGAGATGAATAAACTACTACTTAAAAAGGTAGAGGAGTTGACGCTGTACCTAATCCAGCAAAAGCAAGAAATGGAAAAGCAAAAGGAATCGCAGCAGCAACAAATAGATGAACTTAAACAGCAAATAACTAACATTAAACTCGCACAGCAGCAAAAGAGCACTAAAACACAATGAAAAAGATTTCTTTAATATTATTGACGATGATCGGCACCATGTGTGCGGTGCACGCGCAAACCAATGTAATAGGTACAACCGGCAATGTTTTAATAGGCAGTACAACTGATAATAATACCGGGGAAAAATTACAGGTTACAGGCCCCACCGGAATAACTGGTAACCTTAGCGTGGGCAACACCAGTACGTTCAATAGTATTTCGCTTTTTGGTAATAACAGCGGAACCGGAGGCGGAACCGGGATATCGATTTTTAACGGCACCAATAATATAGGGTTTATCGGTAATTATAGTTTGAATGTAGGTGGGCCATATGATCCCAGGTTTACAATCCAGTCAAATGTAGGCGCAGGGTTGTATCTTAATCCGGCAGGGCAGAATGTTATTGTAAAAGGTTCAACCGATGATGGCGTTAATGCATTGCAGGTAACCGGGTCAACCTCTATTTCTTCAAATTTAAAAGTAGCGGGTGCTCTGCAGTGCTATGGACCAGGTAACTCCTTAACAAACACGGTAATAGGAGACTTCGCCTTGTCATCAAACACCACAGGATCTTGGAACGTTGCGATAGGGATGGGTGCGGGACAATTATTTCAAACTGGTCAATACAACGTTTTTGTAGGAGGTCAGGCCGCGGGTATCGGTACCGGTACAGGTAGCTATAATAATGCCATAGGATTTTCTGCATTAAGGAATCTTAGTTCGGGGGCATATAATAATGCTTTTGGAGCAGGCGCAGGTAGTGGAATAACAACAGGTATCAGTAATACCATGATGGGCGATGCCTCAGGAATATATGTAACAACAGCAAGTAACAATACAGGTATTGGATATGGTGCCGGGATGAGTGCAAACGGAGCCAATTGGACAGCTTTAGGAGCGTATGCACTAAAAGATGGAGGGATTGCGGCAAGAGATGGCTGTACTGCAATTGGAGAGCAAGCCTTACAAATTACTACCGGTTCGTATAATACGGCAATAGGTATCAAGGCCGGATATGATATTAATACCGGCGGTACATTGACCGGTTCTTATAACAGTTATTTAGGTGCCTATGCCGGACAAGGAAATATCTCCGGTTCATATAACACGTTTATTGGTTATAACAGCAGTTTAGGCAGTGTCAATAACTATGTAGTTATTGCCGATGGGCAGGGGCACAACAGGATTGTTAGCGATAATAATGGTAATGTAGGTATCGGTACAAACACGCCCGCAGTTCCGCTGGATGTTATTGGCTCTGCACAATTTACCAATACCATAACCACCAAAGGCTTATCTGGATTATTTTTTGGCGACAGCGGAACATATAATCAATATTCGGGTATTTATCCCAGCAACGGAGCAAATGATATCAATATTAAAGGTTATGCATCAAGTACCATTCATTTCGGTTTTGGTAATACTACCGGTGCCAATATGTCGGCCCTTGAAGCGATGACCATTAAAGACAATGGCCATGTAGGTATTGGTACAACAACCCCGGGCAGTTTACTTCATATAAAAAACTTAGGTGCTACCGCGAGCTTTATCCAACTCACACAAGCGGCTAATAGCCCTAATGTAGATATTTATTCAAATTATGATGGCTCGGACGATTTACAAACAGGCTCATTTGGTTATGGAGTAAGACCAACTGATCAGGCATGGGAGATATGGGAAAAACATACAACCGGTAATTGGAGCAATCTGATTACTGTAAAAAAAAACGGGAACGTAGGTATTGGTACAACCGATAACGCAAATTGGCAATTGGCAAATTCGACTTATAAACTCGCAGTAGCCGGCAACGCCGTTGCCGAAAGCATGACTGTAAAGCTGCAGGCCAACTGGCCCGATTACACCTTTAAAAAGGAATACCGTTTAATGTCCCTGGCCGATGTGAAAACCTATATAGACAAAAACCAGCACCTGCCCGAAATACCATCGGCCGCACAGGTTGAAAAAGATGGTATTAACCTGGGCGAGATGAACCGTTTGCTGCTTAAAAAGGTGGAAGAGCTGACACTGTATCTGATTGAAAAGGATAAAGAAATTAAAGAACTAAAAAGCAGTGAGAACGAGCGGATTAAAAAACTGGAACAGCGCCTGCAACTATTAGAAAAGCAATAAGGATTTTATTTTATCATATATGAAAAAACTATTTTTGACACTTTCAATTGCGTTTGTAAGCTGTTGTTCATATGCTCAGTATTTACCCTTAACAGCAGGAAGTACCACCCCGTTAACCGGTGATTTATTTATTGACGGAACTAACGGTAACCGGCTTATTTTTAGTTATAGTGGCGTTTCAAATAATAAAGTGTTGCTAGGCAGCACTTATTCGATTTTTGGTGTGGGTTCAAAAGATGATTTGGCAACCTACATCAGGGATAATAATTCTTTTTCCGTTTATACCAATAACCTTCAGCGCCTGATTGTTGATGGTAATGGCAATGTTGGTATAGGTACCACAAGCCCATTGGCCAATTTGCACGTAGTTGGAACATTGATAACCAATGGTAGTGCGTCGAATCTGGATAGCAGGAATTTAAGTTTTTTAAGCAATTCCGGACATATGCTTATGGGCTGGAACAGGACAGGTGGCGCAGGCGAAGCTGATTTTATAAGCAATCAAGCCGCAGGCGGCAACGGAGGATTCGCGTTTTATAATTATGATAACAGCGGCAATGAAACACAATTAATGTGGATACATGGCAGCGGCAATGTAGGAATTGGGACACCAAATCCGGGATTAAAGTTACATATTGATGGTGTAAGCGGTCTCCCGGCAAATTCGGGTACAGCACAAACCGGTATTATGCGGGCCGGGCTTACCAATGGCAGCAATTCGGTACTTGATTTTGGTTCGAGCGGAATGCTTGGGCAAGGGTGGATACAAGCTACCGACAGAACCAACCTGGCTTTGAATTATTCTTTGTTATTGAATCCAAATGGGGGTAATGTTGGTATTGGCACAACAAACCCTGGTTCGGCATTAACAGTTAAAAGCGCGAGTACTGGTGTAAGTATTGAACCAGGGTCTGGAACTTACTTTGGTACATTGGCATTTAATAGGGAATCAAAAAACGGAGCAATATTCAATTCAGCCGGTAATGCTTTCCAAATCAACAATGGAGGGGACGATCAGAATCTTCATATACAGGTTTATCATGGAGATGGTAGCCTGGTAACAAATAATGCTTTGGTTATTGCCGGAACTACTGGTAATGTCGGTATTGGTACCACTAGTCCAACCCGGCAGCTCGAAGTTGTATCCGGAACAGGCGTTGGTCCGTTAAAAGTATCGGGTCCTAATGGTTATTTGCTGGTCGATAATGTTGGCTCGGGCCAGTCGTTTTACCAGGCGAATACATTTCACCAGTTTCAGGGTACATCCGGAACGCCTATTCTTACCATGCTGGCCTCGGGCAATGTGGGTATCGGTTCAACAAGCCCGGGAGCCGCCCTAACAGTTATAAACAGCAGCCCGGTTATACAGCTTTATGATGCGGATTCGAACCCTGCAGACGGGAGCAGCCTGGGCAAATTAGCTTTTGGTTCGGCAGGAAGTGCCTGGGCATCTGTTGAAGCGTCGCGTTTTAATAACTATCTGGATGATGTGAGCGACCTGTCGTTTAAAACAAGCTTTGCCACCGGTGCAGGTGGTGATGGTACCAATATTGAAAGAATGCGTATTACGCACAGTGGCAACGTTGCCATAGGCACCACAGACCCCAAGGGCTATAAACTTGCCGTAGCCGGAAACGCCGTAGCCGAATCGATGACTGTAAAGCTGCAGGCCAACTGGCCCGATTACACCTTTAAAAAAGAGTACTATTTAATGCCCCTGGCCGAACTGAAAACCTATTTAGGCAAAAACCAGCACCTGCCCGAAATGCCATCGGCTGCGCAGGTTGCGAAAGACGGGATCAACCTGGGTGAGATGAACAGATTGCTGCTTAAAAAGGTGGAAGAGTTGACGCTGTATTTGATAGATAAAGAAAAACAGGTGAATGATCTTAAGACTGAGGCGAAAACGCAGAACGAGCGTTTAAACGCATTGGAAAAGCAGATTGAAAAATTAACGAAGGCTGTAAATAATAACGATAATTAATATCAGTCTGCTTGCCTTTCATATCCAGTTAGCTGGGTTATTTCCATGGCTTTATGTAGGGCCAAATGATCATCAGCAAAGAAATATCTATGAAATATAAATCTACCAAAGTTAAAAAGATCGCCATTACGTTGCTTGTGATTTTTTGCTACAGTAATATAATCGCGCCTTCGGTTGCACTTGCATTGACGTCGGGACCAGCTCAACCCGAAACCCAGGGCTTTCAGCCTGCCGGAGTATCAGATATGGTAGATCTGCAGACCGGAGATTTTAAATACAATATTCCGCTGTTGGATATTGATGGTTATCCTATCAACCTTAATTATGCTTCGGGAACAACAATGGACGATGAGGCCAGCTGGGTTGGTCTGGGCTGGAGTTTAAACCCGGGAGCTATTAACAGGCAGGTTAGGGGATTACCTGATGATTTTGCCGGCGACGACGTGGTTACCAGCCATTGGACAAAACCCATGGTAACCATAGGCGGAAGGCTGACAACCAAGGTCGAGCTATTTGGTAAAAATGTACCTAAGCCTCCTGTAGGCACAACGCCGGGTAAAGTAAGCTTAAATGGTTCATTATCGTTCGGTGTATATAAAAATAACTATACCGGTATCGGAGGCGAGTTTTCGGTTAACGCAGGTGTATCGCTATCGTTATCAAATTCAACTTCCTTAACTGGTGGCCTGGGCGTATCGTCGGATACGCAAAGAGGTGCTGATTTCTCACCTAATGTTTCCCTGTCAATCGGCGATGACATTAACAAAAAAACTACAGCAAGTGCTGGTTTGAGCGCATCGTTGGGCTATAACACCCGCAGCGGTTTGAAAGCGCTTACGCTGGGCGCAAGCTTTAGCACAGAGCGAATGACCCAGAAACAAATAGATAATAATGCAAAAATTGGAGATGGGGCAGGTTTAGATAATGGCGCATCTTATTCTTTTAATACCGAACCGGTTAACCCACAGATCCAGATTCCTTATAAAAGTACCTCGAGCACATTTAGCCTCGATGCCGGTGGCACCTTGTTTGGTGTTTTTGTTGGTGCCGGCCTAACCGGGTATAAAAATAAACGGGAAGTACTTACTCCGGATATGACGCATCCGGGCTATGGGTTTTTATATGCCGAAAGGGGGAAGAATGATGCAGATGCCATGATGGATTTCATCAGGGAGAAAGAAAACCCGGTAGTGCCCGAATTACCTAACCTGGCAATCCCTATACATACTCCGGATGTATTCTCATTCAGCAGCCAAACCGGCGGTGGGCAGTTCAGGTTATACCGGGGCGGAACGGGTGAGTTTTTCGACAGCCAGGCCGATGATGAGAGTGATAATACGTCGATGGGCGCCGATTTTGGTTTGGGGCCAAGCGGTTACCATGGTGGTGTTACTTATTATAATCAAACCATACATAACTCTACCCACAAATGGACCGGCGATAACAATTATCTTAACAAGGGTGATTTTCAGGATGAATCGCACACCGATCCGGCCAGGCAACATGTATTTTTCAGATTAGCCGGCGAAAAAAATCTTGAAGATATTAACATGACCAATGCTCTTCAGGGAACCGACGCGGTAAAGCTTGATATTAACAGCGATAAACAGGCAATCAGCAGATTTTACAGTAAAAGCAGCAATACACCGGCGGATGTTACGAACCAGATAGCTAAAACATCGAGGCAGCCCAGCAAGGCATCTATATCGTACCTCACAGCTTATGAGGCCAGGCATCACGCAGTAGATACAAACATTAACTCGTATGCAGTAAATGAATTGGATCAAAACGGTGGATTTACACCTCCAAGCGCTGACCCGCAGCCAGAGCATACGTACGACCGGGTAGACCCAACTCCTACAGGTGGCAGCCCCACTGCGGCAAGTATTGTGCATAAAGGCCACCATATCTCAGAAGTTACAGTAACTGACGGTGAGGGTAAACGAATGGTATATGGTATACCGGTTTATAATACCAGGCAGGATGAATATTCATTTGCTTTGGGCAGGCAAATACCACCTAATAGTAATCAGGGGGATTATTCCATTACCCGAAAAAACCAAACCGATAATTATGATGTTGACCCCAGCACCGGCAGGCTGGGAAGCGGAAAGGGAATCGATAATTATTATCATAAAGAAAGTAAGCCGCCTTATGCCACCAGTTACCTGCTCACCTCCATCTTATCGCCGGATTATGTTGATAAGACAGGCGACGGTATCACCAATGACGACCTTGGTACAGCCATAAAATTTAATTACTCAAAAATGCCGCTTCCTTTTAAATGGCGTGCTCCATATCAGGGCGCAATCGTTAACCGCGGTCTCCTGGCTGATTGTGATGATGACAAGGGAAGTATAGTTTATGGCGAAAAGGAACTGTGGTATATCAGTTCGATAGAATCGAAAACAAAAATCGCCTACTTTATTACCAAAGAACGGAATGATGCTATAGGTGTAGATGACTGGTTGCATGGTGGCCTGCCTGCCAACTTTACCAATGTACAAAAGCAGCGTTACCTGGCCGAAATAAGATTATACTCAAAGGCGGACCTGCACAGACCCATCAAGATCGTAAAATTTGAATACGCTTATGAATTGTGCCCTAATATACCCAACTATTACCGGAATCCGTCAAAAACGACAGTGCCCGAAAACACGGTCACGCCTGCAAAATTAACGCTAAAAAAAGTTTGGTTTGAGTATGGCAACACCACCAAAGGCAGTAATTTTCCGTACACTTTTGAATATCAGGCAAGCACCGCCAACAACCCCATTCAGGGTTACGATTACATGAGTACCGACCGCTGGGGGACTTTTAAAGATCCAAACGAGAACCCTCTTGCCTTGCAAAATGATGAGTATCCTTATACCAATCAAATCAAAACAACAACAGATATAAACGTAGCGGCCTGGCACCTCAGTAAAATTAACCTGCCTACCGGTGGCGTTATCAATGTTAATTACGAGGCTGACGACTATACCTATGTTCAAAACCGTAAGGCCATGAATATGTGTAAGATCGATGCCCTTACGGATGTCAATGGTGGTGATATTCCGGAGACCGCTGGAACGGGCACGGGCCTAGCTTACGCGGGAGGAATAAGTTTGACTTTACCAACCTTGCCGGGTACAACAAACCCGGACGAAATTTTAGCATGGTTTAAAAATAATTATCTCGATGGGTCAGATTATATGTATACCAAGCTGTATGTCGATATAGCTCAGGATAATCACAATTATACAAACCCTCCCGGGGAGCTATGGGACTCTGATTTTGTGCCGTGTTATGCCAAGGTGCAAAAGGTTATCATAATGGGCGGCCATGCTAAAGTGATATTCGAACCTATGCAGGAAGGGGATGTCACGGCCAACCCTATTGCTATTGCCGCATGGCAAAAATTAAAAAACGATTACCCGCGATGGGCCTATCCCGGTTTTCAAACCTACGCGGCAGAAGACCAATCATCGGGATTGTGGGGAGCTATTCATGCCATCATTACCGCCGCGGGTAATGTAAGCGAGCTTTTCAGAAGCCTTTATCAAACGGCGCAAAGCAATAATTTTGCGAGCCACGTATACCTGGATAAGAGTTTTGTGCGAATGGCCCTAAACAGCAATAACCAAAGTACATTGTTATCTAAAATTGGAGGCGGTGCAAGGGTTAAGCAGATATCGATAGATGATCAATGGCAGAGCATGAGCGGTAACATTATACCGACAGGTGTGGGCACTTATGGCCAATCTTACGATTACACTACTACAGACAATGGCCAGAAAATAAGCAGCGGCGTAGCTACGTACGAGCCGGCCATCGGTAGCGACGAAAACCCATTCAAGCAGCCGGTGCCTTATATCGAGAGTATAAAGGGGGCCATAAATAATTATTTTGACCTGGAAGAGCCCTTTGGCGAATCCGTTTTCCCGGCGCCATCTGTAACCTATAGCAAAGTAACCGTAACCGATCTGGACGGAGGGCAACAGGCTACATCAACACCGAAGACAGGTTACATTGTAAACGAGTTTTATACCAGTAAAGATTTCCCTGTACGGGTAACCGCTCTGCCTATATCAACTGTACACATCAAGCCGCTGAATTATGCAACGTTCGTAAAAACAACCAGCGAGGATGACCTGATCATGTCGCAGGGATACAGCATCGAGCTCAATGACATGAGCGGAAAGCAAAGAGCCATAAGGGTGTATAACCAAAGCGGTGCGCAAATATCCGCTACCGAATATTACTATAAAAGTATCGATATTGGCGGCGGCGAGTACAAGCTGGATAATTTGGTTAAGGTAGTTGACCATACCGGCACGGTAAGCGATGGTATTATGGGGCGTGATATCGAAATGTTTACCGATATGCGCGAGCAGGAAAGCAAGAACAGCGGCCTCAACGTAAATCTGGGTTTTGATGGTATAACCGCTTTTGTAATACCTCTTTTCCTCCCTCACTTCCCCGCTGATGTTAACAACGATTACAGGCTGTTCAGGTCGGCCTGCGCGTTTAAGGTGATACAATCGTATGGGATATTGGATAAAGTTATAAAAACAGATAATGGATCAAGTATAACCACGCAGAACGTTGCCTTTGACGCCTTAACCGGCGATGCAGTGGTCACCAAAACCCAAAACGAATTTAATAATGATATCTACTCGGTAAATATCCCGGCCTATTGGGCCTACCCGGGTATGAGCGGTGCCTGGCAAAACCTTGGGGTAATACTGAGCAACCTGCAGACGGATGGCAATGGTATGCTTATCTCCAACCCGCTTTATAATGCCACGATACAGTCAGGGGATGAGCTTGATGATATTAACTCGTTTAGCCGTTACTGGATAGTGAATGAAGCGGGAAATAAGTATCTGATAGATAAGTTTGGATTGGTACAGACGAACTATAATGCAGATAACAGCAAGCTGTTAAAAATAGTACGGTCGGGCAACCGGAATTTGCTAAGCTCGGGCTTAACCAATATCGTATGTTTAAATAACCCGATAGGGAGCGACAACCGGTTAATGCTAACTTCGAATGCCGACCTTACACAGTCGTTAAAAGTGATCAATGCCTCCGCTGCTACTTACGATGAAAACTGGGTTGTTGAATCGCCCGATTATCACGCTATCGAAGAAACCAACTATAACTTCTCGATCAGTAACCAAAACCCAGCTTATGAGAGTGATGGGACGATTCAGGATGTTGGATATGGCTTGTACCAACCTAATGAATATATGTACAGCTGGCAGGCTGCTATACCTTATTGGTACACTTTTTATTCAACAGACGGCAGTTTCACCTATATTGTAGATAATTATTACCTGGCCTCTGATTTCGTACCTGGCCACGACGTTGTAGTTGACGGTGTTGCTAATGGTTATTATTACGGGGCAAATTACCCATACCCTGATAATTCGTATTTCGGAATACAGGGAGATGGCGAATACTCTTACAACGAGTTTCATTATTACCATAATAATAACTATGCAGCCGGAGTTGGTGCGATAGATTTCAACACGGGCTGGGGGGGCACCTATCCGGCCGGTTATTTAACCCGAAGGTTGGATAATTGCGGTGTACAGCCTTATTATAATCTTAATTTGCCTGCATCTACATATACCAATCCGCCGGTGATCCATATTGCCGAGGACTTTAATGTACCTGCAACCGGAACTTATCTGATTGGCTACGGCTCAACCTCTGACATGTATTTCAATATTGACAGGTGCGACCAGGGGCATTTATATCCAGGTGTTAACTCTCATCCATTGGGGGACGGCCATTACAACTGGGCGTTTACTCAAGATCCGATAACCTTAACAGCGGGTAGGCACACTATTTATTTTGAAATACACGGATCAACCAATCCGCATGGCGGAAGCAGCCCGATATTTGGTGTAGAAATTTATCAGTATTCCGGGGATAATTATCATTTCAATGGCACACCTAACATTATTTACAATACACGCTCATTAAGTGATTCGAGCCATTTAAGGGTGTATTTTACTGACGCCGACCCACTTCACCAAAATACAATAAGCTCGCGTTTTCATTACGACGATGCGTTTAATACACCGGTAGCTAGTTGTATAACACCGCCATCATCCATAAACCCTTACCTGTTTGGCATGCTGGGTAACTGGCGTCCTTATCAAACCAAGGTTTACCAGCAAAGCCGGGCCAATAACGGGCTTACAAACGCTATTGTGGATGTGAAAAATGCTGGTTATATCAATGGTTTTTATTCAAATTGGTATTGGTCGGGAGCATCAACCTGGGTGCAAAATACTGACCCTAATTCGCGCTGGACGGTAGCCAACACCGTTACCCTGTACGATAAATACGGACAGCAATTAGAAAACATGGATGCCTTAAGGCGATACAGCGCTGCCAAGTTTGATTTTAACGGCGAATTACCATCGGCAGTAGCCTCAAATGCGATGAACAGGGATATCTACGCCAACAGTTTTGAAGATAATGCTTTTACGGCGGGTAACTCTATTTATGCAAAATATAACCCGATCAATGATTTTCTGTCGATATCGGGCGACAGGCTTTCTCCGCCACAAGGACCGTCAACTGTATCCCACTCGGGTAACCATGCCGCGGTTATTCCGGATAACGGCGTGATGTTAAGCACGATAATTAACAATGTTGCTCCCAAATCGCAACCTTATTTTAAGATCGATAACAGCCATCAATATATTAAAAACAACGATATGCCGGGCATATATCCTAATGGATTTCAACCTTCGGGCGGTAAACAGTATTTATTTAATACCTGGATAAAAGACAACAATCCTAACGATAAGTCTGTAAACATCAGCCTTTCGGTAAACGATAACCCGGTAACGTTAAAATGCAAAGCCGTGGTTGAAGGCTGGAAGCTGATAGAGGGAGTGATCGACTTATCCTCAAGTACTTCGACAGGAACCCCACTACGTATAAATATTATGCCTAACGCCTCAAATATTTACATCGATGATATGCGAATACATCCTAACGATGCGCATATGAAAACCTATGCTTATGACGATAAAACCATGCGATTGATGGCTGAGCTTGATGAAAACTGTTTTGCGACATTTTATGAATACGATAACGAAGGCTTATTGGTGCGTGTAAAAAAGGAAACCGAACGAGGGGTAATGACACTTAAAGAAAGCCGCTCATCATACAAAAAACATTTGTAAATGGCCATGAAGAACAAGTGGAAGATAATAGGTATGCTGCTGGTACTATTTGTAATAGCAGGCCTTGCCAGTGCCCGTAGTATACTGGCGATATTCAATAAAAAGGAAGAAAAAAAGAAAGTAGCAGATATTGTACAAAAGGTTACGCCCAGAAAATACGATGAGAAGCTGATTGTTAAGCTTGACCAGGCACTGAGCCTGTTTACCAGGAATCAGTACACCATTTCGGGAAGGATAGATATGCTGAATAAGGCAGACACCAGCGAGCACATGCATAACGTCTTTTTTATATGTAGAAATGGGAACAACTTCTACTATAAAATGGGAGAGATCGAGCAAATTGTGAACAGCGGCATATGCCTTGATATTGACAATAACACCAAAAGGGTTTTCGCGAAAAGTAATAAGATTACCGATAGCTTTAAAATTGTTGATGTTGCCCAGTTAAAACAGGCTTTATTATCAGAGCAATATGACCTGGTGAGTAGTGAGCACGATAACTTAAAAACCATCTCGCTAAAGAACGAACATCATATTACCTGCAAAGAGTATTCGGTAACTTTTGATACTGTAAGTAACAAACTGGCAGGTATAAAATACCGGCTTACTTACTTTAAAGACCCGCTTAATATTAACAAAGAAAAGGATGTCAATATTACGATATCACAATGTGATACGATTGCTGATGCAGGGCACCTTTACGAACTGCAAAACAAAATTATAGATCCATCGGGGAGATTGACCACAAAATACTCGGGTTACAAATTAATACGTCTGTAATTATCATAATAATGCTGAAATCGATTTGCCGTTTATTGTCATTGCTGCTGGTAATTATCTTATTTACGGGTTTTGCAAATAGGAGTGAAGCAGCTATTGAATCGCACGAGAACTTTAGTACCGCCGGTGTGGATATCCGCACGCTTTCATCACTCATTATTGAGGATGATAAGGTAGACCCTGCTGTTTACCCCAATTTTAACTGGAGCATTGTACATACTAACGCGATAAAAAATACGGTCAGCCTACGCATTGTGAATCAACAATTGTGTACATCGGCTATGCGCTTTGAGGTAAGATTCACTTTGCAATATTTTACAGATCCGGGACTTACCATCAGCAACACCATAACCGATACCCTGCATGTTGACTACAATCCTAATTCGGGTATGAGTTATAGGGCTATAGATACCCATAATTATACAGGCGCGTATAGAAGTATCATTACCGCTATCACAGTAACCGACATGGATAACCCGGGTAATACTACGTTCCCCGCGATCTTACAGATCGGCGGCTCGGTAACTATTGACCGTACATATGATATCCTGCCGAATATCAACCTTAACCTACAGGTTACCAGGCTGCATTCAACCGCTTCATCCACTTCACCAACAAAACAGTTAAAGTTAAGCTGGGATTTTACCCCCGGACAGGAAGAATACGATATTGAGTGGACGACGATTGACGATGATACCGACTATACCACCTTATTAAACAATATGCTGACAGCCGCCAGCAATATCAGCCTGAATGCTGACGATATTAATCAGCTGTTTCATAATAATGCAACACGGGTTACGGTTTCAAATGCCCACGATTATACCTTATCGTTAATGTATAATGATAAGTATGTACTTGTGCGGACACGCTATGCTCATTATAATGCCGACGGGATAAGAGTGGCCAGCGATTGGAACTACACCTACCGGCCCGATCCCACCGGCAATCCAAGTGTATATAACTATAATATCTGGAATTTAGACTGGAACGAAGCCAATTTAAACTGGCAATATTCGGCAGCTTTTGCTGAAGAAGGTAAAAAGAAAGAAGTGATCAGTTATTTTGATGGCTCGCTTAGGGGCCGGCAAACGGTTACCCTGGCAAACAATCTGGATGATGATGTCGCCATTGCACAAGAGAATGTGTATGACGAATTTGGCCGTCCAACTGCCAGTATACTTCCCGCGCCATTTTACGAAGCTACAGGAATATCAAGTTACCTGCATTTTAAACAGCAGTTTAATACGAATACTAAAACTATTGCCGGTTCTACAATCAAATCTGCTTACAACGTAAAAAACATATTTACTTCGGCCACCGCGCAGCAATGCGAGAACATGCCCGATGGTTTGGATCAAACAAACGGGGCGGCTAAGTATTACTCATCAAATAACGAGTTGCTATCAATAACTCCGGCTTCAAATACAAATAAATACAAAAAGTATAATTTCTTTATTCCTAATGCCAACTCGTATCCGTTATCTGTTGAGCAATATACCAACGATAATACCGGTCGTATTAAATTGCAAGGTGGTGTTGGCGCTGATCTGCAGCCGCAGTCGGGCGGAAGCAAAACAACCAGGTATTTTTATGGTAAGCCCGAGCAATGGGAACTGGATCAGATGTTTGGAAACGATGTTGGTTATGCCGAGCATTACCTTAAAAACATGGTTATCGATCCTAACGGACAAGCCAGCATAAGTTATATCAATGCAAGTGGCAAAACTATCGCCACAGCTCTGGCCTCTGTAAATCCATCCTCTTTGGATCCATTATCTGATATTAATGATAATGTGCAAACCGGCAGGGTTACCCAGTTATTAAAACCCGATCAGTTCAGATTTTCCAGTTCGGATATGGCGATCAGGGCTACGACCACTTATTTATCAGCCGACCCTAATATGTCGGTCAAATTTTCGTATAACATTAAACAATTGTTGGATACCTATCCGGCAACAAGCCCTAACGTTACTAGTAATTGCTACTATACTTTGGCTATTAATATCGTTGATGAATGCGGTACTCCGGTTGATCAATTCCCTTATAAAATAACAACGCCATTTGTTCCGGATAATGTAACACACGATATCAACACCACTTTTACGGTTCCGGGAACTTATTATATCACCTTCGAACTGTTCCTGGATAAAAATATCATCAACAGCACGGCAGACAATTACATCAACCAGGCTAAAAGCCTCAATATATTGCAGAACAAGTATGATTATATCAAGCAAAATTTCCTTCAATCGCTGGATGTATCGGGCAATTATAACGACTGCCGAACCTGCAGGATGCTATTGGGAACCCAGACAGACTTTGTGGCCATGGTCACCAAAAAATTCACCGAAGCCAGCATTACTTTAACCGGTACGGATTTTAATACCTGGGTAACTGCCTTATATACTTCTTTACAATCGAAATGTAACACGCTCGAGGCCAATTGCAGCTTCAGTCCATGCGATAGTTATAAAAACCAAATGGAGGCCGATGTATCGCCGGGTGGGCAATACGCATTGTTTTACTCCGATGATACCGCTACACCAATTGAGCCCGAGATTAACGTGTTGGCGCTGCATTTTAACGATGTTTTCAGGCCTGCCAGTCCGCCAGCTACTATCCCGGCCGATGATTATGTGACTTTTTCGGATGGTTCGATCGTATCGGTTTATGATAGCAGGTTCGACCTGAAAGCATTGATAAAATATTGGAAACCTGTGTGGGCCGAAAAGTTCCTGGCTTACCATCCCGAGATATGCAAGCTGAACTTCTGTAACCAGATGGCCGATAATGAGAACTGGGACTCGAGAGTTAAAGAACTGTATACTTCAGCTTCAGATATCGGTAAAATATCGACCGGCCTTACCTATGACAGCGGCAACGCCCACTGGCTTTTAGACCATGATCCGTTTTTTGCCGATCCCTCTCGTGCGGCCTATAAAACGATGATGCAGGCCGACCTCGACTCGTACTCGACCAAGGTGTTGAATAACACTGCAACGGGTTTTAACACACTGGGCCTTACGCAGTATGTGGACTATATGATCTATCGCAGCATACTGGAAGCCTCGCCGTCACACATTACCGATACTATCTGGAACAATACCAGTTACCCAGCTAGTATAGATGCCTGCCGTGTTAAGGATAGGGAGTGGAGCCAGTATAAAGAAGCTTATTTTGAGCTGAAGCAAAAATATTACGATATGGTAAGGGCTGCCACAACCTGCAGCAGCTTAACCTGCGATGTGGGCCGGCCATTAACCACCAGCTTGCCCGGTACCTGCCCCACGCCAACAGCTTTTGCAGTAGTAAGCGATGGAACAGCGCCGACAAGCTCGGGGATGCAGGGCGTTAAACTGACCTATAGCGGCGACCCTTATACCGGGACAATCTCGCTGAAGATCAATTATCCGACATCGGTAGCCACACGTGTCGATCCTGCGGTTTATGCTGCCCTTCCGCAAACTGTATCGTTAAGTTACAGCCAGTTCCCGTACGCGTTTTCGCTGCCGGCTGATCTGCCGCTCAATACGGTGCTGATGAGCAATGTGAGCTGCTCAAATCCATCGCCGCTGGATGGGCTGACGGGTACAGCACTACAAGTTACAGATCTTGCTACCAGCGACTTCCAAAGCGGGCAATACTTTGAGTGGAATAAAGGATCTCCTTTCGGACACTATGTTTATTTTATCATACCTGAACAAACGCGCACCACGACGGTTACCCTGGTTAACTCGTCAGGTACACCGGTCACAGCTAACACTCCGATCACCATCAATTTAAAATATCATAAAGATGTCAATGTCGCTGGATGGGATCCCGGTTGGTATGATGACCGGATTTATACTACTCCAATCTATTCGAAGCAAGGTTATTTTTATTACCAACCTGTAGATATACCACAATCCATCACGATACAGCCGGGGCAAACCAGCGGAACGTATACTTATCAATCTCTTACGGCTGACGATACTTATCATCCAACTTATTTGCAATGGACACTAAACTTAAATTGTTATAGCAGCGTAAGCGGGACGTATAATATTAGTGGTTTAAGCTATTGCGATGCTACAACTAGCACATGCCCGATAGCTTACCAGGGTAAGCAAGCACGTTTTACTACGGTGGACCAAACAACGCCGGCGTTAAGCCAATCGCAAAGCCAACAGGTACAAGCGAATAATAACGCGCAACTGGCAGCCCAGATCAATGATGCCTGTACAAGCGAAGCGGATACCCTGATGAAAGCGCTTATCCCGGGCCTGGATGCTGCCGGCGTGACTCAAATTAACCGTGATAGTTTGCGTGCGGCCTTTATACAAACCTGTAATGCCGGCGGCGATGTATCGCATATTTCGGGCGCGAGCGATCTTAGCGGAGTTATCGCTACTCCATCGGGCGGTTACGCAAGTTTTGGTGACGCTATCAAGCACTTTGCCGGTATTATCAGCTTTACGGCGGCCCTTAACCCATGGCTAACCAACGATCCGTATCCTTACAGCAGCCAGCCACAGGGCATATCAATGCAGTTGACGGCGAGCGATGCGACGCTTTGTACCAAGCTCAATGGTTACTATAATGATTATTTAGCACAATTAGGCGGCGGCACCGCAAGCGACGATGGCTTTTACAGCTACCTGCAAACCCGTTTCGGCACGGCGGTAACCATTACTTCGGCGGATGTGGCGATGCTGAGGCAGTCGTGCTTGTGCAATAATATAGTGGATTATTTTGTTGACCTGCCTCCGTTTCTGGATGACAAGGCACAGATAACCTGGAATCAATATCAAACTGCCAAAAGCGCTATGCTGGCAGCTTTCGGCGGTTCGCTATTGGTCAGCGATGCGGCTTACCCGACGATCCTGACCAATTACCTGAACCAGCATTTTGGTTTCATGTTCAATTATGATAACTATATCGCTTTCGAGAACGCCGCCCATGGCGCCACGCCGGTATTGTACCATATCCCGCCGTATTCGGCGCCGGTAAATGTGGATGTTTACGCCCCGGTTGAGGCGATGCTGGAAAGCGTGCTGGGCAATGGCAGCCGCGCTTACGATCAGTATATCACTGATGCGAGGAGCGCCTTCCTGGTTCATTATATCGCCAGTTGCGCGCAGGTACAGCCTTCGGCAACTTTGCAAACTACGACCAACGCCTACCATTATACGCTGTATTATTATGATCAGGCC